>Ga0187852_1000165_pt1 | contig 71002 bp, 63 predicted proteins | sample June2016WEW_6_40_FD_134511 | JGI IMG/M metagenome (GOLD analysis project Ga0187852, IMG submission 134511) | Peatland microbial communities from SPRUCE experiment site at the Marcell Experimental Forest, Minnesota, USA - June2016WEW_6_40 | ecosystem: Environmental > Terrestrial > Soil > Wetlands... | reverse complement strand
GATAGCCCGCGGTTCGCCGGCGAGGATGGCCATCGCCCCGGCCACACCGAGAAGAGCCGTCCAGCCGAGCCGCGACCGGCGCGCCGCTTGTCGAGCTTCGGTGGATGTTTCGCGTCCTCCTACGCATTTGGAGAGCTGCAACATGGCGAGTAGCGCCACCGGTGCCCAGCTCATGCCCGCGACCAGACCGAAATGGACTACCTGCGCTGTCATGGCGCCGGCAAAGCTGAACGAGAAGGCGCCAAGGAAGCTCGGTACCGTCGCGAGACGAGATGCCCGCAGGAACACGAAGCTGCCGATCGCTGCTACCCACCAAGTGGCGACCAGGTTGAACAACCAGGCGGCGGCGGCGGGAAAGATCGCGAAGAGCAGGGTGAACGGAAATGCGGCTCCGGCGTTCCAGCCTCCCAGTAGTGGTGCCCCGCTCCAGATGTAGGGATCGAACAGTGGTAGGTGCCCGTGGCGGATCTGGTTGCCTACCAGCACCCGCAACGGGTAGTTCTGCGTGAAGTCGTCGCCGAGCAGGATTGGGTGACCGGCGAGCGCCGGCAGAGCGAACGCGGCCAGCGGCAGCACCACCAACACTGCAAGAGCCCATCGGTCGGGACGAGAGATGCGCTCCAGAGCGGCCTTGGCTTGGGAGCTGACGCTGGCTTCTCGGGTGCCTGTGATCACCGTCACCGAACAGCAGTCTCGCGGGGCAACCTGGGAAGACCTGGGACCCAGCGGACCAGGGCCGCAGCCTCAGAAGCTGGCCGGCAGGAGCGGGCTCAGGTTCTCGAAGAACAAGAACAGCACTACAAGCAACGGGACGGCTCCGAGAGCGTAAATGATGCCAGGACGCCGGCGCGTGCGCGCAAGAGCCCACAGCCCGATTCCCACCGCGAGGCAGGTCAAGCCCCAGCCGAGCGCGCCGGTCCAACTTCCCTGCTCGCCTGCCAGACTTGAGGAAGATGAGCGCGGCGGGCGGGACTGGGTCGGGTGATCAGGAATAGTCGCTGGTGGAGTGTGCAGCGACGCTTGAACCACCAGGCGTTGCGAAGCACTGAAGCGCGGATTGCAAGTAGTGAGCGTGAGTTCGGGTGCGGGAGAAGGTGCGACAACCGCCAAGTCCGACGGACTTACGACGAGCACGTGGGTGACGCAGTACAAGAAGAGACCCTGGGTGGTCGTCACGAATATGGGGTCGCCCGGAACCAGCTCGTTCAAGTTGTAGAAGGGAGCGCCGTAAGTAGTTCGGTGCCCGGCGATAGCCGCGTTTCCCGGTTGTCCAGGAAGAGGTGTTCCGGGATAGTGGCCCGGACCGAGGTGAAGGTCGGCTGTGGCGGTTCCCTCGACCACCACTTTGTTCACTCCGATCTTGGGGATCCGAATTACGCCGACCGGTTGTCCCTCCGTCGGCACGGTGCCCGGCACCGGCGGCTGCGCCCTGGACGTGTGAAGCGTCGCCGTGGACGAGCCCGGTGTGGAGGTTGTCGAGGAGCCCGGTGTGGAGGTTGTCGAGCAGGACGAAGGCGTAGACGAAGGCGTAGAAGTAGACGTAGAAGTAGATGTGGACGAGGAGCTGTGTCCTTTGATCCCCGCTAGCTCATGCTCGAACTGCTGGCGCAGCGCGTGCTGGTGCGAGGCTTCGGAGATCCCGGTTCCCCACAGGAGGTAGGCGACGAAGAGAAGGACCAAGACTCCGAAACCGATCAGCACCCTGCCCACTCCGCTAAGCAAGCTGCGTGTCGTGCCCGGCGTAGGGGAAGCTGGGGAAGGGTCCCCGCCCTGGCGCGCTCTGCTCACGATCGTTTCCTGATGAACCGGTACCTTCTAATGATCGACATCGGCGGGCTCTTCTCTCGATGTCGCGTCGGTAGCTTCGGAATGGAGCGCCTCGTGCATTCGCGCGCGGTTCGTCGCTGGCGGGCCCGGGCCGGACGGCTTGCCTCCCGGCACGCGTCACGGCGGTAGGCACGGTTGTAAGCGCTCGTAGTTCCGTGAGTGGTCATCGTCCGGTCGCTCTTGTCCGAAAGATCGACTGCCTCGGTGAACCTGTCGCAAGTGCAAGCCGAGGCCTGTTCACCGCTGGTGGGGTAGCCAATTGCAGTTCCTTGCTAGAAGATCGAATCGTAACGTGGCCAGAGTCATGTGTCGTTCATGGGGATCCATAAGGCCGTGATAGCCTCAGTGGTCGCGGGCCGTTGGCGCAGTTGGTAGCGCACTTGCATGACGCGCAAGGGGTCAGAGGTTCGAGTCCTCTACGGCCCACCACGTTCTCCCTGCTCACCTGCCATGTCTCTTGGAATACTTGCTCCCTAAATCCACTGAGAGCAGACTTTTCAGCAGTTACTTCAGCAACGGGGGAGAGGTTGAATGTCGGGTCGGCGAGTGAACGGTGACGGCAGCCTTTATCAACGCACGAGCGACGGTCTCTGGATGGGAGTCGCTCACTTTGGTTATGACACTCGCGGAAGACCCATCAGGAAGTCCGTAAGCGCTCGAACCAAGGCACAAGCCGCGAAAAAACTGAACGCCCTGATTCGACAGCGCGACGACGGACTTCCGCCACCCGACAACCGGCTCACGGTCACGCGCATGCTGACTCGTTGGTATGACGAGGAACTCCGAGTCCAGGTTGCTCCCAGCACTGCCGACAACTACCGGAGCATTTTCACCCACCACATTGTCCCGATGCTGGGACGAAAGACGGTTGCAAACACCAGCATGGCGGACATCAGCCGGTTGATGACGGCGAAGCTCGATGAGGGATTATCGGCTAGCACCGTGCGCAGAATTCGGGCCGTCCTCGTGCAAGCCCTTGACTACGCCGTGCGAGAGGGAACCGTCGCCCGGAATGTAGCGGCTCTTACGAAGGGTCCGAAGATGTCCCGCCAGGAGGGCCGGACACTCACTCCCGATCAGGCAAAGTGCCTCCTTGCGTCACTCCACGACCATCGTTACGAAGCCCTCTACGTCCTCATGCTGACTACGGGCCTCCGTCGTGGGGAAGCCCTTGGGCTCAAGTGGGAAGACCTCGACCTGGCTCGGGGAACTGTGACGATCCGACGCCAGCTCAAACGAGAAGGCGGACAACTCATCACAAGCGACACAAAGACCGCCAAGAGCCGCAGGGCCGTCAATCTTCCCGCTCCCGTTGTGCAAGTTCTCCGCGAACACCGGACCCATCAGAAGCGGGATCGCTTGGCTCTCGGACCCGCCTGGCACGAATCTGGATTTGTGTTCACGAGCCAGATTGGGACTCCGGTCGATCCACGCAACCTTTACCGTGATTTCGCCTCAGTCTGTAAGAAAGCGAAGATCGGCCAATGGCACCCACATGAGCTCCGCCACAGCGCTGCAAGCCTCATGCTTGCGCAGGGTGTGCCTCTGCAAGTTGTTTCCGATGTCCTCGGCCACTCGTCTATCCGACTCACCGCCGACGTCTACGGACACGTGCTCGCACCTGCCCGAGAGGCAGCAGCCGATGCGATGACCGAAGTGCTCTGGACCTAAGAGGTCGCACACTCTCCGAGTTGCTCAGATAGGAGCAGCCGCACAAATTCTTCTAGCCGATCCCGCACGACTAGACGCCGTCTGCCGATCTTGACGCTCTGGATCCTGCCGGCCAGTACCAGTTGATACGTCCGAGTCCGTCCAATCCCTAGCTGTGTCGCTGCCTGCTCCACGGTGATGAGAACTGGTGGACCAAGATCGACTCGCCATTTTGAATTCGACTGTCCATTCCAGTCATGCATTACGGACCCTCATGACAGATAACGGGCGCTTATGGAACAATGCCATTAGTTGACACTATATCAGAGGGCAGTGCCGGTATCTGGCACTCCTTCTACAACCGCCTTAGGGGCGCCTCACGGTCCCCGTGCCGTCGCCCGTGGCGAGCGCCGGGTCTTCGGTCCCTTAGACCCGTGCGCCCCGCCCCGGGCGGCTGCTCAGACGTCCGCTATGGCGGAGCCGACCAGGAAGGTCAGAGGCTCGACTTCTCTCTCGGCAGCACCTAGGTCCCGCAGCCGTCGCCAGGTCGCGTTGTACTTTGCCTGAACACCCGCCATCTCGTTCATACGAGCAGGGGTGGTCTCGGTCGGGAAAGCCTCCCGAAACGCAGCTTGGTCTCTAAACGCTGTTCTACGCGTCAGCTCCATTGTCTCGGCGTACTCGTCTATGGATTCGGGTTCGCGTCCCAGCTCAGCCGTCGCCAGACCCCAGCCCATCGCGAATCGCAGACCTCGAATCGTCGCCCGAAAGCCACCGTTGCGAATCCCAACTTCAGCCCAGGTCCGCCCCGTCCGTTTTACCATGACACCAGCCTAGCGAGCGCAGGTGCCAGCAAGTGGCACCCAGGACCTGGCTACGCCAGGTCGAATCCCATTGTCAGCCGGTGGAGAACTTCGGCCCCGGGGCCGTCAAGGGCGATCCCTTCGGCCGGCCTACGGCCGGCCCTTGACTGCCCCTTAGCGTCGAACTAGTTGCCTCGTCGGCCGTGCCGTAGCGCTTGTAGACGGCTTGGGCGCTTACCCCTAAGGCCTTGCCCAGTTGTCCCCAGCTCGCCCCGCCAGCTCTTGCTGCGCGGACGATCCCCGAGACTTCAAGCTCCAGCCCCCGCCTCGCCTCCACTAAGCCGCCGAGCATCTTCAAGAGATCTTGCGAGGAGGGAGGCGGCGATCCTGGCATATCCTCAAGGCGGACCACCGCCATCGCCGGGCTTGGCACCGGTCGCTGACGCGGCGTCACCCGCCCGGAAGCTCTGCCTTTACGGCTTCTACTCACGACCCTAACGCTAGTAGAAGTTCAACTAAGGTTGACGCCTGTCGAACCGCACCTACGCATCAGCTGCGCATCAATTTGGATTACGGCCTCTGACCTGGGCCTGCGCAGATATGTGCCAGGAGACAAGCCCCTGGTGCTCGGCACGACCAGACGGCGGCGCCGAGCGGCGCAGGACAGGTCTGAGCGTTCGGCCGAGTATTTGCCCCTTACATCTCGACCGGACGGCCCGGTGCCCATTGCCCGCACACCGCACCGGCATCAGCATTATGACCATGTCCGACGGCTGGGAACCGACTCGTTTCTTGCGAAATTTCGCGCGTCTTCCCAGGTCACAGGCTTTTGCTAAACTCCCACTGTTTGCGGCATCCAGATCCCAGATGGTTTAGGAGTAATAGAGGTAAGTGCCGGGATCTGGATGCCGCAAACAGTGGGACAGGAGGTCTTTCGGGCCCTAACCGGCTCAAGACGGCTTGACTTTTGGCCGAAGTACCGTACAATCGCCGTACAGAGCCTTAAGAGGACCGAATATGCCTAAAACCGCCCGAATTGAGTTACGAGCCGAACCCGAGCAAGAAGAGCACATTCGCGCGGCGGCACACCTAGCCCACCAGTCGCTCAGCGCATTCACGCTTACCGCTGCGGTTGAGAGGGCGGATGCGGTTAGAGCCACCTGGTCCACAACTACCGTTTCCTCCGAGTTCTTCGATCAGCTGCTAGCAGCGCTGGATCAGCCCCCTCAGGGGAACGAGGCTCTAGCGGAAGTCGTGCGACGACGGAGGTTGGCGCTTCAGCAGGAACTCGCTTAGAGCCTCCTTGCCCCGTCGGCCATACGTATCTGAGGCCTTAACGCCGGACCATGATCTGTCCGACTTCCGGTGTGGTGTCGCCGAACTCGACCGCTGGCTAACCAATTATGCCCTTCAGGCAGCTTCCAACAGGACAGCTCGGGTGTTCGTCTGGCCCGACGGTCGTCGGGTAGTCGCCTATTACTCGTTGACAGCACACCAGGTACAACGTGAGGCTCTTTCCCAATCCATCAGGCGGGGCAACCCCAACAACATCCCCGCCATACTCCTCGGGAAGTTCGCGCTTGCCCGGCACCTCCAAAGTCGAGGCCTTGGGTCAGAACTGCTTGTCGATGCACTTGAGCGTGTAGTGACTGCCACTCAGAACGTGGCCGCACGGCTGGTCGTCGTTGATGCTGACAATGAAGACGTCGTGGGTTTTTACGAGCACTTTGGATTCTTGCGGACGGGTCCGGAAAGCAACCGCCTAGTCAGGAAGATCTCGGACGTGGCGCACGACCTTGCGTGAGGAACTAGGCCCAGTCGTCCCCAGATGCAGCTTGCGGGTGCTGTGAGACAGAGTCCGCACCCGCCGGCCACGCCCTGCTTTGCTTAACCTCCTCCGCAACCATCACTGTCGCCTAGGTGGGCGACGACTCTCCCTTTTGCGCTTGCGGTAGTCCGCTGTGACAATTGCCGCGGAGCCGGGGAGGTGCGGGGTGCGAGAGCACGAGTACACCGTCGTCGACGTGGAGACGACTGGGCTGTACTGGCGAAGCGATCGGATCGTTGCCGTGGCCGCGGCCCGATGCGACGACGCGGGGCACCTAATCGACCGGTGGTCGACGCTTGTCAACCCACAGCGCCCCGTGGCGGCGACCGAGATCCACGGCCTGACCGACGAAGCGCTGTGCCTGGCTCCGACCTTCGGCGCGATCGCCGACGAGCTCCTCCACCTGCTCGGTGGAACAGTAGTTGTCGGCCACAACGTGAGCTTCGACTGGAGGTTCCTCGACGGCGAGTTCGCCCGTCATGGTGACACGCTTCCTGACCACGACGGCATCTGCACTATGACCCTCGCCCGGGACCTGGGGCTCGACGTGCCAAACAGCTCCCTTGAGGCCGTCGCCGCCTATTGCGGCGTCGCGCTGCCGCGCAAGAACTACCACGACGCGCTCGAGGACGTTCTCGCGACGGCTGGGATCTTCAGCCAGCTTTACCCATTGGTGCTCCAACGTGGTATCGACCCGATTGTCCATCTCCGCCAGGAGTGGCCACCGGCGCTGCACAAGGCAATCAAGTGCCCGTACGTGAACCCGGGCCTGGCCCAGCCGGGCCAGCCGCTCATCCAGGGGATGCACATCGTGATCACTGGTGAGACCGCTACCCCTCGCGAGGAGCTCTTTACCAAGGCGATAGCGGCCGGCCTCGACGTCACCGGTTCGGTCACCGCGAAAACCAGCCTCCTGGTCGCGAACGACTTGGCATGCGGGACCAACAAGGCCAGGGCGGCGCTCTCACTCGCCACCCCCGTCGTCGACGAAGCGATGTTCCTAGCGCTCCTCGGCAGCGTCGCACCAGGGACACCTCGGGAACAGCTGCACCACACTGCAAACCGACGACGTGAGGCTCGAATAGCAACACGGGCAAAGGATCCCTCGGCTCGCGCGAAAGCCGGGCCCTATGGGCCGCTCGCGGGACGGAGGGTCCTCCTGATCGGTCAGTTCCCCAACATCGACGGGCTCGAGGAGCTCGTAAGCCACAGTGGCGGGATCGTCTCGCACAACGTCAGCAGGAACACCAACCTGGTAGTCGTCGGTACCGGCCACGACGAACGCCGGTTGACCGCTGCCGTGGGGTATGGCGCCGAGGTCGTTAGCGAACCTGAGCTTCTCCGGAGACTGCACATCGGTGAAGATCTCGCCGTCTCCGACCAACTCGGGGCGGAAGCGTCCGAACTCACCGAGGCATCGTTGGGTACCGACCAGTTCGCCGAAGCCGGCACAGGGTCGAACGCAACCGACTCGGCGGTGACTGGTGAGGAGCACGTAGTCGACGCGCAACTGGTCTCGACGGCACCTGTCCAACTCCCGCCGGCCGCGTGGTACCCCGACCCCACTGGCCGATTCCAGTTCCGTTACTGGGACGGAGCAACGTGGACTGTCCACGTATCGAGTAACGGCCAGACCTACCTCGACCCGTTCTCGTAGGCGTCGGTAGGCGGGCCGCCTCTTACCCGCCAGTCGCAGATTGTTGGTGCCGGAGAGGTGTCCTGCCTCACCCTCGAAGTCCCCGAGCCGCCTGGGTGACGCTCTGACGGTCTTCTAGCTGCCTGCCCACTCGTGCAGAATGGTGACAAGCAAAGGCGTGAACGAGGCAATGTGGGCCTGCCGGAAGTGGCGGCGTAACAATGTGATGCTTAAGGAGATGCCATGCCAGACGAGAACCCTGATGCCCCTGGCCGTGAAAAGCGAACCTGGGCCGAGCGCCGCGTCGAAATCAAGGCTCGTGGTGAACAGAGGAAGTCCGAAATCAAGGCTCGTGGTGAACAGAAAAAGGCGGAAAACAAGGCTCGCCGGGTCGAACGCAGCGCCACTGGCAAGGCTGCTGCTGCAATTGGTGTCGTCCCTGTGGCTGAACGGTGGTGGGCCAACATTGAGCCGACAAATGTCGGGGTGAATGTCCAATACCTCAACGTTCACACGCCAACGAAGTCGATGGGGCTCGGTTCATTCAAGATCATTAACGAAGGTCTCCAGTGGCGCGGAAACATGGGTTTCCCGAAGATCATCATGCCTTGGCCGAAGATTGAGGCCATCGACATCGAGGGGGAAGTGTCCAGCCGTGTTCGGGCATCAGCCGTTGTCGGACTTGGAGTCCTCGGACTTGGAGCGCGCAAGCGACGCCGGGACACCCATATGACGGTCGTCACTGACGAAGGCGAGTTCGGCTTCCTATTCGAGAAGACCGCCCCGGAAGTGGTACGCACCAAGCTTCGGCCAGTGCTCACGGCACTTGCCGCTTCAGCAGCGGAGATGCCAGCTCCCAGCTCGACGCCTCTATCTGTCGCGGACGAGCTAGCCAAGTTGGCGACCCTAAAGGAGACTGGCGTCCTTAGTGACGAGGAGTTCGCAGCAGCGAAGGCCCGACTACTCAAGTAGGGCCGGTGGTGAATTGGCTCAATGACCACTGCATGCTGCTGCCCGCGGTGGTCATAGCCAACGGACTGGAGGACCATAGGGGGCCGGCGGAGGTGGCGCTCGTCCTCGGTGCGTCCTGATTACTGATCCACCTGATCCACCTGCCGGGGTCAGGTCACGACCACGGTCGCAGCCGCCAGTCGCAGACCGTGGACGTCGCCTCGCCGACGCTGCCTACTCCCACGGTCTTACCCGCCAGTCGCAGATTGTTGGTGTCGGAGATCAGACTCGAACCCCCACGCCGGCCCCAACCCTCAGTCAGCAACGCCGTCAGCAACGGGGCCGACTTTGTACAAACGGAGATGTCCTGTCCTGAACAAATCTCCCTACTCAAGTGCCATAAGTGACTTGCCCTGAACTCCCCTGAACGGCCCTTGACGGCATGACGCGCAAGGGGTCAGAGGTTCGAGTCCTCTACGGCCCACCAAACTTGTCATTGGACGCACACCGGCGTTGTCATTGTGTTGAGGTGGCTCGTGGGGCCAAGTATCCGGCGGCGCGCCGATGATCACGTCGGTGTGACCTGAGTGGGACTGTCGACACGCAGGTCATGAACGAACGACTGGGCTACGGACTTTCGGATGTCTTCCGGCGCGCATCGCGTGATGAACTCAAGATGACGAAACATCGACTCGATTGTTCTCTATCGAGGCCACCCCGATAGGGTGAGAACTGCCTGGTCGGCGTCGTCTGAAGTCTTGACGCCTTTCACGCTGGCGGTCTGGTGATGATCGGCCTGGGCGTCAACCACGCCGCAATCGGCCGAAAGGATTAGTTGGCTTCCCTTATCGGGCCGGAGCTCGCACCTTCGCGCCTCAGCAGCCCCGCTATGCGTGCCGCTACCGCACTGCCGTCCACGATGCAATTGCGGATCGGCTTCATCCCCATCGCGCATCCGGCGACGAAAACCCCTTCACGAGTCGAGTCGTGGGGGTGGTGGAACCAGGCCCGGCTCGCAAAGAACCCGTCCGGGGCCCGTCCGATGCTCAGCAAGCGGGCCAGCTGCTCGACGTCTTTGCACGGTCGCATCCCGGTGGAGAGCGAGACCATATCGAAGGCGCTAGAGAAGATCTTCTGGATGAGGGTGTTCTCGGCACGCACGACAATGTCGCCGCCGGGCAGTTCCTTGCATCCTGACACCCGTCCACGGATGTAGCGAATCCCCCGTTCCTGGGCCAGCGAGTACATCTCCTCGAACCCGCGGTCGTAGGTTCGGATGTCGGTGTAGAAACAGGTGATCTCCGCTGCAGGGTTCTGGTCGAGCACGGTGAGGGCCTGCTTGGTGCTGTACGAACAACAGATCCGCGAGCAGAACGGTGCCCCGATCCGCCGGTTGCGCGAGCCGACGCAGAACACGATCGCCAGGCGGTCGACGTGCTTGCCGTCCGAGGGTCGTATGAGTTCGCCCCCGGTCGGGCCGCGTGGATTGAGGGACCACTCCAACTCTGGTGCCGTCACCACGTTGGGGTAGCGACTGTAACCGTATTCCTCGAGTTCGGAGGGGTTGAACGGCTCGAAGCCGGTGGCCACGACGATCGTGCTCACGGTCTCGTGAGAGTCGTCGCTGAAGGTCACCTGAAATTCGGGGAATCCCCCTTTGACGCTTGTGAGGATGGTCTCCAGGCGCACGTCGACCTCGGGCCTGGCACTCATCTCGGCTTCGATCTGGCCGGCGAATTCTGCGCCGTCGCTGAAGCCATCGTCGTCGAAGAACGGGAACGTACGCGACAGTCGAGGAACCAGTCCTCCTAACTGAGGGTTCTTCTCCACGAGCATCGAGCTGAATCCGAGCTCAGCGAGCGCGGTGGCCACGTGCATGCCGGTGACTCCTCCGCCGAGCACCAACGTCGAGCCGTTCATCCAACCGCACTCCCTGCGACGGCAAGCGACCGGTCGTGCAGGTAGGCGGGGCTCGCCGGGTCAGGGATGCCGATTCGCTCCAGGAGCGGCTCAACCGGGACAGTGTGGGTCTGAATACCGACGACTTCGTAGGGGTCCCAACCGAGCAGAAGACCGGCGAGCTCTGCATAGTTGAGAACCGGTACCCGGTGATCGGCGCCTGTGAGCTCGTTCACAGCCCATTGCTCATGGTCGAGGACATGGAGGCAACCCGGGCAATTCGTGAGCATCAAATCTGGTTCATAGGGGGCCATGCTCTCAAGCTTCTTGCGAACGCAAGCCACTGTGAAGCCGCGGTTCGGGCGGATCATGCACTGGCGGAAGCCCATGCCGCAGCAGTGACGACGCTCGGGATAGTCCACCTCCTCGCCGCCCCATTCACGGATCATCGCCGTCAGCACGTCGCAATACTCGGTTCCGCCAACCGACTTCCGAGGGAGCAGCTTGTTGTAATGGCAACCTACGTGGTCGACCACCTTCAAGGGCCGGCCGGTCTCAGTGTCGACCAGGCGGTACTTCATCGAGCTGGCGAGCTCGGAGCGGTAGCGGTAGATGACGTCACAGCAGTGCAGGATGTGCTCGGGCATGATGAGCCCCCGGCCGCAGCTTTCGAGGAGGACTCGGTCCACCTTCTTCGACAGCCCAGGCTCCTTGTGGAGCAACTCGATACACTCGTTGTGGACGGCGAACGACGTGACACAAGCGGTTGTTATGTTCGTGAATCCGGCTTCGGCGCACAGCGACCATAGGCGCGCCACGACAAGCAGCGAGCTCTCGATGGTGAAGACGTTGCCGTGCGTAGCGATGCCGGAACAGCACGTGTTCTGCGACTCCGGTCCTATGCCGCCCATCGCCCAGCGGCGGCCGAGGAGGTCGTAGAGACGAGCGATGAGCGGCTCGCTGGCGGGGCTGAACACGCCGAGGACGCAACTCGGCGTGAGGTAATAGCCGTCGTGGGGTATCGGTTTCACGTAGCGGCGTGTCGTGATCGGCGGGAGCTTCATCGGGTCATCCCTCGGTTCTCACCTTCTCGTAATACTGATCGAGGTCGAGTTCTAGCATCTCGGCGTCTCTGGCTGCGTGCTCCTCGATCTTGTTCCAGAGAAACAAGGTCCCCCCACCGCGGATGCAGCTGCGCAATTCGTCAAGTGTCGCCGGGGCCACCTTGCGGCCAGCGAAGGTCCCGTCCGTGTCGGGCTGGGCGCCCAAGCGGACGAATTGATCCTCCAGCTCCGCCTGCCAGCGTGCGTACCGAGGGCCGAAGTCAGGATGATCGATCGGATCGCCGTTGCGGAAGTACAAGCTACATGCCCGGTTCCAGAGGTTGGCGCCCCACAAGTGCCGGCCGGCGTACTGCTGTCTGCCGCGCACGCTCTTCAGGTGGTAGCCCTTTATCTGCGCGAGACAGCGAAGCGAGGTTATGAGGCTCATGATGTCTATCTCCATCGGGCAGCGCGAATTGCACGAGCCACACTGCACGCAGTACCAGAGGAAGTCGGACTGGAGAAGTTCGACAAGCCGTTCCTCGTTCCCCGAGAGCGCCACGTCGACTATGCACCGCGGGTCGTACTCCTCGTAGTACTCGGCCGCCGGGCACACAGACGTGCACATGCCACAGGAGGTGCAGGGCGAAAGGGCATGGCGGGCCACAAGGTGGTTCTCGATCCACCAGGTGCAGGGCCGTTCGGCGGCCTCCTCGTACCAGTCTTGCCACTCGGGCGTGCTTGACCCACTTAGTAGGGCCTTCACCTCCCTTCTGTCCTTCTCGCGCTCGAATGGTGTGCCGAAGATCCGCTTGATGTTCGGGTAGTACTTCCCCTGAGCGCGGGGCTCGGTCGCGTCGCGCAGCTCGTAATAGGCCGCGCTGAGCTCGGCATCGGAGTAGGCGGCCAGTTCTCGGTGGCCCAACTCCACGAAGTTCTCCGGCGCAACGAGCGGCGCGGCTGTCCTCGTTGGTAGCGACAGATCGTGTGCCGCTCTGCGAGGCTCACAGGCTCGCTCCTCTCCCACGAGCCTCTCGTAGTGCTGACCGGCCACCGCTAGCAGCCGGTACACGCCATGAGCGAGCTTGGTGTAAGGCAGAGTAACGATCAGGACGAATACGAGCACCAGGTGAACGAAGTAGACGGGGTACCCTAGGGCCCGAGCGTTCGTGACGCGAAGCGCTTCCGCGCCAACGCCTGTGAGCGCCACCAGCAGCACGTTCCAGAGGAAGCTCCAGTCGAAGACGGTGCTGGCGCGGCCTTCCAGCGAGTCGACGATTCGCAGGAGCAAGAAGTAGGACGTGCCGCCTATCAGCAGAGCGCCAGAGACGTTGCCGAGCACCTTGAACGGATCGGCCATCGGGATCGGGTAAGGCCGGCCGGTGAGCACGAGCAGCGCCAGCGCAACAGAGACGATAAGAAGGCCGAGAAAGCCGTAGAGAACCGCCCCGTGGGCCCAGGGCTTGAGTCGGCGCTCCTTGCACGCGAAGAACCTTCGGTGCGCCAAGCTCTCCGTAGTGGCGAGCTTCAGGGCCCGCCAAAAAGTCCGCGGCCGCACGGCCCAGAGCGACGACCCATACCAAGCGCTCCAGGCTCTCGTAGCACCAACAACCACCGCCACAATCGACAGGATCGTGAAGACCGAGAAGAACGGGACGAGAGCCTGGTTGGGCAGCATATCCGCATAGCGCAGCGGCCCGGGTCCAGGGTTGAACGCGCCAGTCGCTGCGACCAGGCCGCACAAGAGACTGGCAGCGCCGACGTAGACAAGCCAGAAGGATCGCGGACTAGTGACGACACGCGCGACTACCCGTGGGTACGCGTAGCGCTCGGTGGCGAACCGCCTGAGCGCGCTCATGATGCCGGCCGGATTCACACCCGACGGGCATCGGCTGGAGCACTCGGTGCAGCTGTAGCAGTGCCAGATGTCCGGGTCGGCGACGAGCCTGTCCTTCAGCCCGAGGCGTACGAAAGTGACCTGCCGCCGAGGGAACCGGCCTTCGTCGCCGGCCAGGTCGCACGTGGCGGTGCAGATCCCGCACTGCAAGCAGGACTGAAGTCCTGCGAGGTCCCGACAGTAGGGCTCGAGGAAAGAGCTGTCAGGCTGGGCTGCCGCGAGGTCGAAGGAATGGTCAGTCGGCACCGTCGTGGGTCGGCCGCCGAGGCGCCAACCGAAATCGACAGGGCCGGCGGTGGCGCGCGTCGCGTATTTCGCATTCATGCGAAGGCGACCCGCGACCGTTTCGAATCCCTTGGAGTACTTCCCACGACTAAGGTGAGCATGAGCAACATCAGCATGGTTCAAGAACCTGGGACGAAGCTGGGAAGATTCGCAAAGGCTCCTGTGGATCTCAGCGACGATCGCGACGGGGACGTCATCGTCGACACTGCCAGGGCACACGTCGATCTTTGCCCATGGCTGCTATGACCAAGCCCGCCGGAAGGTCCAGCCCGAACGGGACGAGAAGGTCCTACTGGTTCCTGGCGCCTCTTCGCTCCACCCCCACTCGAAGAATGGTGTTGTCGGCTCGCTGACTTGCACCCCCACGCCGATCCCGATCCGAGTGGTCGACGGCAACGCGAGCCACCTGCCGACCGACGACTCGTCGTTCGACACCGCCGTAGTCTCCCTGGTGCTCTGCTCGGTGCCTGACCAGCAAGCTGCCCTCGCCGAGTTACACCGCGTGGTGCGGCTTGGCGGCCGTTTCCACTTCTACGAGCACGTTCGCTCCGATGACCTCCGCCGAGCACGGCTCCAGGATCGGATCGACTGGATCTGGCCAAGCTTCAGCGGCGGATGCCACGCCAACCGGGACACCCCAGCGGCCATTGCAGACGCGGGCTTTTGTGTCGAGCGGTGTCGACGCTTCGAGTTCGGGCCCTGCATCATCAGCGCGCCGGTGTCCCCGCACGTTATCGGCGAGGCAGTACGGCTCAAACGCCCTTGAGCCGCTCTTCGATCGCCTCCACCTTTCCGCGAAGAGCACCGGTGATGCCAGGTCGGTAGTCGACCTTCATCACGAGATCCACGCGAGGAGCGTGCTCGGCGACCTTCATCACGCACGCCTTGATCAGCGCCATCACCTCGTCCCATTCGCCTTCCACGTTGGTGAACATCGCGTTCGTTTCATTGGGGAGGCCACTTGCCCTGACCAGTCGCACGGCATCGGACACCCACTCGCTGACGGACTCGCCGAGCCCGCCCGGGGCAACAGAGAAAGCGACAATCATGGCAGCATGATCCCACCGGCGAGCTGTGTGGTCCACCCGCATCCGGCCGACACCAGCCGAAGACACGAGGTACGGCGGGGGTGCGAAGATGGTCGTGTGCTGACCGCAGAGGGTCCCGTCGGTGACGGGCACGTCGCAGTCGACGGTGTCATACGTACCAGCCAGTTGACGAAGATCTATCCGGGGGCGGACGTCGCGGCGGTCGACAAGCTCGACTTGGTGGTGAGATCCGGCGAGATCTTCGGTCTTCTCGGTCCGAATGGTGCGGGGAAGACGACGACCGTAGGTATGCTCACCACGAGAGTGATACCGACATCGGGTCAAGCCTTGCTGGGCGAGATCGACGTCGTCGCGCAACCGACGTTGGTGAAGCAGCTCATCGGTGTGGCCTCTCAAGAGAATACGCTCGACCGGCAGCTAATGGTGTGGGAGAACTTGTACTTTCATGGGCTTCTGTTCGGAATGTCGCGAAGCAGGGCGCGTGGCACCGCAGACGAGCTTCTTGAGCAGTTCCATCTGACGAGGTGGGCGAAGGCGTCTGTATACGCCCTCTCGGGCGGCATGGCCCAGCGCCTCATGCTGACCAGAGCCATATTCCACCGCCCGGCCGTGCTCTTCATGGACGAGCCGACCGCGGGCCTCGATCCCCAGAGCAGGCTTGCTCTGTGGGAGATCCTCGGGCAGCTGCACGCAGAGGGTCAGACCATTCTGCTCACCACTCACTACATGGAGGAGGCGGACAAGCTCTGTGACAGGGTGGCGATAATGGATCATGGGCGGATCCTCGCGCTTGGTACTCCCGCGAGCCTCAGGCAGAGCGTCGACGCCGACACGGTGATCACAATTCAGGCGAGTGGGGATATGGACGAGCTGGTGTCGCTGCTGCAAGAGAGGGTCGAAGGAATCAAGAGGGCACGTCAGGTCGACGGAGGTGTCGCTCTTCACGCCAAGGGGACGAACGGCGTGCTGGCTCGTGTGGTTACCGAGGCGGAGGGAGCGGGGTTCGAGGTTGCCGACATCTCGGTGGCAGCCCCGAGCCTCGAAGATGTCTTCATCAGCCTTACCGGGAAGGAGCTGCGCGACTGATGGTCGAAACCTCGACGCCTGCGGTCGTGGAGCGAGTGACGATCAGTGTTGAGCCTCGCTGTTCGGCTTTCGCCTCTAGTCGTGCGGTTTTGGTCGCTCTGGTTCGACGCGACCTCGTCGTGTTGAAGAAGAACTTCGGCGAGTTCGTGGTCCGCACCCTCGTCCAGCCCTTCCTGCTCGTGTTCGTGTTTCCCATCGCCGCGGTGGTCCATGCTCGTGGGGTTCACGCGCATCTCTCGTTCCACTGGTGGGTGGTGGTGACCCTGATCCCGCTGGCGTGCCTGGCGATGGCCTCACTGGGACTGCTTCTCGGAACGACCTTCGAACCGCGAAACATCGGGCTCATGTTCGGCTTCGTCGTGCTGCCGCTCACCTTCTTGGGCGGCACGTACTACCAGTGGACACGCCTTGCTCCGGTACACTCGGGAGGTTTTCACTGGCTGCAGACCCTGGTGCTGGTGAACCCGTTGATCTATGTAGCCGAGGGCATGCGCGCAGGGCTCACCCAGGCCTCGCACATGCACCTGTACGTGGTTTACCCGGTCCTGGTCGGCTTCTTGGGGGCCTTCTTGGGCCTCGGGTTGCGCAATTTCCGCCGCCGGGTGCTCCTCTAGACGGAGATCCCGTAATTGATCAGCTGACGGGCTCAGGCGAGGGAGCGCTGGGCCGGTGACGTCCCCGAAGCTGGTAGAGCAACGTCCGCTCGTCGGTTCCGAGACGCTCTGCCGCGCGTCCTTGCGGGTGACGGGGCTTCTCGAGACGCTCGGTGAGCAAAGCAAGGTTGTGCTGAGCAGCCTCGAGCTGGCCGCGCAACGAGTCACGTTCGATGACAGCCGCCTCGAGATCGGCCTTGGCACGTGCCACGTCGCGCTGAAGGGCGGTGTTGCGGGTTTCGAGCTGATCGAGGCGCCGGCGTGCCCAAGAGGCCCCCTCTGAAGCGTCGGAGGGGGTCGAGAGGATCCTCGTGACCCGAGCGAGCAATGCAGCTGCGAGCTCGTCGTAGTCCATCAGCTCGTCGCCGGGGCCTTCGCGGGCGGATCGGGGGATGCTCGCGGGCTGACCGTTCGGGCTCAGCGAAATGCGATAGGTGCGCTTGCCCCTCACCTCGCGTAGCAGGGCTCCTGACTTGGCCATGGCGGACACGAGCTGGGTAAAGCCGGTATCGCTGCCTTCGTAACCGACGCCGTCCTTCAAGAGCGCTGTCGCCCTGCCGCTCGTGTCTCTGACAGGGCCGTGCTCTGTGAGGTACCCAACGATGCGACGTCGCACAGTCTGGTCTCGTGTCACGAATATCTCCTCCACCCTTCGCGCGAAGAAAGACGCGTCGCTGGATGAACCTGGCGGCAGCGATGAACTAAATGAACGTTACCACCTGATTGCTTCAGGCTTTGGACACGTCATGACCTTTGATTACGCGCCGAGGAGTGGTCCTCGGGGGCGCGAGACGAGGTGGTTGACAGCGCTGACAGACCGACCTGGCAGAGCGTGCTGCCGCCGCAAGAGTGGCCCGCGCTGCTACCGGCTGTTCTTCGTTCGTACACCCGTCGGGCCTTGTCTGTTGCGTCGGACGCGCTCGGACGCTCGGGTCGCGTCTCCACTTCAGGGGACCTGGAAACCGGAGGCTGCGTCGGCCGCCCACGACGGCCAGCGCGCACAGGGCAACTGGAGGCGACCCGAGAGGAAGCGATCCGCGTCTGCTGCTGCCGCGGCTGACGTAGAGACTGCCCCGTGCGACTGGAACAGCGCACAGGCGGCCTGGGCGCGCCCGAAAGGATTGGAGGTGGAAAAAAGGACGAGATCGTAAGCAGAGGGCACGGCGAGGGCCTGCACCTGCCGCTGTAGGGGTCGCTCGAGCAGCGCGCGTGCAGCGCGCGGAGAACCAAGGAGCGCTGTCGCCAAGGGACGGTCGGGGTCGAAGTGTGAGAACCCCTCCCAGTTCGCGATGGCGACGACCAGACGCATGCCCGCGGCACCGACCGTTCCCCCTGCGTTGGTCCCCGGCGGGGGGTAGCCGTGGGGATCGCTGAGCGGCGCCAGCATCACGATCCGCCGTACAGGTGTAGCGCGGTCACCTGATACAGCCGCCCATGCGACCCATGCCCCCGAAGAATGCGTGATGACAGTGACTGGTGGCGCTAAGCGGTCGACCTGTGCACGAAAAGAGCTGACCAGCTCGGGCAGCGGCCGCTCGGTGTCGACGCGCGTGTAGCGAGATCCGGTGGTGATCGGGCACGCAGCTTGTGCCTGGGGCGCTCCTGGTCCGGGACCCGCGTAGGAGTAGTAGCGAGTTCGCTCGCAGCTGAACCCGAGGTACGAGGGACGCAGCGAGAATAGCGAACCGTGACCGCTGGATGTGTCCATGCCCGCGACCACCACGAGCTCCCCCGGGCGTTGCGCGGAGTGCGGGACCGACACGCTCGTGTTGGTGAGCGACAGCGCGACGAGCGCCGCAGCTAGGACCACCACAGCCAACCGTGTCGCCATGAGGGCAGTAGGAGGGCGAGAGAGCCGGCGCGCGGCGGCCACCGTCAGCAGCACCGACACCCCCACTCCGATCAACGGCGGCGCTTTCCCTCCGCCTCGCACCAGGGCTCCGAGCACGCCGAGAGCAGCGAGGTAGGACAGAACCGTGGGCAGGCGCGGCCCGTCGCGTAGTCCGCTTCCGATCGTGGACAACACCGACGAAGATCCGCGCCAGGGCACGTGCGCGAAGACGACTGTCCACGCGACGGCCAAGACCACCCCCACCCAGAACAGCGCCGAGTAGAGCACCGCCTGTCCGCAGTAGGCGAGCTCTGCGGCAAGGAACGACGGCACCAGCACCACGAGCTCGAAGCGCAGCGCGAACCACCACCGCCGCAACGAGCCGAGCATGAGAGAGAGGATCGTCGCCCGTCCGGTGATCGCGAGAACGAGCCCGAAGGCGAACCAAGCGGGCCCCGTAGCCCGGCCTAGCAGGGCCCCAAGATCGAATGTCAGGTCGAGAGGAGGCAGGGATATCGCGTGTACGAGATCTGGACGTGCCGGCAGCACCCCGCTCAGAGCGAGGAGTTCCACCACAGCACCAGCGCCCAGGAGCGGCCAGGCCCTCGCCACCCCCGCCTCCCGTGGCATTCGCCAACGCTAAGGCTTTCGAAGCACCCAAGCACCATCGGGTAGTGGGTCAGTCAACTGACCCACTACCCAGAGCAGGGCATGATCTAGAGGTGCCTGGCGACGTCCCTCAGGGTAACGGCGTGGACTCACGCGGGCTCACCGGCCGGTTGTTGGTTGCATCCCCCGAGCTCGGGGACCCGAACTTCGAGCGCGCGGTGATCCTGTTGCTCGACCATGGCGCAGAAGGGGCTCTCGGCATCGTGCTCAACCGACCTACCGGACTTCCGGTCGACGAGATTCTCGAACCTTGGCACGACCAGGCCAGCTTGGCCCCTCCGGGCGTCGTGTTCTCGGGCGGGCCGGTCTCGCGCGAAGCCGTGATCGGTCTTGCCCGCTCGCTTCAGGCGAAGGCGGATCTCGCACATATGGACGGCGTCAGCCGGTGGCGACCCATCCTCGACCGGCTGGGCACCGTCGACCTGTCGGTTCCCCCCGCAGACCAGCCGTTTCCCTTAGCAGGGGCCCGGCTTTTCTCGGGCTATGCGGGATGGACGACGGGCCAGCTCGAGGAGGAGGTAAGCGAAGGGGCCTGGTACATCGTCGACGGCACGGGAGACGATCTGCTTTGTGCCGAGCCTGATCGCTTGTGGCACGACGTGCTTCGCCGACAGCGAGGGAAGCTGGCCATGCTCGCGGCGTACCCTCCTCACCCTTCGGTCAATTGAGTCACATGAGGCTGAGAGGATGCTGCCCATTCCAGAGTTCGAGATCCGGCGCGCGGGCGTAGCAGACGTCGCGAAGCTCGTCGAGGTGCTGGCGCGCGCTTTTGACGACGACCCGATGCCGAGCTTCTTGTTCCGCGGCGAGAAGCGCAGGCGTCGTGGGCTGAGGCGGTTCTTCTTCGTCCAGTTGCGTCACATGTACCTGAGCGACGGCGAGGTGTGGACGACGACAGACACAGCCGGGGCCGCGCTGTGGGCGCCACCGAACAAGCCCCGATCTGGCCTGAGAGACCTCGTGCACTTCGTGCCGCTGCTCGCTGACCTCGCTGGGCTCGGGCGTCGAGCGGGAGACGCGATGCACCTGCTGCAGTTGGTCGACCTTGCCCGACCTAGGGAGGCGCACTGGTACCTGGCCACCTTGGGCACAGATCCCGACCGCCAGGGACAAGGCGTGGGCTCCGCTCTTCTTCGCAAGGTGCTCGAACGCGCCGACTTGGAAGGTCTCCCCGCGTACCTGGAGTCCTCCAAAGAACGCAATCTCGCCTTCTACGGGCGCCACGGGTTCGAAGTGACTGGGGAGATACACACGCCCGGTGGTGGACCGACTCTTTGGCTCATGTGGCGCGAGTGCCGGCCGGCCTCCCGCTGAAGTCGCGCAGCGTGTCACCCGTTCGGCATCGCCAGCGAACGCGGTGATCCTTCTGCTCGCGCTGCGGCGAGCGGGACCACCGAATGGAGTCCCTCGGGCAGGTCGTCGGAGGAGGCGAAGAGACTGCGCAGAGCCTCGGTGACCGCGCGCACGGGAGCCGAAGGCATGCCTCGGCTTCGCATGGCCAGACCGACGCGCCTTCGTGGGAGCTCGTCGATCGCTACGAGCCTGAACCGAGACCGAAGGTGCGGGGGTACCGCTGTGGCGGGGAGAATGGCGGGTCCGTAACCGTCGAAGGCGAGAGAGGCGAGGAGCCGCACGCCATCGAGCTCGGTGCGCGAGCGGAGCCGGATCCCCGCCGGCTTCACCGCTGCGTCGATCTCGGCGCGTAGCTGGGTGCCGGTCGCGGGCATCAGCAGCTCGAGACGGCCGAGCTCGTCCAACCCGACGCGCGTCACCCCCTTCAAGGGGTCGTTGTCGACCGGGACGACGAGCGCCAGCTCCTCTTCGAACAGGGGCTCGAAGGTGAGGTCACGGCCCGACACCGGGAAGGTGAGCACCGCTAAGTCGAAACGACCCGCGGCGAGCTGTGTCTCGAGCCCCGCCGTGGTGCCGTCGGCCACCACCAGGCGCAGCTTGGGGTGCCGCTCGGAGAGGTCGGCCAACAAGAGAGGGACGAGCCAGCGCGCTGTGGTGCCGATCATCCCTACCCGCACCGTACCGCCCACCTCTTCGCGCAGGGCCCCCAGGTCGGCAGTCAGGGCCAAGAGCTCGCCGAGCACCCTGTAAGCCCTCGCCACGACCACCTCTCCCTCGGAAGTCAGGCGTCCCGCCGAGCGGTCGACGAGCAGGGTGCCGAGCTCCTTCTCCAGTCGGGCGACGTGAGCCGAGATGTTCGACTGGACTGTTCCCAGGGAGTCGGCAGCGGCGGAGAAAGAACCCTGCTCGGATACGGCCACCAGGGCCTGTAGGTGCCGAACCTCCATCGTGGATAGTGATACCACAAATCTGTAATAGCTGTTTGACTGATCGGCGAGGATGCCGCAAGATGTAATTGACCACAGGGACTGGACACCCCCCCTCCTAGTTTCTGTCGAGTCGGTGCGAAGGGACCGGTCGCCCCCCCCGCCGGTCCCTTCGTCGCGTGAGAAGCATTGCGAACAGGCTCGTCCGGGCCCGGGAAATGTTCTCGACACAGGCCGGGGCTGGGTCGCGCGGCGGTAGCGTTTTGGGTCGTGCGTGATATCAAGACCGTCCTGGGCAGCTACAGAACGTGACGCCGCCCGGGCGCGCCCGCTTGGCGGCGCGCGCCGCGCTATGCGTGAGCTCGGTGTCGAGGCGGTTGCGCTTCGGTGGCGGTTCGGTCATCGGCGGAAGGGTCGGGCTGATGCTCGACCCAGGGCTTCTGGGCGTGCTGGCTCGGGGGAGGGCGGTCGCGCTCGTGAGCGGCACCAACGGCAAGACCACCACCACCCGGCTGCTAGCAGCGGCGCTTGGAGGACCCTCGCGCGTCGCCACCTCGGTGGCTGGGGCGAACCTGCCGTCAGGCCTGGTGACCGCGCTGGCCGACTCGGCACCGCAGTCTCCGGCGGTGCTCGAGGTGGACGAGGGCCACCTGGCGAACGTGGCCGACGCCGTGCAACCCGCGCTGGTCGCGCTGCTGAACTTGTCGCGCGACCAGCTGGACCGAATGAGCGAGGTGCGAATGGTCGCAGCGCGCTGGCGCGCGGCCCTCGTCGGGCGCGAGCGCACGGTTGTCGTTGCGAACGCGGACGATCCGCTGGTGACCTGGGCGGCGCACGGTGCGCATCGGGTCGTGTGGGTGGCAGCCGGCCAGCTGTGGCACGCAGACGCTGTGGGTTGTCCGGCGTGCGAGGGCCGGATCGTCTTTGCCGACGGTGAGGGGCGTGAGGGCGGCGACTGGTGGTGCACGTGCGGGTTCCGGCGGCCGGAGCCGGGTTCATGGCTGCAAGGGGACGAGCTGGTCACGAGCGATGGACGTAGCCTGCCGCTTCGCCTGGAGCTTCCTGGGCGTTGTAACCGGGCCAACGCCGCGATGGCGGCCCAATGTGCGAGCGTGCTCGGTGTCGACACCGCGGAGGCGCTGGCTGCGATGGCCGCGGTCGGCGACGTGGAGGGTCGGTTCGCCACGGTCGACTACCAGGGAGGCACGGTACGGCTGCTTCTGGCCAAGAACCCGGCCGGTTGGACCGAGCTGCTCGACTTGTTGCGCGAGCGGTCCCGCCCAGCGGTGATCGGTATCAACGCGCGCGTCGCGGACGGGCACGACCCGTCGTGGCTGTGGGACGTGCCCTTCGAGCGCCTGGCGGGCCGCCTGGTGGTCGCGACGGGGGAGCGTTGCCGGGATCTCGCTGTCCGCCTTCGGCACGCGGGTGTGGAGCACCTGGTTGTGCGCGACCAGCTGAACGCGCTGGGTGTGGCAAGTTCGGAGCAGGTGGACTACGTGGGCAACTACACCGCGTTCCAACAGCTACGGCGCGCACTCGCACGAACCGCACGCAGCAAGTTCGACGGTCCGCCCCGACGTGCCGCTTCGGTCGCGGTGAAGGTGCCTGCAAGCGGTGCGCCGCAGGTACCGCCGGATGGGCAGGGACCCGGCCGGCAGAGCGATGAGGCGTTAGGCGAAGAGCAGACGAGCAAGGTGCGTGCAAGCGGTGCGCCGCAGGTACCGCCGGAGCGTTCGCGCCGCGCTACAAGTGACGCAGCGAGCGCCTTGCGGGTCGTGGTGGTGCACCCGGATCTGCTCGGCACCTACGGCGATGGCGGCAACGGCCGTGTGCTGGCTGACCGGGCCGCGTGGCGGGGGATCGAGGTTGAGCTGGTGATGGCCCTGTCGGACACGGCCCTGCCATCCGGCGCCGACCTGTATTGCCTCGGCGGGGGCGAGGACGGGCCGCAGGTGCAGTCGGCCCAGCTCCTGGCGGACGGCACATTGCGACGAGCGGTAGAGGCGGGAGCGGGCGTGCTGGCCGTGTGCGCCGGGTACCAGGTGGTCGGGCAGTTCTTCCCGGACGCGCACGGGACGAAACGTTGCGGCGCGGGCTTGCTCGATGTGTCCACCGTGAAAGGACGTTCCAAACGTGCTGTGGGTGAGCTTCTGGGCGAACCGCTCGAACTGTCAGAACAGTGGAGCTCGCGCGGCCCTCGACTCGAGCGCCTGACGGGGTTCGAGAACCACGGAGGCGTGACTCGGCTCGGAGCCGGCGTACCTCCCCTGGCGCGCGTTCTGGCCGGGATCGGGAACGGCACGGGGGAGCGTACCGAAGGGGCGGTGTCGGGGAGGGTCATCGGGACCTACATGCACGGGCCGGTGCTCGCCCGCAACCCGTCTCTCGCCGACCTGTTGCTCACAATGGTGACAGGGATGTCCCTCACCCCCCTCGACGACACCGAGGAGGTGGCGCTTCGTGCCGAGCGGCTCGCTGCGTCGCGCACCGGCAGCTGGCGCGCCGGTGCCGCAAGGGGCATGAGCGGCGCAGGTCAGGCCCTGCGCCACCTGGTGAAGCTTCGTAGAGCCTGAGCCGTATCCTCCCTCTCGCCCTGCACAGGTCAACTCCCGGGGTCGCCCTTGTCGGTTACCCCGGCCGAGTCGAACGTCGACATCTCTCGCAGGATCTTTGCCGCCGCCTGCACCGCGGGTACCGCGAGCAGCGCGCCGCTCCCCTCGCCGAGGCGCAGATCGAGGTCGAGCACGGGGGCGAGCCCGAGATGTTCCAGAGCCGCCGCGGACCCGGGCTCGCTCGAGCGGTGCCCTGCGATCAGGTAACCGGCCACGTCCGGTACCGCCGCTGCGGCCACGAGCGCGGCGGCAGCGGCGATCACGCCGTCGACCACCACGGGTAGGTACTGCGCGGCCCCGCCGACCATGAACCCCGCCAGGGCTGCGATCTCGAGCCCGCCGAGCTCGCACAGCACGCCGATTGGATCGGAGCCGGGTCGTACGCGCGCCAGAGCTCGCTCGACCACCGCGATCTTGCGAGTCAATGTGAGGTCGTCGATCCCCGTTCCTCGACCTGTGACCGAGGCGGGCGACCTACCGGTGAGAGCGGCTATGAGCGCCGCGGACGGGGTGGTGTTGCCGATACCCATGTCACCGGTGACGAGGAGGCGGGCCCCTCGGTCAACCGCGCGGTTGGCCACCTCGGCGCCGACGTCGAGAGCGGCAACGGCCTCGTCATGGGTCATAGCCGCCTCCACGGCGATGTTGCGCGTTCCGCGGCGCACGCTCCGGTGGACCAGTCCGGGTGCCTCGGCGGGTATGTCGGTGGCAACGCCCACGTCGACGACCACCACCTGCGCACCCACGTGGCGCGCCAGGACGTTGATGGCGGCCCCTCCTGCGCAGAAGTTGGCCACCATCTGAGCCGTCACCTCCTGTGGCCAGGGAGTCACTCCTTCTGCGACCACCCCGTGGTCCCCGGCGAACACTACGACCGTCACCGGCTCTGGGAGTGGCGGCGGGCAGGTGCGGGCGATGGCGCAAAGCCTTGCTCCCGTCTCCTCCAGGCGTCCGAGCGAACCGCGGGGCTTCGTAAGGCGGTCGTGGTGCTCGGCCGCTGCCGAAGCCGATGCAAAGTCCACCGTTCGCACTGAGGCAGCTGCGTTGTGGAAGCTGGTAGGTCCCACGTGTCTATCTCCTTCGTTGTTCAACTGTGTCCATGCCTCGAAACGCGCCGTGGCGTCACCACTTCGCAGCCAGGACGAGGAGCCCCGCCGTTTCTCCTATTATCCCCGCGGCGCCGAGCACGTCGCCTGTGAAGCCGCCGATCCTCCTGCGGGCCAAGAGCACCACCGCGCCCACGGCCACCGCCTCCGCACCGAGCGCGGCCAATCCGTGTGCTCTGCGTCCTGCGAACGCCAGGCATACTGCGAGCGCCAACCCGACCAGTGCGGGCACGACCGGACTTCGTTGCGCCACTCGACCGGTTTCGTCGGCGGCACCTTGGGTTCCGACGAATGCGTCGGCGAGGCCGCCGGGGCGTGCGTAGGGGAGGGTTCTCGCGATCACCGCCATCGCCGTACGCGAACCGCACCACAGTGCTCCGATGACGAGGGGGGTGGCACGCGTGGAGGCGAGCGCACCGAAGCGCAGGAGCAGGATCACGCCTACGGTCACGACGCCGAAGGCGCCCACAGAGGGGTCCGCCATCACGGCGAGACGGCGATCGGGCTCGAGCGGTGGACACAGTCCGTCGGCCGCGTCGGCAAGGCCATCGAGGTGCAGGTATCCGGTAAGTGCCACGTCGGCCGCGAGGGCGACGGCCGCCGCAGCGGCAGCGGGCCAAGCCCTTCCCGCCAGCCACCAGATGCCTCCGACCCCAAGGCCGATCACAGCGCCTACAGGGGGGAACCACGCGAGCGCCGCGGGGGAGGGGGTGACAGCCCCCCCGAAGGGCGTGAGGAAGGCGAGCGCTCTTCTCATGACAGACCCCCGTTGTCATCGCTCGGAGTCCCCTCGAGGTGGAGGATTCGTCCCGCCACGACGAGGAGGACTTCATCCGCGACCGAAGCGACCGCCTGGTTGAGCGTTCCCAGGACGTCGCGAAAGCGACGTCCTGCGTCGGTGGAGGGATGCACGCCGAGCCCGGCTTCCTCGGAGACGACCAACGAGTCGCCATCACGTTCTTTCAGTGCCGCGCACAGCTCTGTGGCATCGACGTACATGTCTTGGCTCGCCGCGACCCAGCCACCGAGGGAGTCCACGATCGCCGGTCCCTCCAATCTCCGCAGCAGGCCCGGCAGGTCGGCACCGGCCTCCTCGGTCCGCCACTGCGGGGGGCGCCTCGCTCGGTGCTCGTCGACGCGCTTCGCAAGGTCGGGGTCGTCGCCGATCTGCATCGTCGCCACATAGGTGACGTGTGCTTCCATGCGTGCCGCCAAACGTTCGGCGACGACCGACTTGCCAGAACGCGTCCCGCCCAGGACGAGGGTGATCAACAGAACCGCCCGATCCCCCCGTGGTTCGTGCGTGCGGCACGGCCCTGCATGGCTGTCTCTGCTGTCATGGGGTTCTTTGAGGCACGACGACGAGCTCGCCGCTGTCCGTGTGAAGCACCCTCACGTTCGTGCCGAAGTGGTGGCCGAGAGAGGCTTCCTCGAGCACGTCGACGGGCGGACCGGCAGCCGCGATCCTCCCCCCCGCGAGCAGCACCAGACGGTCTGCGAACTGTCCCGCCAGTGTCAGGTCGTGCAGGGCGCTGATCACCGTGAGCCCCCGCTCGGCTCGCAGAACGTCGACCAGCTCGAGTGCCTCCACCCTGCGGCCCAGGTCCAGCTCGCTGGTGGGCTCGTCGAGCAGCAGCACGGGCGCTTCCTGGGCGAGGGCACGCGCGAGTACGAGCCGTTGAAGCTCGCCGCCCGAGAGTGTGGCCAGTTGCCTGTCGGAGAAGGCCGCCAAGTCCAGGCGCTCCAGCAACGTCGAGCACACTCTGTGATCGTCGGCGCTCTCGAAGTTGAAGTAGCCGATATGCGGCGTGCGTCCAAGCAACACGTAGTCCGATACCGTCATGTCAGGAGGAAGTGTCGGGCGCTGGGGGACGTAGGCGATGCGACGTGCGAGGTGCCGTCGCGACATACCCGAACTGTCCTTGTCGGCGATGGTCACGCGCCCTTCGTGCTGGACGAGCCGAGCTATCGATCGCAGGACCGTCGTCTTGCCTGCTCCGTTGGGGCCGATGAGGCCGACCCACTCCCCTTCACCGACGCGCTCGGTGAGCTCGGACACAGCCGTCGTGGATCCGTAGCGGACGGTGACCCGTTCCAGCGCGATCACGAGATGGTCCTCTGCGACTCCCGGCTCGTTGCGTGCGCCTGCGAGCAGAGCGTGCTGCGAATGCCCGGCCGAGCGTTGGTCATCTCACACCGCGCTGTGCTCGCCGGGATCGAAGGACGAACAAGAAGAAGGGCGCGCCCACGAAAGCCGTGACCACGCCGATCGGGATCTCAGAGGGTGCTTGGACCGTCCGCGCGGCCACGTCGGCGAGGATCAGGAATGCTGCACCTCCGATCATCGACACCGGGAGGACCACGCGGTAGCTGGCGTTCGTCGTGAGCCGCACGGTGTGGGGGACGATGATCCCCACGAAGCCGATGAGCCCGCTCACTGCTACAGCCGCGGCAGTGCCGAGCGTGGCGGCGGCCACAACGGTCAGCCGTACTCGTGAGGAGCTCACGCCCAGCGTGTCTGCTTCTTCCTCGCCGACGCGAAGCACGTCCAAGAACCGGCGATGCGCGACGAGCACCACCGCGCTCAATGTGATGTAAGGGAGGATGAGCACAACGTCCGACCAGCTCGCAGTGGTGAGCCTCCCCAGGATCCACGAGTAGACGTTCTGCAGGTCGGGTACGTGGCGCTGCTGTAGATAGGTCTGGATGGCGGTGAGAAGGGCGGCGACGGCGACTCCGGCGAGCACGATCGAGGTGGTGGCTCCTTGGCGGCCGACGGTCGCTCCCACGACGTAGGTGAGGGTCACCGCACCGACCGCGCCGGCGAAGGCGGCCACGGGCAAGAGGGCGGAGAGCTGCGATGTGGTCACGATCACAGCTGTGGCGCCGAGCCCGGCGCCGGCGGCGACGCCGAGAAGGTACGGATCGGCGAGCGGGTTCCTGAACACGCCCTGGTAGGCGGCCCCACCGCCGGCGAGCATGGCTCCCACCAGACCTCCGAGCACCACTCGGGGCAGGCGGATCTGCCAGACGATGTCCGACTGGAGTCGAGAGATGTTCGCGTGGTGATGGAGCAGTGGGAGGTGGGAGGCCAACGCGCCCAGCACCGTCGACAGCGAGAGGTTCGCCGGCCCCACGGACACTCCGACGAGCATGGCGCCGGCGAGGGCCGCGAATGCGACCAAGAGCGGCGTGCGCACCGAGGTGCGACGTGCCAAACCAGCGGAGATAGTCGTTGTTGTTGTTGTTGGGGCCTGAGGCTCTGCTCGCGTCGTGGTTGGTGCGATCGCGCTCACGCCGGTGCCGCGTGCTTCGTGTTCAACCCGTTTGCCACGGTGCGAAGCAGGTCCACGATCCGAGGGCCCCAGCGCGAGGCGATGTCGTCGTTCAGCCCGATCACGTGCCCGTCGCGCACCGCCCGCAAGGTGGACCATCCCGGCCGAGCGGCAACGGTCGTGGCGCTCTGCTGGCAGCAGAGGGTGTCCGCCAGGAAGATGTACTGCGGGTTCGCCTCGGCGATGAACTCCGCCGACAACTGCGGGTAGCCACCGCTGCTCGACGCGCCGGCGGCGCTGTCTGCGATGTTCTTCAGCCCGAGCAGCCCGAGCACCTTGCCTATGAACGTCGACGAGGTGACCGAGTAGTAGGTCTGGTCGAGCTCGTAGTAGTAGGTCCCGGGCGCGGCCGGCCTCGGCGCGCTGTGGACGATGGAGGCGATCTGGGCCTGGATGTGAGCGACCTCGGCTCTTGCTTGGGTGCCATGCCCTGTCGCGGTGCCGAGCTGCTCGTACTGCTCGTAAGCGTTGTCGAGGGTCACAGCCGCCGGCTCGGACAAGACGGGCACACCGAAGGCGGCTAGCTCATGGGTCAGCCCGGTCGAGTCTCCGGCCACCACCACGAGGTCGGGGTGGTAGGAGACGATCGCCTCGACGTTCGGTAGTACGCCGTCGAGGCTCGTGCGCGGCGCCCGTGACGGGTAATCCGAGTTCTCGTCCACGGCCTTCACCTGGCCGCCGGCGCCAATCGCGTAGAGCATCTCCGTGGCTGTGGGGGACAACGACACTATGGCGGTGGGCCGGGCAGGGATCCGTATGTCGCCGTTGGCGGCTCGGATCGTGACCGGGAAAACGGTTGCTCCCGCCTGGGCGGCAGACGAGGAGCCGGACTCAGCATTTGGCCGAGCGCTGGAGCTGCTCGAGCACGCGGCCAGAGCTGCGCCGATCAAGATCGCGGCGACGCCGAGCGTCGTTCGCCGGATCGATGTCGTTCGCCGGATCGATGGGCAACTGGAACGCGCGAGAGCAGGCTTCGTGGTTTCGAGCATGGTCATCCTCCATCGGGCTGGCGGAGGACTTCAGAGCTCGCTGTCGCACCACCGATGAAGGCGCCCAACGAACCGCCCTTCCTCCGAGGACAGGTCTCGTCGGTGCAGGACAGGCGTCCGGGCTAGCCCTCGCGGGCATCACCGTTGCGGGACAGCGCCGGGATCTCACCGGTCTTCGCTGGACCTGCACCACCCCGGCCGGCGGCCAGGGCTTCAGGAGGCTATCAGCTATGCGCGTCTACCGCGTTGTTCGGCTCGTCTTGTTGCGTGCTGCAGCGGACCCGCCTTGACGCGGGAGTCCGAGCCCACGGCGTGAAGCACTGTCTGCCCTCGGTTTGATCGCCCAGCGGCGCTCGTCGGTCTCGTCGTGTTGCTCGGGCGACGGGCCGAACGCCCAGGACCTGCGCCAGGGTGAAGCATCCGGGCCTCGCGGCGAGGTTGTCGTGCCAGACGCGGCGCGCAGGCGCGCGCTCCAAAAGTCGGAGCGGCTCTCGTCGGCCAGGATTCCGAGTGCCTCCTCGATCCGGGTCCCGAGACGCCGGGCGTCTTCTCCGGCCTCGGCCGACATCGGTGTGCCGAAGGTGACACGGGTGGGGCTTCTGCGAAGACCATGGCTGTCGCGCGGCAATATCCGGAAGGTGCCCTCTATGTGCACCGGCACCACGCGACAGGCGGTGCGCGCCGCGAGGTACGCGGCGCCTGCGCGAAATGGCTGGAACCAGCCATCGGGGGAGCGGCTTCCCTCGGGATAGATGATGAGGTTCCAGCCGCGCTCGATGAGATCGGCTGCAAGGTCGGCGGAGCGGCGGTTCACGCGTTGACGCTCTATCGGCACGGCGGCGAGAGCGAGAGCCCACACATGTGCCTTCCAGCGACGGTCGAAGAAGTGGTCTGCGGCAGCGGCGACGACCGTGTTGTGCCGAAAGCGTGCCGGTAGCACCGACAGCAGCAAGGGGGTGTCGAGATAGCTGGCGTGGTTCGCCACGAAGATCGCCGGCGGTTCCACGAGCGCGAGCATCTCGGCTCCGCGCACCTCGGGTGAGGCGACCAGGTGTGTCACCGGGCGCGTCAGGTTGTCGAGCACGATCGCTCGTAGAAGGCGGGCCGGGTAGCGCCGGGCCCACTCGGTCGGGTAGTCGATGCCGAGCCGACGCTCGGGGGCAGGGCGGGGAAGGGTCTCGGGCCAGCTCGGCGCCGACCACGGGAACCCTCGGTCTCGTGAGGCGTTGATCTTGTGAAGTACCGATGTGAGTCCCATCACGAGACCTGTTCGGTTGGGCGCCGCATCAACTGACCTGTGCCATGAGGAGCGGTGGAGCATGGACGTGTGTGACAGAGGGATCCGGTCCCACGACGTCGGAGGCCATCTCGAGGGCGTCGGCCATCGTCGAAGCGGGTTTGAAGCCCAGGCGCCGAACCGCTGCGCGATCACCCCCCACCACGATCACCGCGCCCAGATGTTCCAGGGCGTGCGCGCACCAGTACCACATGAAGAACGGGTGCGCGCCGTGGTAGGCGTGGCCCGTGCGGTAGAGGTGGACGTACCAGGGATCGGTGGCGAAGGACTCCTCGTACTTGCCGATCTCCGCCGGGTCGGTGGTCTCCGACAACACCTGCTCGAAGAAGTCGATGTAGCTCGGGTGATGCCCCGGGTGGAACGCCCAGGGGGTGGGGTGGCTCATGATCACCGCACCCCCTGGGCGAACCAGGGGTTTCCCCAGGTAGAGATTGAAGAAGTACCCGAGACCGAGGCAGGCCACGAGTATCGGGTTCATGATGGAGTTGACGTTGTAGGGGCCGACGTAGGGAAGCCCCATCGTGAGCACGTCGGCTTGGCCCTCGATCTCGATGAGCTGCTGGGCGTAGACGTTCTCGGTCGTGCGCGCGTGCACCGCCTCGACCTCACCTGCCTGCACCGAGGTCATGCGGTAGGGGGATTTCACGCCGTGAAGGATCGACCTGGAGATGCGTTCGGGCACACTTTTCAATCCTTTCGAGGCAGCCAAGAACGCGGCGCGGTCGGCGCCAGTCCACTCCCACTCACGTCTTTGGAGGAACCTGAACTGCTCGGGGAACGTGTCGGTGTTCAACGTGGTCTCGATCTGGAACACTTTCACACCGCTCTCTCGAATCAGCCGGCCCATGCGCCAGTTCGAGGAGTGCAGCTCGGAGTGGTCCTGGTCCATGAACGAGCGGCTCAGGGCCATTGTGCGCGCGTTGTGGTGGTGTCGAACACTGCGGTAGCTGGCCAGTCCTGTGGCCACCGACTTGTGGCCGCCGTCCATGGCGACCAGGTTGATGTTCACGTACACGAGGAGGTCGCACTGCGCGGCGAGCCGGTTGATCTCCACGTCCTCTCCGAGGTCGGTGACTCCCAGGTGCACGAGGTTGGTCGGGTCCTCGGCATCGTGCTGGAGGAGAAGGCCGTGGGGCGCGAAGGCGTCGTAGATGCGATTACCGAGCGCATGGCGCAGCTCGGGCTCGGTCATGCGCCGGTGAAGCGACAGCGCCGCTATCAGCACTACGTCGTCCACCCCGGCCTCGGCCGCCACGTCGAGGACCTGCTCGAGGACGAGTTGGCGGTTGTCGGGTCGGCGCATGGGAGGAAGCGGCAGAGACACGTCGTCGAAGGCGATGACCAGGCGCATCCCCGGACGCAACAGCACCTTCAGCGGCTCTGAGCCACCTAGGGGATGCTCGAGCGCGTGGCGAATGGCGCCCGCAGGGTCGGCCAGCGGGTTGAGGGGCTCAGGGGGGTACAGGACGCGGCTGCCCAGGGGGAGGCGTTCTAGGCGAAGACCCTCGCCGTGCCAGAACAAGGTGGGCGGCGTGGAACCGTCGACTTCGAGCACGAACCCGGGCCTTGGGCTCACGGTGTCGCTCCTTTTCGTGTTCGTGGTCGTGTTGTCAGAACTCTCGTGCGCCTGTGAGGGAGCGACAGGGCCGGCTTGCTGGCGACGCGAACCGCCGGTCGCGTTGTTCCAGTCGACGGGTCGCTGCGCCCGGTCGGTGCCCGTCGCAGGTCGAACACGATCTTGACGGCGCCGCGCCGGCCAGCGGCTCCGGCGTGGGCGAGCGCCTCCTCGAAGCGATCGAGAGGGTAGCGCGCTGAGACGAGGCGGCCGAGGCGGCATCTGGCCACCAGCTCCATGGCCAGGTCGAAGGTCCGCCTGGTGCCGTCGGCCGGCTCCTCGGTGCCGTAGGCGTAGGCACCGGTGAGGATGAGCTCCCGGTGCCAGAGCGGAGCGAGGTCGATGCGAATGTTGCCCGGCATGCCGACGAGCACGAGCCGGCCGCGCGGGCGCACGATGGAGAGCGCCTCGGTGATGGACTCGGCGCTACCCACGCAGTCGACGACCACGTCAGCGCCGCCGGTCAACTGGTGGGAGCGCTCGGAGACTGCGAGCGATCGCGACTGGCGCCGCACCGCCCGCCCGAGCTGCGCGGGCGGCACTGCCGTGTCGGCACCGAGCTCCTCTGCCAGGCGCCTCTGGTGCGGGTGCTTGGCGCCGACGAAGAGAGCTCCCGGCTCGGTTAGCGAGCGCAGAGCTGCCACGGTGGTGAGTCCCAGGGTGCCCGCACCGAGCACTGCGACCGTGTCTCCGGGGTCCACCTCGGCCCGGATCGCGGCGTGCACCGCGCAGGCGGTGGGCTCGATCATCACCGCCTCTTCGTCGCTGAGCTCGTCGGGGACCGCGTGCAGCTGTGTCTCGTGGGCCACCAGACCGGCGTTGGACCAGCCGCCTCCGGTATCTGCGCAGTAGCCGATCTGCAAGCCAGGGGAGATGTGCCCGAAGCCGACGCGCTCGCAACCACCGCTTCGGCCTTGCGCGCAAGCGGAACAGGGCGGGTCGATCCCGCGCGGGATGCACCCGATGACCGACTCGATCACCACGCGCGCCCCCGGGGCGAGCGCACTGCTGGTGATCGCGCCGTTGGCACCGAAGGACTCCTCGATCACCCCCACGATCTCGTGGCCAGGCACGAAGGGAAAGCTCACGAGGTCCTCGAAGTAGCGCGAGCTGTGCCCGTCGATCGTGGCCAGGTCCGAACCGCAGATCCCCGCTAGGCGCGGTCGAACCCGGTGCCAGCCCGGCCCGCGCAGGGCCGGCGCTTCGAGATCGGTCAAGCGAAGCGGAGCGACGCTCACGCCCTTGCCGGAACCCGCGAGGCTCGAGACGACTCGTGAGGCGGCGAAGCGAGCGAGGTTGCGCTCGAAGACGAGCGCTTTCACCGTGGTGTCCCGAGCTTCTCGGACGAGGAGCGACCGGAGCGTCCGGTCACATGGGGCCACGACGCGTCGCTCCCGCCACGGGCGCGCCTCTGGGCGCCGGAGGGTCGCGTCGTGCTCTCGGAGCCCCACGACCGGCTGGCGTCTGGTTCATGGAGCGCGCCCTCGATGCGAGCCCACCAGCGCGACACGCCGTGGTCGACGGGTCCCAAGGGAAGCAGAGGCCTTGCCGCACCACCTGCCTTGTCCCAATGCTCTGTGTGCCAGCCCCGTTTGCGGGCAATGGCTGCGAGACGGGCTTCAGGGTTCACGACAACGGGGAAGCCCACGCTCTCGAGCAGAGGCAGGTCCGAGGCCGAGTCGGCGTAGGCGACCGACTCGGAGAGGTCGAGCCCCTCGTGGTCGGCGTACTCGGCGAGCACGAGAGAGCGTGCCTCACCTGTCGGGGGCAGGCGCTCGAGGCGTCCGGTGAGATGCCCGCTGTCGTCGACTCCGAGGGCCGCGCAAACCACCTCGTCGAAAAGAGGGCGAAGCGGTTCGACCACGAAGTCGAGTGCTCCTGTAATGAGCACGGTTCGGTGCCCTAGCTCGCGGTGGGCCCGGACGCGTGCTATGCCCGCGGGGAACGACTTCGTGAGCAACAAGTGGTGCAACAGCTCGATCGAGTCTTCTCGAAGAAGGGCCGCAGGGGCGCCCTCGTAGCGACGGTAGAAGCTGCGCAGGAAATCACCTCTGTCGCGCCGGTCGAGGGCGAGCAACCGCGGCGCCTCGCGCAGGATCCGCGCGCTGAGAGCGGCGCGCTCACCGATCGGCAGGTGCCGCCCCGCGAGCCACACATAGGAATCGACGACGTTGGACGCGATGAGCGTGTTCTCGAGGTCGAACGCCGCCAGATGCCGCTCCGGCGCCAAGATGGCGCGCCTCGCGCGCTCGGAGCGGCTGGGCGTGGCAGAGCGCCGCGGGGTCGATCGCACACGCGCGTGCTCGACGATCGACGGGAGATGGACGTCGTTCACGTAGCGCTCCCAATCGATCACGGCCGGGTCGAAGCAGAAGCGGTGGCGGTCCTCATCGGAGAGGCGCTCCCACAATGCCAACAGGTGGTCGACTCGAAAGTGGGCCTCGGTCTCGGCGTACGCGCCGTAGAGCTCCACGTAGCCGAGCGCCCGTTCGACCTCCGAGCGCCGTTCCTCTAGTCGCGCTGCGAGCTCGGCGCGCTCGCCGCGCACGGGCAAGGAGCTGAGAAGGCGCTCCACGAGCGCCAACACGCGCTTTGCTCGCTGGAGCTGTCCCTGGACGCGGCCGCGCCCGGGGAAGGACCAGTCGGGGGTCACGATCGGTTGGCCGTGTGAGTCGTAGAGAGGGTGCGATGTGAACCAGGACTGGACGAGCTCTTGGAGCTGGCCGTAGCGAAGCGGGTTTTGCACGCTGGAGGCGACGTGGTAGACGCTCGGTCGCGCAGGGTCGGGCCCGGCGACCGCGACGGCGATTATGGCCGCGACGACGAAGTCCACAGGGATCACGTCGACGACCCCCTCGGGTATGCCGGGGAATTCCTTGAGCAGGCCGCGCGCGTAGGAGATGATGATCGGCTCTGCCATGCGAAAGCCGCGGATCCAACCAGGGCGCGGCTCGGCGAGCGCCGACTCGATGATCGACGGCCGCACCACCGTGGTGGGCACCGTGGCGTGAGTGGTGACGAGCAGGCGCTCGCCCAGGGCTTTTGTGAAGGCGTAGGCATCCGGCCAGCCGAGTGACTGGGAGCGGGCGCGCCCGGCTTCGACGAGCTCGTCTCGCACCCACTCGTCGCGCAGCTTCTCCGAGCGCTCGGCGAGAAGATGGGTCCCCGCTGAGCCGAGCTCTGCGCGGGCAGCGCTGCTGAAGCGCTTCAAGAGCGCGGGTCGGCGTGACTCGGCTTCGAGGTCCGCGCGTAGGCGACGAGCGAACTCCACCTCGGCGTCGATGTCGACCTCCGTGGTGACAGTGGTGTGAGTGTGGGCCCGGGCACGCGAGCGTTGTGCATCTGTGGCGAGCGTCTCGGTGGCATCACCTTGATGCGTGCCCGCAACATAGGCAGTCGAGACCGTGACGAGATGCGTGGGCTCCCGGTCTGGTTGTTCCTGCCGTCTCGAGTCGACGGCGTCTTCGATTGCGGCTGCAATGCGCGAGGGACCTAGGAGGTTGACCTCGACCGCTGTGTCGAGGGGGGCGTCGAAGGCGACGGTGGCGGCGCAGTGCACTACCACGTCACACATTGCGAGCAGCCGGCGCCCCTCGTCGTCGAGTCCCAGACCGTCTTTGCTCACGTCGCCTGCGAGCGCGACCAACCGCCTGGCGACTACTTCGTCGAAGCCGTCGCCGAGCTCGGCTCGCAGCCTGTCGAAGCAGTCGTTTCGCAGGGTCTCGCGCTGGGCGCGTGCTGCTGCGGAGGCCCGCCGGCCCGGGCGAACGAGCACCACCACCGAGCAGTCGGGGACGCTTCGAAGCAGGCGCTCGACGAGGGCGGTCCCGAGAAAACCCGTCGCCCCGGTGACCAAGATGCGCCGTCGCGCGAGTGCCGAGGCGAGCGACGGCAACGGGTGTGCTCGGGGGGCCAGCTCGGTCGCGTTGGGCACGAATTCCTCCTCGGGCACCGCACTTGTCTACCATATGGTAGATGAGCGGGTCGACAAGCAGTCGCGCGGGGACCCCGAGGGTCGAGCGACGCGCGCCTGGCGGCACCGCCGATCGGATACTCGACACGGCTCTCAGCTCCTTCGGGTCGCGCGGGTACGAGGTCACATCGCTGGACGCGCTGGCCGAGGGACTGGGGCTGCGCAAGCAGTCCATCCTCTATTGGTTCCCGTCGAAGGAGGCTTTGCTCGAGGCGCTCATCGACCGCTCGGCAGCCGAGCTCGCCGAAGCTCTAGAAGACTCGTTGGCGCGCGCCGGCAGCGGCTGGGCACGGGTGGAGGCCGTGGTCCGCTCGGTGTTCCGCGTGGCCGCGCGCAGGCCCGAGCTACTCGGTCTCGTGCGCGAGGCGGGCAGGCTCGGCCCACCGGCCGCGACCCGGCTGACTCAGGCACTGGAGCCGCTCGTCGTTCGGGCCTCGGCGTTCCTCGAGTCGGAGATGGACTCGGGGAACGTGCGTAGGCACGAGCCGCGACTGCTGCTCCTCGCCATCTACTCCACCGTGGTCGGAATGGTCACCGAGGTGGAGGTGCTACGCGCGCTGGGGGAGGAGCCCACTGCGCGCTCGCTCGTCCGGCGCCGCCAGGAGATCCTTCGTCTGCTTCGCTCGGCCTTGCTCGTCGACGGCGCACCCGGCGAGACGCCCGCTGCTTGACCTACGCGCTCGTCAGGAGGGGGCTGATGGACGTGGGCGGGTGGGCTTCGGCGGGGTGTAGCGCTTCGAGGGAGGTGGTCCGGTGGGCTCGGGCTTCTTTCTGCCTCTTGCTCTGTCGCGCCCCGCGGCTCTGCGCTCACGGGCACGGTCTCGAGCATCGGTCGCTCCGGTACGTGCTGCTCCTCGAGGGTTCTGCGTCGAGCGTCGGCCCCCTCGCGCCCCTCCTCGCTGAGGCCCGACACCTCGGGCGGTGAGGACCTTCTGGTAACGGAGCACCCGCCAGACCATCCATCCCCCCAGGCCCCAGAACAGGACCCCGTAGGGCAACACGGTCGTGCCAAAGAACAGGAGGGTGAACCCCACGAGAGAGCGGCGCCGAGTGAGAGCGGTGAGCACGACGACCCCACCGAGCACGACGCGGGTCACACCCTCGAACAAGATGAGGTTCTCGGCTGTGTGGCCCTTGTGGCCCACCGCCGGGTTGTAGTGGATGGCGCCCGCCGTGAGCACGATGCCTATCGCAGCTCCGAGCGGACCCGCGAACAACGCATAGAAGCGCTCGCGGTCGTCTAGCCGCTTGATCACGTGAGTGAGCTCCTCGTTGCTCATCTTCGACGTGGGGTCTTTCTTGCGTGCACCCTGGCCGGCAGGTGAAGGCTTCAAGAACGTGTCGCGCAGCCGGCCCGGACGTGTTCCCGAGCCCGCCCGTGCGTCATCTCCGGGCGATATGACCTCGTCGGGCTCGATCGCCTTTTCGAAGGCCGCCGAGCGGTCCCGTTTTTCGTCGATCGGGGTGATCTCGGCGGTTCTCGTGTCCGCGCCAGAAGCGGCGCGTCCTTTGACGCCGGATCTCTGTCGCTCCAGGTTGGGCAGCGAGGCCAAGACCCGCTGCCCGATGGTCAGCTTCGGCACGGACTCGTCGGTAGTGCCGGGCTCTTCCCCGCTCATCGCACCAGGTTACTAAGGCCGCGAAGGCGCCCTGTCGGGCCAGCTTGCCCAGAGGCGTCCCGACCGGCTGTCGGGCCGGCTCAGCCTCCTTTGCTGCAGCGGATGGTGCCGACGTGATACGCGAGGGCCGTGGACTTTCGCACGATGTCGTTGTCGGAGCTGGCAGGTGAGGTGCGCTCCGGCGAATTGGCTGCGCGCGAGGTGGTGGCACATGCCCTCGAACGCATAGAGACGCTGAATCCGGTGCTGAACGCTTTTGTCGCCGTCGACGCAGAAGCGGCGCTCGAGGCCGCCGGTCGCGTCGACGAAATGGTTGCAGCCGGGGATGATCCGGGGGTGCTGGCGGGAATACCCATCGGCGTGAAGGACCTGGAGGACGCGGCGGGCTACGTGACTTCACAGGGCTCGGCCATCTTCGCCGGCGGTGCTGCTGTCACAACCGACTCGCCCTTTGTCGCCCGGCTGAAGGCGGCGGGTTGCGTCGTTGTCGGAAAGACGAACACTCCCGAGCTCGGATGGAAGGCCGACACCGTCAACATGGTCTTCGGGGCCACCTCCAACCCCTGGAACACTGAGAACAGTGCTGGGGGATCGTCGGGTGGCAGCGCGGCGGCACTGGCCGCGGGCATGGTGCCACTGGCGACGGGTTCGGACGGGGGCGGTTCGGTGCGCATCCCGTCCTCGTGCTGCGGGCTCTCGGGAGTGAAGCCCTCACTGGGGAGGGTGCCCTCAGGCGGTAGGGAGCCGCCCGGATGGCATCTGCTTTCCACGAAGGCGCCCATGGCCCGGCGTATGGCCGACGTGGTGAGCGCGCTCGACGTCGTAGTCGGCCCAGATCCCACCGATCTTTCCTCGCTACCTCGCCCCGAGGCGTCGTGGCTCGCCGCGCTGGAGGACGCCAAGGTGCCGACCAAGATCGCGTGGTCTCCCACGCTCGGTTACGCGCCGGTCGACAAGGAGGTGCTCACTCTTTGTGGGCGCGCCATGGAGGTGCTCGGGTCGCTCGGGACCGAGGTCGTCGAGGTCGAGTCGGTCTTTGACGAGGACCCGGTGCGCGATTGGCTCATGCTCGTGCTTGCCCACAACCTGCGCACCCTGGGGCCCTATCGCGGCACGGATGCGTGGGAGAAGGTGGACCCGCTGCTCGCCGCCCAGCTCGACTGGGCGGTAGAGAACATCTCACCGGTCGATGTCATAGAGGCTCTTGATTCGTGTCATCGGCTCAACCTGCGTCTCGTGGAGCTGTTCCGAGAGGTGAGATTGCTCGTGACCCCTACCTGCGCGGGCCCGCCACCCCCGCGCGCGCTTGACGGATCGGGCATCATCAACGGTGAGGTGGACGCCAATTGGGTGCGCTTCACCTATCCTTTCAACATGACCCGTTCACCTGCCGCATCGGTTTGCGTCGGGTTGAGCTCGGGCGGGCTACCGGTGGGCTTGCAGTTGGTGGGTCCCCAGCACGCGGACTTGGTGGTGATCCGATCGGCGGCAGCCCTGGAGGGGGCGATCGGTTTCGACGAATTGGCTCCGATCGGCTCTTGATCACATCGTGGCTGCTCTCGGGCGCGGGTAGCATCGCTCGGGCGGGCGCATAGCTCAGTTGGTTAGAGCGCAGCCTTCACACGGCTGAGGTCACAGGTTCGAGTCCTGCTGCGCCCACCTGAGAGGACTCGAACCGGCGACTCACGACAGCACGACCCGCTGCGTCAACCGAACGAACTGTCGGAGGACTGGTTTGGCTTCCCCCGACAGACCAAAGCGATACTGCGACGGTGGAATCCCTGGTCAAACGCGTTCTCTTGAGTCCGCGAGGCTGCCGCGTTCGGCACATTTCCACGGCCTGCCGACGTGCCGGACCTGCGACGCCCATCATTTGTACATCCGCGTGCGGGGTCCGGCGGCACGCGAGCGGAGGTACGCGAGCACCATCCGCTCTCCGTCACCTGTGAGCGCGACGGTGTGCGGAGTGAGTTCTCGCCCCGTTCCGTACTCCCACTTCGACTCGTCCTCGTCGAGGGCGTTGAAGATTCGCCACCAGCGAAGCGGGCGCCAGACGGCCGAGGAGACGTGATTCACGGTGATCGGACCACCGCTTGTCGACCAGCCTTGCGTCGTGAGAATAGGGCTGACCTCGGCGACGAGCTTTCTCTGCTTGACGCGTCCGCGCAGCAGCAGGAGGCTGACGAGTTCGGTGACCATGTGGGTGAAGTCCTCGCCGTCCTCGGTCTCGGTGGAAACCTCTTCCCACAGCCGCGCCGGGTTCTGAAGCAGCTCCTTGCCGCGCGCCGTGACGTATAGATGTCGCCCACGCCTGCGGGTGAGACGGAGCCTATTGGCAGCGTCGCGAAGCACGGAGAGCTGGTGCACGTCCGACTCCGATCGTGGCGGTTTCGGCCAGTCCCACCATCCGAAGCGCTCGACGGCCGCGACCACCGAGGCCCGAGCCAGGTAGTTGCTCTGGGTCAGCTCGGCTCCTCCTTGTGCTGCGCCCAGTTCGAGCAACCAGTGCATGGGGCGCACTGCATCGACCGGATCAGCAGGTGGCTCGACGCGGTTTAACAAGCGGTTACCCACCGACGAACGCCACTCCTGATGGACGGGATGTCTTGCAGAGTCGATCCAGGTGCCGATTCGCTCGGTGGTGACCAGGCCGGCAAGCGTCTGACCCGGCGGGAGATCGAGCGGGCGCGTGAGCGCCGCCTCCGTGATGGACGCAGCCTTGGCGCGCCAGCCGGCGACGCCTGGGACGAGGTTTCCTGCGGCAATGGCGTCGTCGAGAGCACGCTCGACCGTGTCGAGAGCGTTCGACTCATCGAGACCCATGAACGAGCCCCAGGCCAGCCCAGGAGTATCGGGCGGCTCGACGCCGGACGCGCCGTGCGCCGCTCGGAACGCAGCAGCGCCGAGGTCGGGCCGCCCGGACCAAGCGCCGAGCACCTCAGCGGTCCTGGCGGACCGTGCAACGTCGGCCACCCGGCGCATGCCGAGCTCGTCGAGGAGTTCGGCCGCGGCATCAGCCAGGACGCGCCACTCATCCTCCGGGTGTTTGCGGGGCAGGAACCACCACAGGAACTGCTGAAGGGCCGCCTGGTGGATCATCTCCGTGCCCTCACCGGCGGTCAACGCATCGGCCGCGGCCTGAACGGCCATACCCAGGTTGGGACGCTGTTTCTCGACCCGACGAACTGCGCCCTCGACCTCATCAGCGCTCATCTGTTCCGGTGCTCCGGGTTCGATAGAGAACTGCGGTCGCCACCAGCCATCGGATGTTCCTTCAACACTCTGACGACGATGGAGCGGTCTTCGCCCAGCGCGCCTTGGCCCGTTCAAGGAACGGGGGCTCCTCGTGGGGACGAGATCCGCTCACGATCTTCTCGAAGCCGGGCATGAACCCGTACTTGCGGCGATGCTCATGGCGAACGGCCTGCACCACTTCCTCCCATTGCTCCGCCAGACCCGCCCTCTCGTAGCAGCGCTTCGCTCGCTCGAAGTTCCCGAGCGCAGCGTCGTAGTACTTGCTCTTGCCGGCGTTGACAATGCGCATGCCCATGGTCTTCCACAGCCGCGCGGCTGCCGCCGCGCTGGTTCTCTCGAGGCATCTCGCAGCCAGCTCCAACGCGTAGTGGCTCACCTCTTCGAGCTTCCCGTCGGCGGTCTTGTCCACCAAGTGCCGCAACCGCTCAGTCTCCTTCGTCTCGGTGAAGAGGATTAGCAAGGAGTACAGGTCAGCTCCTGCCGAGGCATCCATCGCTTTGGCATGCCATGCAGCTCGATCGTGCTTCGAAACGAATTTCATCAGCTCCTCGTAGGAGTGGATGCTTGGATGCTCATGGAACTCGATCCATGCAGAGTCGAGAGCCTCCTGTCCCCGGCCGAGGGCCCGGAGCAACTCGCGCCGAAGGTTTCGCAGGTCATAGCCGGAGTACGAGCTCCGCGGATCCCTTCCTGCGATTTCGATCCCGCGTTGGACCCACGAAAGGGCATCTTCTCGCTTGCGCTTGGTAATGAGCATCTGCGCGACGGCTTGGCAGTCCTTGGCGGTGAGGCCGGTTTCCTCCGCCAGCTCGACATAGGCGCGGACATCTCGCTGTCCGATATGCATCGCCCGCAGCACCTCCGCCCACCACCGCCGCTCGTAGCTCGGCTGGCGCTCAGCGCCCTCCTCGTCCGCCAAAGCGGCGGCGTCGAAGCGCTCGCGAACCTGCGTGACGAGTGCAGCCTGCCCCGCCTTGTCGAGGACGGAAGACACCTTGGCCTCCAGGCCGTAACAGAAGCCGTACGGATCGTCGTCGATCCAGGCGAGCAGCTGTGCCGCCGTCTCGTCCGGCGAGGGGCCTGCCGCCTGGCGAGCCTTGACCCAGCTGCAGAACAGCTGCTCGACGAACATGCCGAAGCTGCCGCTGGAGTCGTCGAGCTCCTCTGTCTTCTCGTAGCAGCCGGCGAGGAAGGTCTCATAGAGCCCGACTGCTCGATCCGGCGCACTCTCGATAAGCGGCGCGATGCCGCTTTCAGCCTCCTCGAGCTCGCTCACGAAGGAATAGCAGGCACGGTCACCGACGAAGTAGCCAGGCGAGAGCGCGTTCTCGATGGCGCGTTCAAGCGGGTCTGGCGCATGCCGTGCTCTCTTGTTCGTCACCGTCGGCCCCGGGACCCCGCCCTGCTGTTCGTTGTCGTCCTCGGCCCCACATCGTCGACTCGTACAGCCCGAAATCCCGAGTCATCACCGAGGTAGAAGTAGATGTGACCCACGAGCAATCCGTCATCCTCCAGCACCGCCCAGCCGCGGCCGAGTACAGGATCACCCTCGTCGAAGCCCTCCCACGAGAACTCGACCCCTGGGCGGGCGTCGCGAGGAGCGTCTCGCCAGTCGATGCCGCCCTGTACGGCGATGAAGCCGAGGCTGCCTGTGTGGTCGCGATCGAATTGGAGGAAGCCAGGGACGATGAGATCTACGTCCTCCTGCTCCCAGAGGTCCATCTCCACGATCCGCCACCGACCAACTGGACTCATCTTCCTCGGACTTTGCCGGTTGCTTGCCACGGGGGTGGGCGCCTCCTCTTTCGAGTGCGTCGATGACGATAGACGTCGGTCGTAACGGCAACCGTCCCTCCGATCCAGGACGGGCAGACCGAATGCCCCTCGACTCACGACCAGGCCCCGACGCTGGGATCCCAACGCAGTCCCTGCGCGGCATCGGTGATGGCCGGATCAGCGAACGCGACCACGGCCGATACCACCTTGGCGAACTGCTCGGGCAGCCGATCCTCGAGCCGCTGCTTTCTTTTCCAGGCCGTCCACCGCGCCTGGCCGATATCCCCGTATCCATCGAGGATCCTTGCCAGGGAGACGAGCTCGACTCCCCGGTGACGGGCCACGCCTTGAATGGCGTCGACCAGCTCCGTCCCGTCGACCGGATGGCGGCGGGAGAGGAGGTAGACGTCGGCGAAGTCCCGCCAGCGGGTATTGACGGTGCCACGGGCTACGGCGGTGACGATCTTCTCGGCGTGCACCATGACGAGGGGATAGCCACGCACCACGACCTCGCCGCCGAGGAGGCGCGGAATGTGCACCTCCTGGGGTGCGGGAGTGATCGGGTCACCGACGTTCACGTCCACGTGGAAATGTGGGCGGGCGGTTGCGAGCTGGGCGCGCACCGTCACCCGGACACCGCTGTAGGAGTCCTCGTCGCGGATCACCTCGGCGGTGGCGCGCGTCACGTCGAACACGACGCCGTCCTCTAGCTGCCGGGCTGCGACTTCACAGATCGCGTTTCGGACGTTATCGGCGTCGTTGTCGAGAGCCTGGGCCTGCAGGTCGACGTCGCGAGTCGGTCGACGCTCACCGAAGGCGGCCAGTAGCACCCCGCCCTTGAGGACCAAGCGGTCGGCAAGCGGCGACTCCGCCAGCCGGGCAAGGAAGGACTCCAGGACGTATAGCTGCAGAAGCTCGTCCACCGGGCGCCGATCGCCCCGCGCCTTGTTCTGCAGGTCGAGATACGTCCGGCCGGCCACGGTAGCCCGGGAGGGAGCCGTCACAGCAGGACCTCGAGCGCCCGGCGGAGCGCCGGCTCGGCGCGGGGGAAATTGCGGGCCAGCTCGATCAGCTGGGCCGGGCTACGTCCCGGCCGCCCGAGCCATCTCCGAAGCGCCTCCCAGGCGACGTCGCTTCCTTCCAGGTGTCGCAGCCGGACGACGTCGACGAGCGACCGTTCGGCCGAGTACAGACCGAGGGGCCGCCGGGCTCCGACGTCCAAGGTGTCGCGGCCGAGCTCGAAGGTGCGTGCCTCGAACTGGTGGAGGCGGCAGGGTGCCCTCAGAGTAGGGCGGGTGTTGCCCCGCGGGACGGCGATGTCGATGGCCGTCGGGATCGCGTCGATGAGGTCGTGGCGAGCCAGGGCAGTCTCCAGGCAGAGCGTCGCCAGAGGGGCGCGCTCGGCGATCTCGACCAGGTCGGAGTCGGTCGGCGGCGCATCCGCCCACCGGTAGACGCCGCCGCCGAGCGCGATGATCTCCCCACTGTCGCGCAGCCGGTACAGGCGTTTGTCGCCGACGCCGGCCTCCTTGGCCTCGCCGTACGTGAAGGTGTCGCCCAGGGTTTCTCGAAGCCCCATGGGGCGGGCGGTCCTCATGGAAGGAAATCATACCCACATCCGCCCTATCTGGGTAGGATTTCCGCACCCCTAATCCGGCGACCCGGGGACTGGCTACCCCAAGGGGAGCCGCCGGTGCAGCCGTACGATGCGTCGGAGGACTGCCCCGGCTCCGGCCAGGGATTCGAACCTGCGACCAGGGTACTGACGGTGTTCGGCATCCCAGCGTCGTGTGGGGCGTGCGCGCGCACTGGCCATATCACCTGCTGCCACGCTGGCTGAGCTGGATCCATGGGCCGTCGACGACCATTTGTAGCTTGGTTAGTGCTTTATACGTCGGCCGCTATAAATCGATCCTCTTGCGCTCTGTGCCTGTGAGTTTGCGAGCGCTGCCCGCGTAAGCCTCTCTTGTCCTACGACTTGTCCTACAACTCGGATCGTTTAGCGTCATCGGCGGTCGTCATAGGGCTGCGTTCGACCTGGTCACAGTGTCAAGTACCTGGGCGTGACGGTGTCGGAGTGGTCCTATTCCTTCGAGCGCGCCGGTGACGGTTGCATCGTGAACGAGCGATGGACGGATAAGCGACCAGTTGGGATGCGTCGACTCAGTGACGTCGTCCTCGGCGTCCGAGATCGGCGCGAGCACAATCTCGAAGGTATTCGTGCGACCCTTGCCAACCTGAGGTCGAAGGCTCAGGCCACCAAGTCCTGACATCTCACCCGTTCGTGGACAGAGTGGAACAGCAGTTTGGCTGCTTCTCGCCTCTTGCGGGTAGCACGATCAGGCGAGGAGTCTGACCTGGGCCACGGTCACTGCTGGCGGCCGCGCTGCGCTGTCGTGCGCTGTGAGGGAGATGCAGGTGATCGCCAACGAGGGAGCCGCCCGGCTCGGCCTCGTGCTCATGAGTCGTGTCGCCCCGTCGGGCACACAAGGGCATCTCGGGTGGGCACGATGAGCGCCACGCAATTCGAACGCCTCCTTCAGTGGTACCCACGGGCCTGGCGGTCTCGATACGGCGACGAGCTTGTGGCACTCATGGAGGACACATTTGGTGGGGAAAGAGTCCCGCTTCGCGACAGGCTCGGCATCGTGCGTTCCGGAATCTCCGAGCACCTGCGCGAGATCGGCCTCGAAGTCAGCGGCAGCCACCCGGGCGAGCAGGTGCGGGCAGGGTCGTTACTCGTCTTGTGCGCGTGGGCGTTGTTCGTCATAGCCGGTGGAGGTTTTGCCAAGTTCGCCGAGCACTGGGATGCCGCCATGCCCCAGGGAGAGCGGTGGCTTCCTGGGGGCGCATATCACACCGTTGCGTGGGCGGGCGGTGTCGGCGCTGTCGTCATCCTCGTGGCCGGGGCCGTCACGCTGCCCGCATTCACACGCTTCGTCCGAGGGGGAGGTTGGACTCAGGTACGCCGCCCCGTCTTGCGGGCGCTGGTCGTCTCCTCGACGGCGTTTCTCATGAGCATCGGCGTGATTGCGTGGGCACACTACATCGGGTCTCAGCAGCACAACGGCGGATGGTGGCCACATGGGGTGCTCGTCTTATGGGCTCTAGTGATCGCAGCCGCCATCGGGAGCTGCACTGCTGCAGCCGTCGCCGCGGCGCGTCGTCTCCAGCTCTCACCTCGAGTCCTGCGCCTTGAAGGTCTGCTGTCGCTGCTTGTGACGTTGGCAATGATCGCGATCATCGGCGGTACGCTGGTCTGGTGGGGTGCCGTTGCGACCGACGCGCCCCGTTTTTTCTCTGCTGACGTGTTCGGAGCCATCGGCTCAACGGTTCCACTGGCCATGATCATTGTCGGTCTCTTGATGCTGGCCGGTCTGGTCATCGCGATATCAGGTGCTGGTCGCGTGGCCCGGTCGATCCGTGCCGTCTCCCCATCCTGAGGACGCTCCTAGAGCCGCGACGTAAACTTCATCGATGTGTTCTCCTTCACGTGGTCGGCTTTCGAGCGGCTCGGACGCTCCTATGAGAGGCGAGCGGGTCGAGCAAATCGTCCACGTGGGCGAGACGGTCATCGAACAGATCCTGAGCGGCGAGCTCGATGAGCCGTTCGAATACGACCAGGACCACGACGAATGGGTCGTAGTGCTGAGAGGCGCTGCCGAACTCGAGGTGAACGGCGAGAGGCTCTCCTTGAAACCCGGCGACTGGGTCCTCCTGCCGCGACGAACTTCGCATCGGCTCATCCAGACCACACGGGGAACCAGCTGGCTCGCCGTCCACCTTCCGGGTCAGTAGCTCCGGTCACTCGCGATCGGCGTTCGTGAGCACTCAATTCAGTTCATGGGCATCACCGTTCGATGGTGAAGAACACATGACTCGGTGTCGTTGCCCGGGGGAGGATTTCACATGAGACGAATCCGAATACGGCAAAGTCTGCTGGTTGCGTTCGCGATCGGGAGCGTGATGGCGCTCGTCTCGGGCTGCGGGACGTCTGCAAGCTCCCCCGCGACGCCTCTGGGTGTCAACTGGATGCGCGGCTTCGCCGCTCCGGGCACGCCAGCCAAGTACGACAAGGTTGGTGTGATCAGGGTCGGGCCGAGCAACGCGAAGAACGTACTCGTGCTGGAGCCAGGCACCTCTGCGGGAAGCGCCTACTTCGTGCCACTCGCCAAGTGGATCGTCTCGAAGACCAGCGGCTGGCAAGTCTGGTCGGTGGAGCGCCGAGAGAACCTGCTCGAGGACCAATCGGAGCTGAACCTGGCCAAGGAGGGTAAGGCCACCGCGACACAGGTGTTCGACTACTACCTCGGGTACCTCAAGAACCCGAGCGTCAAGCATCACTTCCAACTCATCTCGAACTCGAGCGTCGAGTTCGCGAACCAGTGGGGAATGAACGTTGCGGTCGAGGACCTGCACCGGGTGATCGAGGCCGCGAAGAAGCTCGGCGGCAAGGTCGTGCTAGGTGGTCACTCGCTCGGTGGATCAGTGGTCACGGCATACGCGACCTGGGACTTCAACGGCCGCGCGGGGGCTGATGACCTGGCGGGTCTGGTCTACATCGATGGTGGGAGCCTCCCGAGCGCGCTGAGCGCGCAGCAGGCGACCCAGGAGCTGCAGTCGCTCGAGGCCCCGGGTGCTAACCCCTGGCTGGCCTTCGGCGGGATCGTGGCTCCCTACTCGGGACTGTTCAACGCCACAGGATCTCTGACTGCGCTGCTCTATCCGAACGAGATTGCGCTGGGTCAATCCTCGGGAATTCTGCCGTCTGACATTGTGCCCCCGGTGCCGGCCACCAACCTCGCCCAGTATGGCTACGCGCTCAACGCGGCGACCTCGCCGTCAAGTTTGCTCGCGGCCCAGGCGCATCTCGGCGACGGCATCACCGCGCGCGGCCCGGTCCATGGCTGGGACAGCACAGGGGCTCTCACCCCCATCAAGCGCTTCGCGACGATGTTCTCGGGGTATCCGATGGAGAACGTCGACGGCACCGAGTGGTACTTCCCGCAGCGCTTGACCGACGACACGGGGGCGGTGGACAACGGGAACGCAAATCCAGCCCAGAGCGTGCTCGATGTCGACGCGACCATGGGACGTGATCTCCCGAGGAGCCTGCTCATCTACGCCTTTGGAGCGCGCCTAGGCGGGGCGAGCGTACTCGAGGACGCGCGAATCCTGGCCGAACAGTCACACATACCTCTGAGCAACCTGACGCTGGTCAACCGCCAGAGCACGTACTCTCACAACGACCCTGCCGGTGCCTACCCGCACAACGTCTTCTTCGATCACCTGGTGCCGTTCCTGAAGAAGATCAATTCTCACGGGTAGTTTTCGACTTCGCTGGCCCACACTGAGGGCGAGCCAACCTCCCCGGGGGGCACTCGAGAACCTGACGGAGCGGTGGACGCACGTCGCGATTATGGACAGCGTGCTACAAGACTGCTTCCGGGATTGCCGGTGCAGTGCGCGGCTCGACTGTTCCTAGCACTACTTCGCCAACAGCGACGGATCCGTGTTCGAGTGCAAGAGGGAACTGATGATCCTCTCCGGAGATGTCTTCCAGATTGCGGCGAGAAGGCTCAGGAAGCACCCGGGTGAGGAGATGGCCCAGGGCTGCGCACGCGCCCGCGACCAGGAGCATGCCCCGAAGTCCGATGTCCTTCTGGAGCTCTGGTACCAAGAACACGCCGATGAACGCACCGAGCTTGCCGATGCCAGCAGCGATTCCGTGACCGGTCGTGCGCATACTCACGGGGAACAGCTCCGACGGCAGAACGAAGGTTGTGGTATTCGGTCCGAATTCGATGAAGAAGTAGCTCAGCCCGAAGATGAGGAGGAACGGCACCACCGCGGTCGTGAGGACGGGGATCGCGCCCAGAGCAAGAAACGCAGCGGCCGTGATCCCAAAGCCGATCAACTGGAGGCGACGGTGGCCGATCCGGTCCATTTTCGAGAATGCGAGGAAGTATCCGGGCAGGGCGAAGAGCATGAAGATGCCCAGAGTCCACGCGAGCTTTGCGATCAACGTCGCATGAGGATCCACGGCTTTCAAGATGGCCGGCAGCGACAACGTGTTGCCGTAGTAGGTGTAGTCAAAGAGGAACCACGTCCCCGCCGTGCCGGCTAGCAGCAGAAGCATGTGTCGGTTCGTGAGGAACTGAACCAGTCGCATCCGATGAAGCCCTTCATGAGATGCAACATTTGACGCGCCGACGACCCCCTCTGAGAAAAGGGAGAGTTGGGTAGCTGCATGGTCGGGCTTCCCCTGTACCCGGGCCTGGAAGCGCGGCGACTCAGGCATCTTCGCCCGGAGATAGACGACGGCGGCTGCGGGAACGGCACCCAGGCCCAGCATCAAGCGCCAGGTGAGATCATGGTTTACGCCCGAGGACAAGAGGACGAGCCCTACGAGTGGTCCCACGATCAGACCGAGGGCCTGCATGGAAAAGACCAAGCCAACCAGCCGACCCCGGTCATCTCGATTGGCATATTCACTCATAAGGACCGCCGACACCGGGTAGTCACCGCCGATGCCCAGACCGAGCACGAATCGGGCGACGACCAACCACACGAAATCGGTAGCCAACGCGGAAGCAAGAGCCCCGACGATCATGATGGCCGCAACCACGGCGTAGACGCTCTTTCGCCCGAACACGTCAGCGATCCGGCCAAAGACGAACGCCCCGATGAAAGCGGCCAGGATTGCTGAGCCGGGCACCCAACTGGTTTGGGTGGTCGAGAGGTGCCACTGCGTCTTTACGAGAACAGCCACGGTGCTGATCACGAACAGGTCGTAGGCATCGGTGAAGAAACCCATGCCGGAGATCACGACAGCGCGACGGTGGAATCTGCTGCGGGGCGCGTCGTTGAGTAGATCGCTGACTGTTGCCGCAGCCACCAGGCCGGTTGGCGGTACTTCCAGGCTTGCTGCGATGCCTTCGGGGGCTCCTAGGGATCCAATAACATCCGAGCCCTCCACCTGACCTCCCTGACCGTGTTCCAGCTTCATTCAGAGCTTTTCAGGGCCAGGTAATTCGCAGCCAATTTGAAGGTGAACGGAACGCGAACAAAGGGTGAACGTTTGGTAAACAGGAACTCGGATGATCAGAGGTGCCGGCGGAGAACACATGGCGCCGGCGGTTTGTGGCGCCGGCGTGGTGCTCGCCCGACCTCAACCGCTCTCGAGCTGTATCGGCATCGGGACGCGGGCGACGACGACGTCGGCCCGAGTCCGCAGAGCGGAGGTGAGAACCAGGTCGAGGTGGTTGTGCAGGAAGCTGTAGCGCAGCCGGTCGGGCAGAACCACGGGGATCAGCACGACAATCTGCCCGTCGTAACGCTCGCGAAGCTCGTCGATGAACCTCGCGATCGGCCCGGCTACCGAGGAGAACTCGGTACTCAGAACCCGTAGTGGAACTCCGGGGTTCCACCGAGCCCACTGCTCCTGCAGATCGCCGGCCTGCTCGGCGCTCTGGTCGGCGTCGTCGAGCACCACGTTGACGGCCACCACCTCCTGGCTGATCGAGAGTGCCTCACCGATCGCGTACTGAGTCAGACGGGACAGTCCCGTCACGGGGATGACCACCACGGTGCGTTTGGCTTGTGGCTTGCCCGGCACATGGCCCAGCTCGATGGCGCGCGCCGACCGGTCGTAGTAGGCGTGGATCCGGACAAACAGGGCGATGAAGGCGGGTACGGCCAGTACGACTACCCAGGCACCCTCGGTGAACTTGGTGGCCAAGAAGACAGCGGTGGCCACGGCGGTGACGATTGCGCCAAGGCCGTTGATGGCAGCTCGATGCCGCCAACGCGGCGGCCGAGCCCGCCACCAATGCACGACCAGCCCAGCCTGGGACAGCGTAAAGCCGGTGAACACGCCGATGGCGAACAGGGGGATAAGCGTGAGGGTGTTCCCGCCCACAGCAACGAGCAGAGCCCCAGACAGGATGGCCAATGCCCAGATGCCGTTGGCGAACACCTGCCGATCGCCGCGCAGGGAGAAAAGATGCGGCAGATAATTGTCCCTCGCCAACAGGCTGGCCAACACAGGCAGTCCGCCGAACGACGTGTTAGCAGCCAGTGCCAGGACGAGGGTGATGGTGAGCGACACCAAGTAGTAAGCCCAGTGCCGGCCGACGGCGATGGCCATGATCTGACTCAGGGCGGTCTGTCCGGAGCGAGGTCCGATGTTCCACCGGCGGGCCAGTACTGCCAGACCCAGCAGCATCGTGCCGAGGATCCCCCCAAGCATCAGCTCGGTCCGTTTGGCTCGGACCGTCCGCGGCTGGCGGAACAGCGGCACCCCGTTGGCGATCGCCTCGACGCCGGTAAGCGCGCTGCATCCGGCCGAAAACGCCTTCAGTACCAGCAGCACGCTCACGGTCTCCAACGCGCGGGTGGCCAGCAGCGGCCGACCAGGCTGCGGGGCGTGCAAGGCCAGCGGGTGGACCAGGCCTGTGCAGATGATGGCAAGTACCCCGACGATGAACACCATCGTCGGCAGAAGGAAGGCGCGGGCCGTCTCGCCCAGGCCTCGCAGGTTGAGCACCGTGACGACGGCGAGAATTCCCAAGCAGATCGGAACCGTGGCTGAGCTCAAGCCCGGGAAGGCCGATGTCAACGCTCCTACGCCGGCAGTGATGGAGACGGCCACGGTGAGCGTGTAGTCGACGACGAGTGCGGCGGCGGCTAGGAGGCTGACGCCGGCGCCGAAATTGGCCCGAGACACAGCGTACGCGCCACCACCGCCCGGGTAAGCATCGATTACCTGACGGTAGGAGAACACCAAGATGGCCAAGAGCACCACGATCGTGACCGTGATGGGGAGTATCAGATGAAGCGCACCGGCACCTGCCACCGCGAGAACGACGATGATCGCTTCTGGTCCATACGCGACCGACGTCAACGCGTCGAGTGACAGCGCAGACAGCCCCTCTACCGGCGTGATCTGTTCCTTGGATGCATCCCGCACTCGCAGCGGCGGTCCGATCAGGAAACGCCACGCCGATGGCACCACACCCCGCCTGTGTAACCGCCGATTCGGCATCTTCCGCACTGTAGGGGAGCCGTCGACTTCGCTGTTCTGGCGGTTCATCGAGGAGGTTGCCGAAGGCCCAATTTGCTGCCTGGTTCTGAGGCCTGACCGGGCGGGCAACCTTCTCGAGCATGTGGTGACGGGCAGGCCCCGTTCGGCCGCGGTGATTCACACGATGGCAAGATGATGGCGAAAGTGTGCCGTCGCACGATCTGTTGATCCACGCTCGGGCGAAGGACCTAGCAAACCGGGCGAGTGTGCCTCTTTCGCACGCTCTCAGCGTTGAAGGCGGCGCTGCTTGGCGATGGCCGGAGCGTTCTCACTCGCCTTCATATTTGAAGGAGACCCGGAGCTTGGTCCGAAACGTGATGGAGTCGCCTTGGCCGAGGTCGATGTCCTGTTCGACCACCTCGGCAATACGGAGGTCGCGCAGAGTTTCGCGCGCTGCCTTAACTGCCGTAGATGCAGCGTCCTCCCAGGATTGATTGCTTGTACCGATGATCTCAATGACTTTGTAGACACTCATCGATTGATCTCCTTCTGACCCCTTGGGCTACCAACGTCATCATGCGAGAAAGCTCGCCGGGATGCAATTGGTTTGTGTTGCCATGGTTGTGTTCCGACATTCGGTGGGATTGGTGTGCGTGACGTCTATGCAGCCGACTACCAATTCAGGGAGCCTGGCTGGCCGAAGGAAAGACCGGTGAGCGCTTCTCCCGCAAGGCAGCGACCCCCTCGAGCACGTCAGGCCCCATGAAGCACAGCATCTCGTAGGCGGCTGACTGGTCGAAGATCGGTCCAACGGCCCTCAGCCAATTGTTGAGCGCCCGCTTCGTCCAGCGGATGGCCAGCTGCGAGCCGCTCGCGAGCCGGCCGGCGACCGCAATCGCTTCATCGAGGACCTGCTCCTTCGGAAGAGCCATCGTGACCATGCCGATGCGCTCGGCCTCCTTGCCGGTGAGCATTTCTCCGGTGAGCAGGTAGTAGCGGGCCTTTGCCATGCCTGCCAGCAGTGGCCAGAGGATCGCCGCGTGGTCGCCGGCGGCAACGCCGAGTCGCACGTGACCGTCGCCGAGCCAGGCGTCCTCGGCACAGATCGAGACGTCGGCGAGCAGGGCCACCACGAGCCCTGCGCCGATGGCGACGCCGTTGATGGCCGACACGATTGGCTTCTCGCAGTCGATCACGTGGTAGACGAGGTCGCTCATCTCCGAAAGCATGTGCGCAACGCGGTCGTGGTTGCCGGCCAGGCGCTCGATCATGGCTAGGTCGCCGCCCGCCGAGAAGGCCTTGCCCGCGCCGGTGACGAGGGCGACGCGCACCTCGGGGTCGCGAGAGACGTCTGCGAAGACCCTCGCAAGCTCACGGTGCATGGTCTCATCGGCAGCGTTGTACTTCTCGGGCCGATTTAGTGTGATGAGAATGACGCCGTGGTCGAGACGCTCGAAAGTCAGCTGATCGTAGTCGGAATAGTCCATCTGTGTGCTCCTTCGGTGATGGCGACGGTGCAGCTCGGGTGGTCCTTAGGGACTGCAAAGAGCCCGTCGGTGAGCGTCCTCCGTGACTGGTCATGGGACTTTGTATGAAACAGTCTTTCGGAATCGGTGATCGCCCCGGTCGAGTGCGCGGTCCGTCCGGTGACGGAGGGCGAGGGCAGGGATCTCTGCCGGACTGTTTTAGACCAGTTGGGCAGTTTTTGACACAAATTCCACTAGCCCCGTCGTCGGCCGTGGCCAAAACGCAGACGGCCAACTGCACGTTCGACGGGATCAAGAACCAGACCATAGGCATCCCGACCACGCTGGTGCCGTTCCAGCTGTTGAATGGAACAGCAGTCACCCCGGGGACCACGACGATCACGATCAACTGCACCGGTTGACGCCGGACTTGGGCTTGCTCGTGGGTATAGCCAGCCCGATCGCGGGGTTCAACTCCGCCACGACGCCCGCCACCTTCGCGTTGAATAAGTTCATGGGCTCGCAGAGCGGTACCGGTCCGGCCAAACCGACGGCGGACGTATCGGGGAACCTGGTCGATTACGTCTACACCGTTCCGACTTCAGGAGCTGCGGACGCTGACGGCGTCTGGCCCCCGAGCGTGGCTCAAGTGGCAGAGGGTCTGAGCAACTGCGCGATGGCAGTCGCCGACGGGGTCGGTGCCGAGTACGGCCTCGACTACGTCACCTACCCGAGCCAGAATCCCTGGCCTTCCACCACTGTGGTGCCTGGGACCACAGGTTTCACCAACCCTCCTAACTTGACTGTCACCCTGTCCACGGTGTCACCGGGTGGCTCGGTCAGCATCAGCGGATCGGGTTTCTAGGCCGACCCGGACGCCAGCCTGACCGAACCTGTCACTCTCTTGGTGACCGACTCGTCCAGCAACACCGCCCCGCTCACCACCAAACCAATCGGCATCTCACCGGACGTCTACACGCCCGCTTCTAACTCCCGTGGGATCGTCGGCGGCCCACCCGGCGATGGCGCAGATGGGACGCTTACAGGTGGGACGTTCAGCGCCACGTCGGAGACCCTCCCGAGCAGCGGTCTGTCGGCAGGGTTGTTGACCTACGCGGCGGCAGAGCCCAACGTCGCGCCGTTCAACGACTCTCCGTACGACACGGTGACAGGGGACTGCATCACGATCTGCCCCAGCCCAGGACCAGTAGGAAATGGTGGGAATGGCGTTGCCCCCGACCCGGAGGCAGCGATCGGCTTGGGCACGAACACCCTCTCCGGCCCGGCCGTCTCGGTCACCACGACCTCCCTACCCGGAGGCACGGTGGGTAGCGCGTACTCCGCCACCCTGGCCGCGACCGACTCTTCCTCCCCGGCACAGACCGCGACGTCGATCAGCCTGTCGATCACCGTCTCCGCGGCGTCAGCAGGTCCGACGGGGAGGAAGGTGACCCCGAACAGCGGTCCGACGTTTGGCTTCACGTTGCTCAGGACCGATGGCACGAAGTTCATTCCTGCGGGCACGCATTGCTTCTTCTGGAACCCCTCGCACGGGGTCAGCGTGAAATTCGGCACGCATGCGGTCCTCGTGCTCTACGCGACGGCCACCTCGGTCTGGGTCCTATCTCCCGCAGGCACCGGCACGGTGGACGTGACGGTCACGGTCAAGGGTCACGCCAGCCCGACCAGCCCGGCTGACCACTTCACGTATCTTGTCGTCCGTCATGGGCATGGTTTTGCTTTCGGTTTTGGCCACGGCCACCTCCACCGCTAGCCTCGGCCGGCACTTGACCGAAGCCGTCCGCTAGACGGATAGTGCAGTTCGTGTGGCCCGCGTCAGTAGGAGACGGGCAGGTGGGCTCGTGCTCGCGGGCAGCCTTGCCCTGTCTGCCTGTGGCTCGTCCGCGACTTCAGGGCCTGGGAGCAAGGGCAACGCAGTGTTGAGGGCAACGTGCACCCAGAAGGCACTTTGTGCAGGTGCGCCAGCGTCGTTCGCGCTCAGGGTGAACGACGGCTCGGCTTGACGCGCCCGGTCCGGGCCGACCACGAGCGCGAGGACCGACGTTGCGTACGCTGATCCTTTGTGGGGGGAAGGGAACCCGGGCATACCCGCGGACCCTGGAGGTGCCGAAGCCGTTGCTCGAGGTGGCGGGACACCCGGTGCTTGGGCACGTGATGGGTATATACGCCCGTCAGGGTTTCACTGACTTCGTCTTGGCAGCTGGCTTCAAGGCCGACTTACTAGAGGCTTTCGCGACGACCCTGCCACGCGAATGGCAGGTGGAGGTGCGCGATACGGGGGAGGAGACGAACACCGGCGGCCGGGTCTCGTGCTGCGCGCGGGACATGGGACAGACCTACTTCGTGACCTACGCCGATGGTCTGGGAGACGTGGATCTGACCGACCTCCTGGCGTTTCACCAGGACCATCCAGGGGCGGCCACCATGACCACGGTGCCATTGCCGTCGCAGTACGGGACGATCGAGAGCGACCCCGACGGGCGAGTGCAGCGGTTCAGGGAGAAGCCTCGCCTACCGGACCACTGGATCAATGCGGGTTTCTTCGTTCTCGACAGCCGTGCGGAGAGTTGGTTCGTAGGAGACGACTTCGAGCGGGAGGTGCTGCCCGAGCTGGGCTCTGCCGGAGAGCTGTACGCGTACCGGCACCGTGGCTTTTGGCGTTCGATGGACACATACAAGGACGCGCTCGAGCTGAGCGCGCTGTGCGACGCCGGAGATCCGCCGTGGGAAAGGGTGCCCAATCTCAGCGTCCGAGGTGGGAAGTGAGGGCCACGACATCTTTCGCACACCCCGGGGAGGTGGCAACGGCGTCTTCGGGCCAAGCGCGCCAGCCCCATTGGCCTTTCGGTGCGCGAGTCCTCGTCACAGGTGCCACGGGCTTCATCGGTTCGCACCTGGTGCGCCGCCTCGTGGCTGACGGGGTCGAGGTACACGGTCTTACGAGCGCGGTGTCGAGCATCTACGCGCTGCGCCTGGTGGAGCTGCGCGAGAGCATCGCACTGCACGAAGCCAGCCTGGTGGACCGAGGTGCCATGGAGGAGCTGGTCGACGAGGTGCGGCCGTCGCACGTGCTCCACCTGGGTGCCTACACCCATGTGGGGAAGTCCTGGCAGAGGGTCGACGAGTGCGTACAGGCGAACGTCCAGGGCACCGTGAACCTCCTTCAGTCTCTCGACGGCAGTGGGTACAGCCGTTTCGTGAACATGGGCACGAGCGAGATCTACGGGGCTGTTTCCTCGCCGTTTCGCGAGGATGCGCTGGCGCGCCCGCTCTCTCCGTACGCGGCGAGCAAGTACGCCGCGGAGTGCTTCTGCCGGGTGTTCCACGAGGGCAGGGGATGGCCCATCGTCATGCTGCGGCCGTTCAACGCCTACGGGCCGGGGCAGACCGCAGACCGGGTGATCCCCGAGGTCATTGTGCGAGCGCTGCGTGGCGAGGAGCTGCGTATGACCCAGGGCCGCCAGACACGCGAGTTCAACTACGTGGAGGACATCGTGGACGGCATCGTGCGTGCTGCCACGGTGCCAGGGATCGAGGGAGAGCTTTTGAACCTGGGCTGCGGCCAAGACGTGTCGATCCGCGAGGTGACGACACTGATCTTGGACATGCTGGGAAATCCCGTGGCCGCGCAATTCGGAGCACTGCCAGATCGGCCGACCGAGATCTGGGAGATGCGCTCGGACAGCACCAAGGCCCGCGAAATGCTCGACTGGAAACCGCAGCATTCATTGACTGACGGGCTCGAGAAGACGATCACGTGGTACCGAGACGAGTTGTCCGACCCTGCCTCACCTTTCATAGCGAGATGACGCGCTGTTGAGCCCGCCATGCTTGGACCCGAGGGCGCGGGCGGCCTGCTCGCCTGTCCGGCGGCCGAGCCGGTCTTCCCGGGCGCGCCAAGACCTCTTTTCCCAGCTGGCCGTGCTTGTTTCGGGGTCGTAGGCACCCTCACCGAGGTACGTCGAGTGACGCGAGGTCGACCAGACGTCGTGCCGCGCGGCGGCATAGAATTTTGGTTCGTAGCACCCTCAGCCAGTGGTTCGTAGCACCCTCAGCCAGTACAGCGGGTCCAACCAGCCCAATCAGCCCAGCCAATTCAGCGCTACGGCATGGGAGCCGTGTATATACAGCGCCCAGTCGCCCAGCCAGGAGGTCGTAATGGAGGTCCGCGACAAGCTCTACATCAATGGCGCATGGGTGTCTTCCACCGGCACCGGCAGCATCGAGGTGGTCAACGCGGCCACCGAGGAGGTGATGGGGAGCATACCCAAGGGAACCGCCGAGGACGTCGACCGCGCGGCGCGCGCTGCGTCCGACGCCTTCGCCCAGTGGTCTAAGACCTCGGTGGACGAACGTTCGAAGACGCTCGTCCGTGTCCAAGAGGCTCTCACCGCTCGCACAGCGGACATCGCCACGCTGATCTCGAAGGAGGTCGGCATGCCCTTCACCCTGTCGAACCTCATCCAGGTCGGGCTTCCCATCATGAGCTTCGCCACGATGTCCCAGATCGTGAGAGAGATCGCCTTCGAAGAGGAGATCTCCAGCTCGCTGGTCGTGCGCGAGCCGATCGGGGTGGTCGGATGCATCGCGCCGTGGAACTACCCGCTGCACCAGATCTGCGCCAAGGTCGCCCCAGCCATCGCCGCGGGGTGCACCGTCGTGCTCAAGCCGAGCGTCGTGGCTCCGCTGAACGTCTTTGTCCTCGCCGAGGTGTTCGATGAGATCGGCCTGCCTGCGGGGGTCTTCAACCTCGTGACCGGGCCGGGAACCGTGGTGGGGGAGGCAATCTCCTCGCACCCGCTCATCGACATGGTGTCGTTCACCGGGTCCACCCGCGCGGGCAAGCGTGTCATGCAGCTGGCGGCTGACAACGTGAAGCGTGTCGCACTGGAGCTCGGGGGCAAGTCGCCGAACGTCATCCTCGAGGACGCGGACCTGTCGAAAGCGGTGCCTTCGGGGGTGTCCGCATGCTTCTTGAACTCGGGCCAGACCTGCTCGGCGCTCACGCGCATGATCGTGCCGCGGTCGCGCCTTGCCGAGGTGGAGAACCTGGCCGTACAGGCAGCGGCGACCTACAAGCCCGGCGACCCATTCGACCCCGAGACGCGCCTCGGGCCACTCGTCTCGGCGTCTCAGCGCGAACGGGTTCGGGGTTACATCAAGAAGGGTGTCGAAGAAGGCGCCAAGTTGCTGTGCGGCGGTGCGGAGGCGCCCGAGGGGCTGGAAAAGGGCTATTATGTACGCCCCACCGTCTTCTCCGAGGTGACGAACGACATGACGATCGCCAAGGAGGAGATCTTCGGGCCGGTTCTCTCGATCATCCCCTACGACACAGAGGAAGAGGCCGTCCGCATCGCCAACGACACCGTTTACGGTCTCGCCGGTGGGGTGTGGGCAGGCGACAAGGAGCGCGCCCAGGAGGTCGCCCGCAAGCTGCGCACCGGGCAGGTGGAGGTGAACGGCGGCCGCTTCAACCCGATGGCCCCCTTCGGTGGGTACAAGCAGTCGGGCATCGGGCGCGAGCTTGGTCACTACGGGCTGGAGGAGTACCTGGAGGTGAAGGCCATTCAGCGCTGAGGCGCCCGTGAGGGCCCGCTGAGGCGTTCATGTGCCGAGGTCGTTCCGAGGGGGGGGGATCCAATGTCCAGCTGGAGGGGGCCTCCAGCTGGAGGGGACGACGCTGACCCACTCGACGAGCGAAGTCCTGATCGAACACGAATGCCTGGTCGATCCGACTTGACCTGATGAGGTCGAAGCTGACCCAGTCGACGAGCGACGAGGCTCGCAGCGCGGCATCGTGATCTTGAAGTGGGCGCAAGGACGAGTTGGAAGTACTATCGTGAGCGGTTACGATATATCGTGATAGTCGGCATTTGGGGCGACACGGTGCCGAACTGTCGCATCGTGAGGCAAAAGAGGACGAGGAGAGCCAGGTGTACGAAGGATCGGGTTACAGAAGTCGCCAGGGTGTGCGCCCTGGATCGAGAGGCAGAGGTCGGCGCGACATCGAAAGCGGATCGGTAGCCAGAGGTCGCCAGAGGCGACGGGGCCCGTGGTGGGAGGACTGGGGCTCGGAGTGGAGCGAGCTCGTACCACCATTTCGTGGCGGAGGCCGGAGGATGCGCCGAGGGGATATTCGTACGGCGCTGCTCGCGGCACTAGCCGAAGGTCCCGGTCACGGCTACGAGATCATCAACCGGTTAGAGGAGAAGAGCGGAGGCATGTGGCGCCCGAGTCCCGGTTCGGTGTACCCGACGCTTCAGCTCTTCGAGGACGAGGGACTCGTGCGTTGCGAAGAGCGCGACGGAAAACGTGTCTACGAGCTCACAGACGTTGGGCGCACCGAGGCCGCTGAGCGTGCTGAGCGCTTCGGGAGAGCGCCGTGGGAGGCAGAGGCCGGACACGGACCCGGTCGGCACGACGGCTTCCGGGGCCTGCGCAAGGCGGGTGAGCGGCTCGGGCCGGTCATCCCCCCGTTCCTGATGGCACTCAAGCAGGTGGGGATGAGCGGGGACTCTGATCAGCTCGAGCGGGCGTCAGCTGTGGTGCAGAGAGCGACCAAGGAGCTGTACCAGATCCTCGCAGCGGACCGACCGGACTGAGGGTGGACTGAGGGTCTAGGTCCCTGGCTGATCTTCGGGTCCGTCATGCACCCACGGCGTGAGCACCGCCGTCGACGTGGACCATCTCGCCGGTGGTCATGGAGAACCAGTCCGAGAGCAGCGCCACGCAGGCGCGAGCGACCGGCTCGCTGTTGGTTACGTCCCAGCCGAGCGGTGCTCGGTCTGCCCACGTGTCCTCGAACGTCTTGAAGCTGGGGATCGACTTGGCTGCCATCGTGCGCACCGGCCCTGCTGCCACGAGGTTCACCCTGACCCCCTCCGGCCCGAGGTCACGAGCGAGGTAGCGGGCCAGGGACTCGAGCGCGGCCTTGGCCACTCCCATCCAGTCATAAGCGGGCCACGCCACGCGGGCGTCGAAGTCGAGAGCCACGACCGAGGACCTCCCCGCCGCGGCCAGCAAGGGCCGCATGGCACCGACGAGAGCCTTCAACGAGTAGGCCGAGATCTGGAGCGCCTGCGCCACGTCCTCCCAGCCGGCGCGCAAGATGTCTCCCCCGAGGCAAGCGGCTGGGGCGAAGCCGATCGCGTGCAGCAATCCGTCGAGCCGCCCCCAGCGGGCGCTGAGGTCGTCGGCTGCCGCCTGGAGGTGTTCGGGCCTGCTCACGTCGATCTCGATCACGTCGACGGGCGCAGGCAGCTTGCGTGCGATGCGCCGGGTTAGCGACAACCCTCGCCCGGCTCCCGACACGATGATCTCGGCTCCTTGCTCCTGGGCCACGCGAGCCACCCCGAATGCCAAGGATGCGTTGGTGAGCACGCCCGTGACGAGGATGCGTTTTCCGTCTAGTAGTCCTGGCACGCCGGCGGACCCTACCTGAGCTTTGGCCCCGTTGTGCAAGGGTGGTGCGGTGCACGTGGGGATCCTCGGCGGGACGGGGCCGCTCGGACGTGGCCTGGCGCTACGGCTGGCGGACGGCGGAGTGGCGGTCAGCCTCGGGTCACGAGACCCTGAGCGTGCCGATGCGCTGGTAGCCGAGCTGGTGCGAAGGTGGCCGGGGCGCGAGCTCGGGATCGTCGGAGTCGCCAACAGCGCTGCCGCGCAGGCCGAGATCGTCGTGTTGGCGACCCCTTGGGACGCGGCGGTGCCGACGGCACGCGAGCTCGCCGGGTCGTTGCGCGGCAAGGTGGTGGTGTCGGTTGCAAACGTGATCGTGAAGCAGGGCCGCGAGATGCTCGCTCTGGCGCCGCCGAGGGGGTCGTTGGCAGAGGCGCTGCAGGCCGCCCTGCCGGATGCCTCGGTGGTTGGCGCGTGTCACCACCTGCCTGCAGGGCCTCTCGGGGATCTGGAGACGCTCCTCGACGCCGACGTTCTTGTGTGCTCTGATCACCCCGAGGCGACCGAGGCCACCATGGCGATGCTCGGGGTGGTCGAGGGGCTCCGCCCTCTCGATGCAGGGAGCCTGGACGTTGCCGGAGCCATCGAGGCGTTCACCGCGGTGCTCGCCGGCTTGAACATTCGCTATCGGGTGCGAAGCACGCTGCGGCTCGCCGGGCTCGAGAACCTTCCACCGCGAGGGGCTTCATCGCGGTGATGAGGCTGTACGAAACGGTCCGGCGCGAGATCGTCGAGTTCTCGCCAGGCCCGACGGTGACCATGTACTCCTGCGGTGTCACGCCGTATGACGCCGCCCACATGGGCCACGCCCAGGTGTACCTGATCTTCGACCTGCTCCAACGCCGCCTACGAGACTTGGGGCACTCGACGAAGCTCGTGCGCAACATCACCGATGTCGACGACGACATCTTGAGAAAGGCACGAGAGCTCGGGGTGCACTACCTGGATCTGGCTGCCGAGGAGATGGCCCGTTTCGACGCCAACATGCAGGCGATCGGCCTCCTGCCCGTCTACAGCGAGCCCCGTGCCACCTCTGCAATTCCCGACATTCTCTCTCTCATCGGTGCAGTCCTCGACTCGGGTCACGCGTACGTCGCCGGGGGCGCCGTCTATTTCGAAGTCTCCTCCTTCGATCGATTTGGTCATCTGAGCCACCTGTCGCGCGCCGAGATGTTGCGCCTTGCGGCGGAGACCGGGGGCAACCCCGACGATCCGAACAAGCGGGACCCGCTCGATTTCGTGCTCTGGCAGTCGTCGGCACCGGACGAGCCCGCGTGGGAGTCACGCTGGGGGCCGGGAAGGCCCGGCTGGCATATCGAGTGCTCCGCGCTTGCGATGCGGGAGCTAGGCAAGACGGTCGACCTGCACGGTGGGGGACATGACCTCGTGTTCCCGCACCACGAGTGCGAAGTGGCTCAGTCGGAGTCTGTGACCGGCACCACCTTCAGCCGGCACTGGCTGCATGTGGGAATGGTGGGACTCGACGGGCGGAAGATGTCCAAGTCGCTCGGGAACCTGGTCTTCGTCGGGGACCTCTTGAAAGAGTGGGAGCCCATGGTCCTTCGGCTCGCGCTGCTCGGCCACCACTATCGCTGCGACTGGGACTGGGAGGAGCGCGACCTCGTCGCGGCCGCTGATCGCATCGAGCGCTGGCGTTCTGGGTCCGGCCGGCCCGGTGGCGCGTCGTCGGTGGCTCGGGCGGCTCTGGAAGAGGTGCGCCGGCGCCTGGACGACGACCTGGACGCGCCCGGTGCCTTGTCGGTGATTGACGAGGCAGCCACCTCCGCGCACGACGTGAAGGAGGCTGCTTCGCTGTTGGGGGTCACGCTGTGAGGATCGACGATCAGGCGAAGTCGGACCTATAGCCTGGGCCACAGAGCAGCACGAGAAAGAGGGACCGACCAATCATGGGAGCCGAAGTCATCGTCCGTCTGCCAGACGGTTCGGCCAAGCAGCTCCCGGCCGGATCCACGGCGCTCGACCTGGCGAAGTCGATCGGCAAGCGCCTGGCCAAGGATGCTGTGGCCGCAGTAGTCGACGGCGCGGAAGTGGACCTCACCTGTGTACTCAGCGAGGACGCAGAGGTGGCGATCTTGACGGGTGGCTCCGACGCCGGACGCACCGTCTTGCGCCATTCCAGCGCCCACGTGTTGGCCCAGGCGGTGCTCGACCTGTGGCCAGGAGCCCACTACGCGATCGGCCCGGCGATCGAGGACGGGTTCTACTATGACTTCGCCTTGCGCGGCGGGGCAACGTTCGGCGAGGAGGACATCAAGCGCATCGAGGCGCGGATGCTCGAGATCATCGCCGAGGACCAGCCCTTCGTGCGCGAGGAGCACACGATCGCAGAAGGGTTGGCCCTCTTCGCGCAGCAGCCATACAAGCGCGAGATCATCGAGGGCGTCGGTTCTGAGGCCGACCTGGCCGTCGAGGCGGCGCGTGACATGGCGCCCGGCGAATCCACCGTGAGCGTGTACCGGAACCCGACCGCGCGCGTCGTCGATCACGACGGTGGTTTCGTCGATCTGTGCCGGGGCCCTCACGTGCCTTCGACGGGCCGGCTCGGTCACTTCCGGCTGCTGCGGGTGGCCGGTGCATATTGGCGTGGAGACGAGCATCGTCCCCAGCTGCAGCGGATCTACGGCACGGCTTGGGAGTCGGCACAGGCACTTGCCGAGCACTTGCACCGGATCGAAGAGGCCGAGAGACGTGACCACCGGCGCATCGGCGCGGATCTCGACCTGTTCTCCTTCCCGCCCGAGATCGGTTCCGGGCTGGCGCTGTTCCACCCGAAAGGAGCGATGATCCGCCAGATCATGGAGGATTACTCGCGCCGGCGTCACATGAGCTCTGGCTACCAGTTCGCCTACTCCCCGCACATCACCAAGGCAGAGCTGTTCGAGGTCTCCGGCCACCTTCAGTGGTTCGCCGACTCGATGTTTCCTCCGATAACGCTCGAAGAGGGACACGAGTACCGCCTCAAGCCGATGAACTGCCCGTTCCACATCTTGATCTTCCGGTCCCGCCAGCGTTCCTACCGCGAACTGCCGATGCGGCTCTTCGAGTTCGGCACCGTCTACCGCTACGAGAAGTCGGGGGTCGTTCACGGCCTCACACGCGTGCGGGGGATGACCCAGGATGACGCCCACATCTTCTGCACCTTCGAGCAGATGACGGGTGAGCTCGAGTCACTGTTGGGCTTCGTACTGGATCTGCTTCGAGACTTCGGCCTCGAGGACTTCTACCTGGAGCTCTCCACGAGGCCGGAGGGCAAGGCCGCCGGCAGCGACGAGGAGTGGGAGGCGGCCACAGAAGCGTTGCGGGTCGCGGCACAGGCAATCGGACTGGAGCTGGGGATGGACGTCGGAGGGGGCGCCTATTACGGCCCGAAGATCTCGGTTCAGGCCCGCGACGCCATCGGGCGGCACTGGCAGGTCTCCACGGTCCAGCTCGACTTCCAGCTACCGATGCGCTTCGGGCTCGAGTACGTCGGGGCGGACAACGCGCGCCACCGCCCCGTGATGATCCATCGCGCGCTCTTCGGGACGGTCGAACGGTTCTTTGCCATCCTGCTCGAGCACTATGCCGGGGCGCTTCCTACCTGGCTCGTGCCCACCCAGGTGGCGGTCCTCCCGGTACGAGACGACCACGACCCGTATGCCGAGCACGTGGCCGTGACGTGTCGCCACGCGGGCCTGCGTGCAGAGGTCGACCCGGCCGACGAGCCGCTCGGCGGCCGCATCCGCAGGTGGAAGCTCGAGAAGGTCCCGTACGTGCTCGTGGTCGGAGACGACGACACAACGTCGGGCACCGTGGGGGTGAACGCCAGAGGATCGGAGCATCCGGATCGCGGGATTGCCCTCGAGGCGTTCGTGGCGGCGGTCGCCGCCGAGGTCGAGTCCAAGGGATCTCCGGAGAAGGGTGGGGGACGTTGGTCTTCCGGGCCGAGGTGAGTGTTGCCGGCCACGCGCTTTACCGGCTGTCGCCTTAGCAGGGCGCTGTCGTGAGCCTCGAGCATCTGTGGGCAGGTTGGCGAAGCGAGTACGTAGCTTCGGTGCTCCCTACGGACGTCGCGCCGCAGGACGACGGCTGCGTGTTGTGCCGGATCGCAGCCAGCGGCGAACCCGACGAGCGAAACGGCATCGTGTGGCGAGACGAGCGCAACTTCGCCGTGCTCAACGCGTACCCGTACGCGAGCGGCCATCTGCTCGTGATGCCGGTGCGCCACGTCTCGGATCTCGACGAGCTGAGTGGCGAGGAGTCGATCGAGCTCTGGAACGCTGCGCGCGCGGCGGTAAGCGCGATCACGGCGGCATACAACCCGGACGGTATCAACATGGGTGCCAACCTCGGCCGCGCGGCCGGGGCGGGCATCCCGCGGCACGTGCACTTGCACGTGCTCCCGCGCTGGGTGGGGGACACGAACTTCATGACCTCTGTCGCCGGGGTGCGGGTGATGCCCGAGTCCTTGACCGAGAGCTGGTGCCGGCTGCGTGACGCGTGGCCAGCCCGATGAGCTAGAGCCCGGAGCTCGAGGTGGTCAGGTTCACTGGCGAAGCGTGGTAGTTCGCCTTGGTTCTTTGCCTTGGCCCCTCTAGTTGGCCTTGGCCTTTACAAGCTTGTCGACGAGGTTGGCAGGCAGCACGTCGTAGTGGTCGTGGTCAACTTGGAAGCGACCGCGCCCGCCTGTCAATGAGCGCAGGTCGACCGCATAGCGCTGGATCTCGGACGTGGGAACGAGCGCGGTGATTTGCTGGTAGCCGCCGTCGAGGGTGTCGGTGCCTTGGACGCGCCCACGCCGTGAGTTGAGGTCGCCCAGGATGTCTCCCTGCATGGAAGCGGGCACCGTGACCTCGAGGCGGGAGATCGGCTCCAACACCACTGGACCCGCGCCAGCCATTGCTTCTTTGAATGCCAGCGACCCGGCCATCTTGAAGCTCATCTCAGAGGAGTCGACCGAGTGGTATTTGCCGTCGTAGCAGATCACCTGCACGTCGACCACCGGGTAGCCGTGCACGCCGCCCTGGACCATGGCGTCGATCACACCCTTCTCCACGGCGGGGATGTACTGCTTCGGGATGGCGCCCCCGACTACCTGGTCCACGAAATGAAAACCTTCTCCGCGCTCGAGCGGCTCGATGCGGATCGACGCCACGCCGAACTGCCCGTGCCCGCCGGTTTGCTTCTTGTACTTGCCCTCGGCTTCTGCCGGGTTGCTGATCGTCTCGCGGTAGGCAACGAGCACCTCTTCTGTCTCGAGCTCGATCCCGTACTTGCGTTGGAGGCGCTCGGCCGAGACCGCCAGGTGGGTTTCACCGGTTCCTCGCAGGATCGTCTGGTGGGTCTCGTCCACGCGCTCCACGAAGAGGGAGGGGTCCTCGTCCTGCAGACGGTGCAGGCCGGTCATGAGTTTGTCCTCGTCACCCTTGGACTTGGGTCGGATGGCCATCGCCAGGAGAGGAGGATCGGGTTGGGGGACCGGCAGGAGGACCGGAGACCCCTTGGGCGCCAAGGTGTCGCCGGTGGCGGTGTCCGACAGTTTGGGCACGGCGACGATGTCCCCGGCCTGGGCCTCGCTCGCCGGTTCGGTTTTGTGGCCGCGCAGCACCTGGAGCACGTGGAGCCGCTCGTCGGTGTGGGTGCGGGGGTTCGTTAGAACCGTGTCGGGCCGGATCGTTCCCGACAGCACCTTGAGCAACGAGATCTTTCCGACGTAGGGGTCCGAGATGGTCTTGAACACCCGGGCGAGGGGCTGGGCCGAGGGGTCGGTGGCCACTTGCTGGTCGGTGTCCCCGGCTCGGACCGTCGCCGGCGGGCGCTTGTCGGGGGAAGGCGCGATCTCGGCCAGCAAGGTGGCGAGCCGGTCGATGCCCACGCCCGTCGCAGCTGATCCGCACACCACCGGGAACACCAGGCCCTGGGCCACCCCCGTGGCCAGCGCCGCCTCGAGCTCCTCGCTCGACGGCATGTTCCCGTCGAGGTATCGCTCCATGAGCACGTCGTCTCCCACGACGATCCCTTCCACGAGTTGTTCACGCACCTGGTGCTCGGCGTCGGCGAGATCGTCGGGGATCGCCCCAGAGCTCGACTTGCCGTTCTCGTAGAGGATGGCGGTGTCGGTGAGCAGGTCGGCGATGCCACAGAACGCAGCCTCCTCGCCGATTGGAAGCTCGAGCGGGGCGATACCAGCGCCGAAGGTGTCGCGAAGCTGCGTGAGTGTGCGCTCGAAGCCGGCGCGCTCACGGTCGAGCTTGTTGACGACCACGAGCCGTGGCAGGCTGAGCTTCGCCGCGAGCTGCCAGGCTGCCTCGGTCTGCGCCTCCACCCCCTCCACGGCGCTCACGACGACCACCGCCAGGTCCGCCACCGAGCACGCTGCGCGCACCTCGGAGAAGAAGTCTGCGTAGCCCGGGGTGTCGATGAGGTTGACCTTCACGTCGCCAACGACCACCGGTGTGAGTGCCAGCGAGAGCGACATGTGGCGCTTGATCTCTTCGGGCTGGAAGTCGCTCACAGTGGAGCCGTCCTCCACCCTGCCCTGCCGGGAGGTCGCCTCCGTGGCGAACAACAGGGCCTCGGCCACGGTCGTCTTCCCGGCTCCGTTGTGCCCCACCAGGGCCACGTTGCGGATGCGGGACGGTGGATAGCTCGCCACCGGCTGACCTCCCCTTGCTCGGTCTCTTGCTCGATCCGTGCGCTGCGTCATGGCGCGACGCCGACGCGAGAGCGCCGTGCAGGCAGCCTAATGGCGGTCGTTGCAACCGTCAGGAGCGCAGCGTGCAGGTGTCGCCGGCAAGGCCCCGGTGTCGCTGGCGAGCCACCCGGGGGCTGACAGGGGGCCGGAGATAAGCTGGCATAAGTCGTCGGGAGGAACTGAGAGATGCTCGATGGTCGTTGGCGCCACGCCGTGGACCGTGTGACGCAGCCGGTGGGCGAGACGCTCGTGCGGGCCCAGGTGAACGCCGACGTGCTGACCGTGTTCGGACTCGCCATGTCCGCGGTGACCGCGTTCGTCGTGGGCTCAGGGCACCTGGTGCTCGGGATCGTGATGTTGTTCCCGACGGGTCTTGCGGACCTGTTCGACGGTCCCGTGGCGAAGGCCTCCGGCACGGCGTCGGTGCGAGGCGCCTTTTTCGACTCGGTGGCGGACCGGGTTGCCGACGCCTTCATGTACGGGGGGGTCGCTTGGTACCTCGCGTCGCATCACCACGGCACGATGGTTCTACTCCCCTTCGCGATTTTGGCGATGACGTCGCTCATCTCCTACGAGCGCGCGAAGGCTGAGTTGCTCGGCCTGTCGGCGCGCGGCGGTCTTATGGAACGCGCCGAGAGGTTCATCTTTCTCGGTGGGTGCTTCATCGCGGGAGCCGTCGACGCGGTTGCCTTCGTTCCGGCGCTTTGGGTGTTCTTGGGGCTCGTGACGGCGACGGCTGCAGGGCGCTTCGCAAGGACCTGGCAGGAGGCTGAAGGTCCCGCGCGGCCTCTGCGGGCGGGTGCGCGCCAGCGTTCGCTGCGGCCGGCAGCCCAGGTCCCCGGGGGCCTCTCTGAGCTGTCCACGCGTCGCACGGCGCGCTGGCGCGACCTGCGCGCGGACTCGCGCTGGAAGGCGTGGCGTGAAGCCCTCGCCCAGCGCGATGGCAACAGTGTGCGCGTGGCGTTCCACCGCCGGGCTGGCGAGCCTTTCGGCCGTTGGTGGGCGAGGCGCGACGGTGAACCCTCGAGCCGCACTGCGCGTACCTGGCGTGAGCGACGCCAGGCGCGTTTGCGTGCAGGTGGAGGGCGAGCGCACGAGCGTGCGAGCCGTCACTCGGGTCCCCACGGATCTGACGGTTCGGACGGCTTCTCCGGCGGCATCTGAGTGCTGCGCTGACGTCGTGATCTGATGGACGAAGGCGCCTCGTTGGCCTCTTCTGTCCGCGGGCAGGCGGTCTACCTGGTTTACCGGGGCCTCGGTGCCGGTATGCACTGGTTGCCGGAACCCTTGGCTCGGGCAAGCGCAACAGCCGTGGGACTGGCGCTCACAGCGTTCCGCCGCGACGCGCGCGCGGTGTACGCGCGGCACTTGACTCGGGTGCTCGGCAGACCGCTCAGCGAGCGTGAAGAGCGAGCCTTTGCGAGGCGGGCGTTTCGCAATTACGCGCGCTACTGGCTCGAGGGTGCGCGCCTAGCGGCTGTGCCACATGAGGTCGTGCTCGATCGTCTGGTCGTCGAGTCCGGGTTCGAGCACCTGGTAGAGCACATGGCCGCGGGCCGCGGCGTGGTCATGGCCTTGCCGCACGTGGGGACCTGGGAGTGGGGTGGGGCGTGGTTGGCGCTCAAGGGCTACCCCATGACGAGCGTGGCCGAGCCGGTGGAGCCACGGGCGCTCTACGACTGGTTCGTCTCCCAACGCGAGGCGATGGGCCTCAGCATCGTGCCTATGGGACCCGCGGTGGGCGGAGCCCTCTTGCGTTGTCTTCGATCCGGAGGGCTCGTGGGACTGCTGTGCGACCGTGACATCGTGGGCAACGGCGTGGATGTGGAGTTCTTCGGAGAGCGCACCACGCTGCCGGGCGGTCCTGCCACCCTGGCGCTTCGCAGCGGTGCCGCGCTCCTGCCAGCTGCCGTCTACAGCGGGCCCGGACGTGGCCACACGGCGGTCATCATGCCTCCGGTTGCCGCCGAGCGAACCGGTTCCCTGCGTGCGGACGTGACCAGGGTCACCCAGGCGCTCGCGACAGACCTCGAGACGCTCATCCGCCGCGCCCCCGACCAGTGGTACCTCTTCCAGCCGAACTGGCCGAGCGACCCCGGGTACGAGCGCTGAGCCACGATGCGCATTGCGATCCTCTGTCCTTACAGTCTCAGCCGACCGGGCGGCGTCCAGGGCCAAGTGGTGGGCCTGGCCAACGCGCTGCGCGCTCTCGGGCACGAGGCGGTGGTGCTGGCGCCCGTCGACGGCTCATTGGACCTTCCGGGGCTTCCCCCCGACGGCGTCGTGGCACTGGGCCGGTCTGTACGCGTCCCGGCGAACGGTTCTGTGGCGCCGCTGTCCCTCAGCCCACTGGCGGCCGTACGTGCGGTACGTGCGGTACGTGGCGGAAACTTCGACGTTCTGCACCTACATGAGCCTCTGGCCCCGGGCCCGGGATACGGCTGTCTGGTTGCTTGCAGCGAGCCGAAGGTGGGCACCTTCCACCGCGCTGGTGCGGGCTTCGCGTACCGGTTCCTCGGGCCCGCGGCGCGCTGGGCGGCCGGGCGCCTCGACGTGCGCTGCGCCGTCTCGCCCGAGGCCGCCTCGACCGCCTCAGGGGCGATCGGCGGTTTCTACGAAGTGGTGGGCAACGGAGTGGAGATCGAGCGATTCTCGGAGGCTGAGCCTTGGAGCACCGAAGGTCCCACGGTCATCTTCATCGGGCGCCACGAACGGCGAAAGGGTTTGGGTGTGCTGCTCGAGGCGTGGGACCGGCTGATGGGCGAGAGCACAGCGGCCGCACGAGGCGCTCTCTGGGTGGTGGGAGAGGGCCCCGAGACCGACGACCTGCGTCGGCGCCACCGCTCGAGCCCGAGCCTCGAGTGGCTGGGGCGGATAGGGGACGAGGAGCTCGCCTCGCGTCTTGCGGGCGCCGACCTGCTGTGTGCGCCGGCTCTCGGGGGGGAGTCCTTCGGCGTGGTGCTGGTCGAGGCTATGGCAGCGCGCACGGCCGTGGTGGCGAGCGATCTTCCGGGCTTCGCGTTCGTGGCTTGTGGTCACGCTTTGTTGGTACCTCCAGGTGACAGCGTCGCCCTCGCCGGAGCCCTGAGCCGGGGTTTGTCGGATGCCGCTGCCGGAACCGGGCTGCGCGCGCCCGAGATGCTCGACGCGGCCCTGGCGCACGCGCAGCGCTGGTCCATGCGGTCGCTCGCTTCCCGGTATGTGGGGATCTTCGAAGCTCTCGTAAGCTGAGTCGGGTGGTAGACGCCTCGGGACCATCTGGATCGCTCCGACCTGAGGGGTCTGCCGGGTCCGAAGGGTCGTCTGCTGCCGGGTCCGGAGGGTCGTCTGCTGCCGGGTCCGGAGGGTCGTCTGCTGCCGGGTCCGGAGGGT
>Ga0187852_1000158_pt1 | contig 72038 bp, 48 predicted proteins | sample June2016WEW_6_40_FD_134511 | JGI IMG/M metagenome (GOLD analysis project Ga0187852, IMG submission 134511) | Peatland microbial communities from SPRUCE experiment site at the Marcell Experimental Forest, Minnesota, USA - June2016WEW_6_40 | ecosystem: Environmental > Terrestrial > Soil > Wetlands... | reverse complement strand
CTATAACAAGCAGCTTCTGCGCGGAGCGGACAAACTGGATGAGTTACGCACGCTGGCCGGGCAGATCCGGCAGCACTTCTACAAGATCACGCTGCCGTGGTCGGACGAGGGGTTCCGGCTTCTGCCATCCAACTTCTACTTCGATCTCATGGAACGCATGCGCGAGTTCGAGGCCGGTTTTGAACAGGGAGTGGAGAGTTTTCTCCGCGTCTATCCCCAGTACATCGAGCAGGTAAAGCCGGAGTTGAACGGGCTCTTCCGGGAGGAAGACTACCCGGCTGTGGAAAAGCTGAGGAAAAAGTTCGGGGTCAAACTTGAAGTCCTGCCCATCCCTTCCGGGGCCGACTTCCGTGTCCAGATGTCGGCTGAGGAGCAGGCGCGGGTCTCGCGCGAGATCGACGCCAACGTCCGTGACTCGCTGATGCGCGGCACGGAAGACCTCTGGAAGCGCCTGCGCGAAGTGGTCGCCCACATGGTCGACCGGCTGAACGAGCCGGAGTCACGCTTCCACGGCTCCTTGGTCACCAATGTTCTGGACCTCGTGGAGATCCTGCCCAGGCTCAACGTCAACGGCGACGCGGACCTCAACTGCTTTGCGGAACAGGTCAAAGAGCGCCTCTGCAACTACTCCGCTCAGGATCTCAAGAAGCATGACTTGCTGCGCGTCACCACGGCCGCCGACGCCGCCAACATCGTCGCTGAAATGGATGGCCTGTTGCGGAGCCGCGAAACGGCAGAACCTGCTCAAGGGCCAAATGCCGACGACATCTTCAACCGCATGTCTGCGTATTTGGAGGCGCCCGCCGCCGCATGAAACATGAGACACCAACCTCGTTTCGCATCCAGAAGGCGCGCACTGCCCTGGTGCTGGACCATCCCTTCTTCGGCTCGCTTCTGTTTCGCCTGAAGGGGCGGGAGAGCCGATCCGTCAAAACGATGGCCACCGACGGCGTGTCGCTCTACTACAACACCGACTTCGTTGAAACCCTGAACGCGGCGACACTGGCCGGAACATTGGCTCACGAGGTCATGCACCCGGCGCTTCACCATCATGTGCGCCGCTCCGGGCGCGATCCGAAACGGTGGAACGAGGCCTGCGACTACGCCATCAATCCCTTGCTCGTCGACGCCGGACTCAGCCTGCCCGAGGGCGTCCTTCTCGATAACCGCTTCCGGCGGATGAGCGCAGAACAGATATACAACCTCCTTGAAACAGAGTCGGAGCAAGAGCCAGACGCCGGCAGCGAAAACACACAAGGGGGGACCGGAGCAAAGGGTCCGAGCAATGAGCCGTCGTCACAAGGCGATGTCAATGAGCCGTCTGCCCCCGAGACAGAGGGCGGGATCGGCCAGGTCCTCGATGCGCCGCTGCCGGATGACGAAACCCCGACCGTCGAAGAACAGGCGAGGGAGTGGAATGTCGCAGTCAACCAGGCCATCACAGTCGCCCGGCAAGCGGGCAAAGTTCCGGCGGGACTCGACCGGACCTTGGAGGGCGCAGCGGAGGCCACAGTCGACTGGCGTGAGCTCTTGCGCCGGCTCTGGTCGGAGACCGTACCGGCCGACTATAGCTGGATGCGGCCCAACCGCCGTCATCTCTGGACGGGTCTCTATCTGCCCGGAGTCATACGTGAGGGCGTAGGTGAGGTCGCGATTGCCGTCGACTGCTCCGGCTCAGTCAGCGCGCGGCAGTTGCGGCTCTTTGAGGCCGAGGCGCGCTCGATCCTCGAAGGCCAGCGCCCCGAGCGGGTCTACGTTCTCTACTTCGACGCAGCGGTCCACAAAGTCGATACCTACGAGGCCGGACAGCGCATTGACCTCAACCCGGTAGGCGGCGGAGGCACGGAGTTCGGTCCGTGTTTCGAGTGGCTCGACGGACGCGGCATCCGGCCGCAGACCTTGTTGTTCCTGACGGACCTATACGGTTCGTTTCCTCCCGCCGCTCCGTCCTATCCAGTCCTCTGGGCTTCGACCGGAGGCCGGGAAGCGCCGTTCGGTGAAGTCATTCCCATGCAAGCTGTCTAGCCCGCAGGAGGCTAAAGCCCTATGAGATGCCCGCTCCGGAGAGAGCCAGCTCATGAGCTTGCTCCGGCTAGTCGTGTGATGGAGGTTTTCGGTGGATCAGACATATCGCATTTTCACGGACGGCTCCGCGATCGGCAATCCGGGCCCCGGCGGCTGGGGTGTCGTCCTGACCCAGGGAAAGCGGCGCTGGGAGATTGTCGGGCGCCCGTCCCTGGACGGCGATCTCTGAGATGGAGCTTCTCGCAGCGGTCCAGGCGCTTCGGTCGGTGGAAGGCCGAGCGCGGATCGAGCTGCACTCGGATTCGGAATACCTGATCTATGGAATGCGCGCCTTCGTCTTCCAGTGGCAGCGCCATGGCTGGCGGAACCGCCGTGGGAGCGAGTTGCGGCACCGCGAGCTGTGGGCGGAGTTGATCAAATTGAATAGTCAGCTTTCCATCCGAAGGAAGTGGATCAAGGGGCACAACGGGCATCCCGAGCAGAACCGCGCTGACACGCTGGCGTATCAGGCCGCTCGCGCTCTCTGGGTGCGAGAGAAGGCGGCAGCTTGATTCCGGCAAAGGTCTCACATCGTCACCGAAGGAGAAACGCTAATGACTTCAATTGCGGAAGCAAGCTCGTTGTTTGAGATCGACATGGAACTCGATGGGCTTCTCGAAGAGATTGAGGAGCAGGTCGAGTCGGAAGGCCAGGCCTCGGAAGACTTGGTGGCCAGGTTCCAGCAATTCTGCGCGGCACACGGAGAGAAGGTGGATCGGATCGGCCGCTTCGTGCGCATGATGGAGGCCCGTGAAGAGCTCTGCCGCAGCGAATCAGCGCGTCTGGCCGATCGGGCCCGCGCCGCGGCCGCCAAGGTGGAGCGCAGCAAGAACATGGTCCTCTTTTATCTGTTGAGCCGCGACCTCAAGAAGATCGAGGGCTATCAGTTCACCTTGCGCGCACAGAAGAACAGCCAGGACTCCCTGCGAATTACCGACGAAGCTGCCGTGCCGAAGTCATTTTGCAGGATTGATGCGCGGATTGACGGAGTTGTCTGGGAGACGGTGCTCTCGCTTCTTCCAGACGAACTTTCAAAGTCGTTGGAGTCGTCTGTTCAAGAAATGCGACCGAACGCGGACGCGATCAGAGCGGCTGCGTTGCTTAATGAAAAAGTGCCTGGAGCAGAATTACGGCGCGGATCACATCTGAGGCTGTCCTGAAGAAGCCTAGAAGCTCTTTCATAAGGAACTCAGAGACACTTGCACACGATCATTAGCCTAAATCCGCATTTGGACTATCTTGCGCTGGAATAGGGATGGGCGGCAGACCAAGAGCGGTGCGGTTCCATCGCACGTTCGCATTACGCTCGCGCGCGCCTCGATGAAAAACAGAAAGCCTGATAGCCCTTCCCTTTAAGCGCGGAGCACGCTGCCCGCATGGCTAAAGCGAGGCTAGATCTTCCCGCTCTTCCAGCCGAATAACCGGGCCGGTCAGGCCGAAGTATTTGTGCTCATGGCAAGTCAGGATGATGATCTGGTGCCGTTTGGCTGCAAATGCCAGAGTCGTCAAGGCATCGGCGAAGCGTCCATCGTCAGCATAGACTAGAGCATCGTCGAGGACGATCGGAGCGTACACCCCTTCATCAGCCAGAAGATCTGCGAAGGCGATGCGCGTAATCACTGAGAGTTGCTCACGAGCGCCAACACTCAGACAGTCGAAGGGCTCAGTAACTTTCCCTCGCTGGAGGCCTTCGATCGTCATGTCTGTTCCGAGTTGGATCTGTGAGCCAGGGAGGACTCGGTTCAAGTAGGGCTGGACCCGGCGAACGATTGGCTGGAGAAACTGGGTATTGGCTTCTTTCTCAACCTGCATGATCATGTTGTACGCCACGCGGACCGCATTGGCTTCCCGTTCGAGAGCCGCCGAGCGAATACGGGTTGCGTTCAAATCGGACTCGATTGCCGCGCACTCTTCACCGAATCCCTTCTGCCCAAGCACGTCAAGAGTGATCCGAATCTTGTTGATCGAGCGTTCTGCTTCGGCAATCTGTTCCTCCAGAGAAGTCAGGGCAGCAGTTGTGGTGGTAACGCGAAGCGCGATCCCCTCAGGATCTTCGCTCTTGTACCGGGCATCCAGCCCTGTGTAAGCCTCCTCAGCGGTGTGCTCATCAAGCTCAGCGCTGGCGGCTTCGCGGATCACCGCCTCATCTGCTTTGATGGCTCTGGCCGACGCGAGTGCTTCCCGGCTTCGACCCAAGTCCTCCGTCGTGGCGCGTAGCTCAGTCTCTTTGGTGGTCTTCAGCGTACGCGCGCCATCTCGCCTCGTCCGGACATCCCCCACCTCTGCGTCGAGACGTTCTACTTCTGACCGGCAGTGCTGTTCCTGGCTTTCGGCAGTTGCGACGGCATCGGTAGCTGAATCGAGCACGGGCAATTCGATATCACCGAGTATCCGGCGCAAGGTTTGAATCTGACCCTCTTGAGTGCTGGCTTCCTGGCGCAAGGCGTCCAATCCGTCGGGCGCCAACGCCTGAACAACCAATTTGTGGGTATTAATCGCAGATTCAGCGTCCCGACGATTCTGGTCAACTTCGTGAACCGCCTGAACAGACTCAACTCCCAATTCAGTCAAGGCGGATGCCAGCTTGTCCTGCGCCGCCATACGCTGCTGGCGACGGCTGTCCAGACCTTCACCTCCTGGACTGACACGTATCTCTCCAATTGCCTCAATCGAGATCGAGACAACATCCGTTGCCATCATCTCTCGTGTCGCAGGGACAGGGCCACCATTCACAGTCAATTTTGAAGGCTCCGGAACCTCGAAATCGATGCGAGTGGCGGCGGCCTTCAGGTTCGCCTCCGCCTGGAACAACGCCTGCTCTAACTTCCGAAAGCGATCGACATCTTTCGCAGTAACCCGGATGCCTGCTGCGATCTTTCTCGCCTCAGCCTGCTTGTCGGCCGCCGAAGTGGCGTCGATAAGACGCTGAACAACCACGGCATAGGAAGCGCTGACCTTGACGAGTTCGAGCACCCGGCTCATCTGGACCCGCTGGTCCGTTGCCGTCTGCACCGCGCCTCTTGCCGCATCAAGCTGGTCGATCCGGGCCTGCAGCTCGGTTTCGCGTTGTTCAAGATTCTTCTTGGCCTCCCCATCGGCAATTTCACAGTCGCTGAGTTTCTGTTCTAGTCGAGACACTTCATTTTCTAGGGCGAGACGCTGCTGCCGGGCTCCTTGGGCATTCTTAAGGAGCGCACGCTTGAGACGAAGATCATTGTCAGCCTGGGCCCGCTGCTGATCGAGAACCTCCAAGTTGCGAGCCCCCAGGAGGGCTTCCGCCTTAGCCCTCTCGAACCGTTCCCTCATCGCCGGATCTGTAAGTTTATCGCGCCTTGCTAGCGCAGTCTCAAGTGCTGCTACCTCGTGATCCAGTTGTGAGAGCTCAGATCGTTTTTCCTTTAGAAGCGTCTCAAGCGTCGATACATCCTTTTTCGCCGCGCTTAACTCTCCAGTAGGAACACCAGTCTTCGGTGTAAAAAACCGACAATAAAGTTCGGCGAAGCGGTTCTTAAGGCGACTACCGCTCTCCCCCACCAGAATGTCTCCGACTTCCTTCCGAAGACTGGATTGCACCGTCGCCCTGACACCGGCATTTATATTCAATGCCTGAAACGTGGTGCCCTGTTCGACCCAGAAGAGTGGCCAAATTCCCAGCTCGCGAAACTTTGTGCCACCTCTGGATGCCGCCTGAAAATTCAGTAATTCTTCCAACCTATGGTCGGCGTCGTGATTTGAGAATCTCCGGCCGCCAGGGTCTGCAAGCTCTGCGGAGCCATTGGAGCCTCCGAACGTCTTCCGAAGTTGGTAGATGCCATCATTCAGCTCAAAGCCCAGCTTCACCTGGGGCCGGACGGCACAACCGAATGGCTGCATATCATCCAGAACCTTGCCGGTGACGTTATGCCGCTGGAACAAGGCGGCCTGCACTGCCGCCAGCAGGGTTGATTTGCCAGTCTCGTTATCTCCTGTGATGACGTTAACGCCATCTTTGAGACCGGACACCATCACGTGGCGGAGCTTGCAGAAGTCCAGGACTTCGATACTACGGATTCTCATTGTCGTCCCTCGCGAAGCACCTGCTCAACATAGAGCCTTTGCAGTGCCGCCCTGGCGAACGCTGAGTCCGGGTTCGCCGCGTCTCCTTCGAGGCTTCGTAACCTCTCAACCACGATTGCCACAAAGCCCTGACGACCTAAATCATTAAGATCCTCTTCTGTCGGAGATGGAACCACATCACTTGTCCGAGCCCGCAAAACCTGCACCGTGGCCTCGAAGTTCGCAATTTCTTCATCGATTGCGGCGCGCTCAGAAAGGCTCACCGCTCCCCGGACTTCCAGATGAACCACCGCCGACGCCAGGGGTTGCGTGACGGTCGAGAGATGCGCCTTCAGTTGTTCAACCGCTCCTGGGCTTTGGAGTTGGGCGCTCAGGCTGTGCCATCGAAAGTGACCGACAGGGACTCTTTCAACAATCGGCGCAACTGCAGGACGGGGGAGTTCGACAATCAAAACGGAACCGGAGTCCTGATCGAAGTCATCCTGCTCAGGAGTGCCCGCATAATATGTCCGTGGAGCAACTTCTCTGCAGCTATGCCAATCGCCTAGCGCCAGGTAATCCAAGCTCCCATCATCAGCGCGCGTATCGGAGATCATGTTGTGCTGCTCCGCAGCTGGAGCGAGCCTATTCCGTAAGGAACCATGTGCGAGCCCGACTCTCACAGCCGTCTCGCTTGTCACTTGCTGACTAAAGCTCTCTGTCGGATCGGCAAACTGGTGTTTCCGAGTCAAAGGGGCCGGAAGGACAGCCAGCTTGCCATCGGCCAAAAGTATCGGTTCCATGGAAAGCAGGACATGGACATGTTCTGGGCACCCGATTCTCTCAATCCGATCCCAGACGCTGGCTGGCCCCGCTGGATCGTGGTTGCCTGGTAACAAAAGCCACGGAATATTCACCTGTCGCATGACGGCGAGAGATTCGCGGAGAAGCAGGTCGCCCACTTCGTTGCGTTCGAACACATCGCCAGCCACCAAAATCGCGTCCACTGCCCGATCAACGGCAAGTTGACCTATCCGCCGGACGACATCCATGCGGCCCTGACGAAGGAAGGCCAGCTTATCTGACGGAGCCCCAAGGTTCTCGAATTGCTTGCCAAGTTGCCAGTCCGCCGTATGCAGGATTTTAACCATCGGTTCTCTCCTTTGCCGATTCAGAAGTCGACGCCCGAGACTGACCTATTCTCGTCGATCCCAAAAAGTGGCCGCCGCATCGTCTGTTCCTCCTGGTCCATCCTAGCAAGCTCACTATTCCTTCCTCCATCGCCCTATGACATCGGCAAAGGTGACATTTCGCCAGGGTTCCTTCCATTCTTGGTGGACCCGAACGCTCTTCGAATGCGGCTCAGGATTAGGCAGCGGCATTTGTACCACCGCTGGAATCAACACAGCGTCGCCAACGACCACGCATTCACCCGGTGCGAGGTTCGGCAAGATCAGCACACGGTATGTTTGTGATTCGAACGACACCGCGAGCCCTCCTAATCCGCCTCGAAGTCGCTGTTGCCTGCGAACTTCACCGCCGGACACTATATCCGTATCAGGCTAGATTTGCATTCCCTCGCTCCCTCGTATTAGGACACGGGCCTTTTCGACGGGTTGGCCGCAGCGGTCAACTCGCCGCCTCCACCCAAGCAATGAGCTTTGCCTCGAAACCACGATTGACACTTTCCAAACCACGGTGCTCAAGCTCGCGCTGCAGCATTGGTTCCAAGCTGTTTCGGAGGATAGCGAGCTTCTTATCTACGTGTTTCCCATTTCGAGTGGACGCCGGCGATCTCCACAACTTCTCCGGTTGGCGCTCCCACGCAACATGACGCCTTCCTTCCTCATCGACCCCCAGCGTGATAATCATGCGCCTGACCTGCCCCTTGTCACCACGAGCTTCGACTGCCCATGCGGCCAACACACCCTCAGTGCCGTCCGGCGACTGGACGCACAATCCAACTTCCTCCGGTGGGAGGTCACGAAACTTTCTCAGGTAGGCCGCGACGAGGGGGTGGTCGAGACCAAGCAACTGAATGGTCTCCTTCTGTAATGAAAGCTCGCGCTCCGTAGTCAGGATGGTCTCAGTTCGAGTGTCTTTGTCGATCAACGCAAACAGTTTGTCACCTCGACCGCTGAACGATTCACCTTCGGCGCTCGCTGCGTCGGCGATGAACCTGACCAAGGCGCCCATGCCTTCGTCTGGATTGCCCATCGCCTTGTAATCGTCGAGTCGAAAGCCATCAAGGTCTTGGAATAATTCAAACACCACTTTGCGGGCCTCGACGGCGTTAGACATCGCGGCGTCCAATTCAACACGCGTGCGTTTCAGCAGGGGGTCGTTCAACGCCTCGGCGTAGAGGCTCGCGTAATTCACCTGCATTGATAGCTGTCCGAGGATTTGCGTGCGGAGGTCTTCAGCAATTTGACCGCGCTCGTCTACTTTGCCGAGCGCCCTGCCAATTTCCGTAAGCTTCTCGTCAAGTAGCAGGAAGATGGAACCTTCAATCGTATCCGACAGAACAAGATTGTAAATCTGTGCCGTATCGCCCTGGCCATAGCGATGGATGCGCCCGATGCGCTGCTCTAAATCCATAGGATTCCAGGGCAAGTCGAAATTGAAGAGCACACGGGAGTGCTGCAGGTTGATGCCCTCACGACCTGCCGCTGTGCAGATCAAGACCCTCGGCCCGTCAGGCGCTTTGAACCGTCTCTCCGCAGCGGTCTTCGCACCATGGTCACCGCCTTTGAGTACAGTAACGCCCTGACCGGGATACTGTTTCTCAATCTCAGCACCAAGCATCTCAACGCTGCCAAGATACGTGGCGAACACAACGATCCGCTCTTGCGGATTCTGACGCCACAGTACGCCAAGCGCACCGAGGAGCTTCTCCACCTTCGTTTCACGTTGAGGGGGATATTTGCCGAGCAATTCCTTGATGCGGCGACGTTCTTCCGGCAATGCAACCGACACGCTGCTAATGGCCGCGTCTTCCGCGTCCGCAGCGCCGGTCTCAGAGGCTAACTCATCTGCGCCAGCAGATAACGTCTCTTCCTGTTCGCGCTGCAATCTGAGAATCTTGTAACGGTAATCGGCCAACAGTTTATCCACTTCCGCGTTCTCTAACCGTCCCTCAGCAATACCGTGTAACTCCCGAATTAGAGTACGTGCCTCGTCGAGCGCGACATTGCGTGCGTCGATGTCGAGCTTCTGGTCGTGGATCAACGATTCTTGAATCGTGAGCGCGATAAGCCTGCGACGAAGTGTGCGCTGCACTGCTGCGAAGCTGGATGCAGCAATCTTTTGGAAAATTGTCATCACGAATGCCAAGCCCTGGCCCCGTTTGCCCTGCCGTTTCGCCAGCGCGAAACCATCTTGCAGATAAACCACCAACGCCTCGTAGAATGTCCTCTCGGGAATGGACATCGCGAACGCCTCGGTTTGCACCTGCCGCCGCGCAAACAAGGTCGAACCGTCCGGGCGGCAAGCGTCTGCCTTGGTGCGGCGGAAAATCACCGCATTGAGGCGGTGTCGCTGCTCGACCATCTCTGAGGGCGAATTAAATAGCGTCGGGTCCAGCATTTGCACGAGCATCCAGAAGCGGAAATGGTCTCCCTGGTGCGGTGTCGCGGAGAGCAAAACCAGATCGCGAGTATGTTCCTTGAGCATCTCAGCAAGTTTAAAATTCTGCGTTTTCACGAGTTTGCCATTCTGCCGGTAGGCAGTCAGATGATGCGCCTCGTCGAACACCACCAAGTCCCAAGGGGGAGCCGCCTTCAACCTCGTCATGCGCGCACGCAACTTCAAGGTGTCAATGCTGGCGATGAGCAGGTTGTGCTTCTCAAAAGCGTTGGACTTGCGGTCGGTCACGTCACCTTCGCTGCCGAATACCTCAAAGTTCAGGTGAAAGACTTCGTTCAACTCGCGATGCCAGTTGTTAACCAGACCGGCGGGCACCACCATCAACGCGCGCTTGAGTTCTCCCCTGCTGATGAGTTCGCGCAGGATGAGCGCCGCCTCAATCGTTTTTCCGAGGCCGACTTCGTCAGCAATAAGAAAACGGCGTGGTGAGGCGGTAGCCACCCGGTGCGTAAGAACCACCTGATGCGGTAGCAGATCAATTTTGGCTGATGTCAGTGCACTAACGTTGTCCATCAACGGCAGAGCATGAGCTTGATAACAAAGCCACGCCCGTAGCGCCCGTTTGCTGTCACCCTTCGAGTTGAGAACGACAATCTCGGACCGGCTAAGTGCCGAAGTCAGTCCCGCAACCGGCAATTGGCGCTCGCCGCTGGGAAAGAACACCTTGATGAATCCCTCGACTGGCGCGGCGATGACCACACCTTCGCCAAAATCGGAATGACGCACGCGTTCACCCGGCTTGAAGACGAGGCTTCCGCTGTTCGAGATGAGGGCTGTGGCGGAGTTCATCTTTGATTCCGTATTCACGAAATTCTCCGGAGGAATAGTCCGATGTGCCGTTGCTGCTTAGTGGAGTCCACAGTCACGATTCTTCGCACGCTGGACTCAGCTCCATTCCAGATGCAGCGGCCAATCGGTATTGAGTGCTGGCGATGTTCTCCCGAACAGTACCAATGATTAGTGCTGTCGGCCGCACGGTGCCAAACTCGTTTCGCATCGGCAAACCAGAAAATCAGTGCCGCCTCACCGCCACCATCGGCAACGTTGTCTTGATAGTCTCGCACTGCTGGATAGACTTTCTGTTCCAACCACTCAACCGCTTCCTGTGGGTTCAGGGTGTCCATCGCGGCTTCCAGCCCGGCGATAACGAGCGTCCTGTTGTTGACGAGATTGAGCGCGTCTTCCGGCCATTCGGCTTGGTACAGACGCAGAAACTCCCGCAAGCTGCGGACAGACTCCGGGGAACAGATTTCATTCAACGCTTCCGCATCCCACAACATGGAGATGCCGCAATCCATCCAGGTCTTGTCGTGAAGATCGGGACTCATCTTTGTCGAGCCCTCCATTGAGGCATGTTCATGTTTATGCTTCCAAATCAAAAAGCTGCAATTGCTCTTGCGCCTTAGCTTTGTTCTTCCCAAGCCAGTCCCGATAGATCGTCCTGGCGCGTTGGGCTGCGAACCGGATCTCTTGCGAGCCACCATGATTAGTCAGCCAGTCCACGAGTTCTACCGTGGCGGGGTGCGGCGCAAAGTTCGGACTGTCCAACGTGTCCGTCACGCGGATGTTGCTGCCCTCAACGCATCCGCCTACGAGAAACATCGCCTGATCGAAATCGCGTGCCATGCCTCTGCGCGGCGCGCCCTTCCAGGCTCTAGCCAATTCGATGGGTGACGTAAGCGTGAAGACTTTGCTCTTCTCGGAGCACCAACCGCGTTCCTCGAAATCGCTAGGGGCGATGCCGGTGCCTCTCAGGAATTTCGACATCTGATCACGCGGCACCTGAGTCGTTTCGTAGAATAGCCGGAAGAACTGTCGGGTGTAAGGCTCAGCATTAGAGGGTGGGGCTTCTGGCCCACCCACGGTTCCGGTGTCATCGTCGAGCAACTGATTTATACCCACCAACGCTTCGCGGATGGTGAACTCGCGGCCCTTTTCGATGAACACTTTGCCGTAGTGGCGCGAGAAATACTCGAGCGCTTTGCCTCGTTTGATGACCTGCAAATCAGCTGCGGGCAATCCTTCCTTCTGATGCTGTGAGAGAAGATTCGTAATGCGCCGCACGTCATCCATAATCAAACGGCGTAAGCGCGCCCAACTAATCGGCTGCGGTTCGGCCATCCGCTTCCGACAAACATGGATGATGTCGTATTCAATGGTCTGCGAGCCAAATGTTCCAGGAGCAGCTCCTTCGCCCTTTGTTTCGTCGCTACGAATCGGGTATGTCGCTTCGAGGTAAAAACCCGCGTCGAACAAACTCTCCAATACGCTAACCCAAGGTTCGTCTTCGCTATGGTGGAACGTGAAGGCCAAGATTCCACCAGGCTTCAACACGCGATATGCTTCCCGCCAACAGTCAGTGAGAATGCGTTGGTAAAAGGCTTCCGGATCGTCCGGCTGCCGCGCTCTGTTGGCAACCGCTTCAAGCGCCTTCGGGACATATTCCTTCTCAAATAAGTCCGGATAGACATTTCTTAATGCGAGCCGTAGCCACACGTAGAAAAAGTCTGAAAGCTCTGAGTAGTGGAGGAGTCCTCCAAACGGGGGATCTGTAATAACAACATCGAGAGATGTAGCTTCAATTTCACTTAGTTCAGTGGCCGAGCCGCAAATGAGTTTGTGGTCGCCGACGACTTTGTCTGGCAATTCAACCTTGGCGCTCTTGCCAGAGACGCCTCGCGCAAGATCTGGTGCAATTTGTTCTAACATAGTGGTCGCGACGGGCTCCCATGGATTCTGCGCCCATTCTGCACCTTCAACGACACCTTCTGCGCATGCTGTCCAATTTCCCCTTCCCAGCTTCGAAAACACACCGCCCTCAACCGTTGTGGCTTTCGGATGGAAATTGCTGTTCGAGAACATTGGCTCAAGCTTGTCTGCCGCCGTATTCCAAATCGTAAACATTACCTGATTGCGGAGATATTGCTGAAACGCGCCGAGAACACATTCCTTTGCCCCTGAACCCACGGTCGATGACATTATGGCTTTCAGAATTTGGCAATGGACAAGCAGTTGGAGCGGATTAAACATCTTCCACCAATGCGTATAGCCGTGGTTGGGTAATCCCCCGTTGTTCATGTGAGTCATGAATCCAAAGGGCAACTCACTGGTTGGCCAGAAACCCTTCAAATCACCGCTCTTCCTGTCCTCCCATTCTGCGAGCGCCGCATTGTAGCGTCGTGGATCATTTGCTGCGGCGAAAAAGCGCCCCGAATAGGGCTGCCCATCGTTCTGTCTTTTCGAACTGAAACCTTGGACGACATAGGCGGCCTGTGGGCCAATTTTGTTCGTCGCCCTGATCGCAGTGAGGACATCGTTCGGCGAACCATCAGCGGCACACGCGAAAGTAGATTTTTTCGGAACTGTTCCGCCACGCCGATCAGTGAAGAAAGTTTCTCCAGTATCCGGGCAGGTGATTTGTTCCGGCAGACTGCCTCGTACTTCGATCAAGCTGACTTTGGCGGCCCGAATGTTGTTCCAACGAACCGTCGCCTCCAGGGAATCGCCCGCGCTGCCACCGTATTCGCGGCCTCCATCGTCGTGTTTCGGACAGCCTTTCAGCCACTGCGGGTGAATGAGCAACGTCAATTCCACCTTCTTGCTTTTTGCTTTGCCGAGATCTGATGAATCTCCCCTCGCGTAGGCTCGTTCGTCCTGCTGAGTTTTCCCGCAATGCGGACAGACAAAGCGTCCGCGTTCATCCATAACAGCAAAGGACTTCTGGTCTGGCGCGACGATCAAGGCTGCATCCGGGGCCATACGCGCTGCGTGCCGCTCCACGTCGAAATTCTTCCCACAGTTGTGACACTCGTAGCCGAGCCATGCGTCTACGGCAAGCGTCTTGATGGCCACGACCGGCGTAGACATGATGGGCGTGCGATGCCCGCATCCTTCGCGTTGGCACGGCCCATGTTTTGCCCAGAAGGTGTAGATGATTTCCGGTCCTTCGTAACGGTATTGATTCCGCTCCTGCCACGCCACGGAGAAAATGTCGAAGAGAGCCGGGAGTTCTTCCCAGTCGTCCTCAGTCGCTGGGGAAATTGACTTATCCGGATCGAGAAAATCGGATTGCATATGAGTCTTGCTAAGTTTCTTGCCGCCCGTGCGCCGGAACCATTTTCCCTTTTCGCCATTCGGGCCGTCGCAGGTAAAGTAAGGCATAATCTGCGGTTTCACCTGAGCCTCGATGTCGGCGAGCAGACGCTTCAATTCCGCGACGTCCACCTGTTCCATCTCATTTTTCGCTACGAACCATGCGACGGGATTTAGGTCGCAGCCAAACATTTGCATCCCCAATCGCGAGCCTTCGACGATAGTCGTGCCGCCGCCCATGAACGGATCGGCGACTTTGAGATGGCGGAGCGAGTTGCGTTTCTGGTGATTCGCGTAATAGACATCCCACACAGCTTTGGCTGCTCTGCTTTCGTCTTCTGGTGCTTTCATCGCCCCTGCAAGTAGCATGGAACGGAAGACGCTGGAGCGCCGCCTCGCCCACCACTTGGACATCTGATAAATGGGTTTGCCTGCGTTCCCCTCGATGGCTGCAATCTGATTGATGGGAATAATCGGAAAATCCACTTCGAGACAAGTCTTCGGGCGGTTCGGGTCGGAAAAATCCACCGTCTCAACCGCAACCTGGCGCCCCGCGCCGACTGCTGCGGCGATTTGCTCGGTGAGGAGTTCCTTTGGGGACTTTCCTTTTGTCTTGGCCATGAGTCCTCACGTCCTCGATATTTCGATGAATGGCACGGCGACTTCGAGCAGAGATAATCCGCCGTGCGCCAAGGTCGGATAGCCTCCAGCGCTCCGCCATTTACGGCGACCGAGCGCAAACTGGTTGATGCCGTTCGCTGTCTTCAAACAAAGCGAGATAGGCGGTAACCAATGGTGAGCAGTACCGGGGCCATGTGAGAACCGGCTGCTACCGAAGTTTGTCTTGAGCCAGTTTGCCTGTTCCTTGTTAGTCACATCTGTGAACATGCCGGACGATGCATAGCCGTGGTCACTGGTAATAACGAGATGGCGTCCCGTGGCCATGTGCTCAATCATGCTCCAGAACGAATCAGAGGTTAGTTGCTGCTCGGCTTCGCGACAGAGCCTTTGGAAACCATCGCCAGGCTCAGCGAGTTGGTGAATACGCTCGTCGGGCCAATGATGCCAAAGCACGATTGCAGGCGCGGCAGCAATCCAGTCGAGACAGTAATCCCAAGCCGCATTTAAGCTTTCAGTGCGTGCGCCCGGAAGGTGGTGCGCCAAGCCAGCGCCGTTATTTTCGATTGACGACCGTTGACTGAATCCAAGCGCCTTGGCGAAGGGTGTAGTATCGCTCGGAATTTCCGATCCGCGCGCGCCAGCTTGATCAATGTGATAGCCGCGTCGCTCGGCTTCTTGCAGCAACCACGGCGATTCACGCAGCGACAATCCGTCAAGGATCAAAACTGCCTTCCCAGCGGCGGTGCTATTCCAGAAGTCGATGACGGATTGTGCCGTGCGCGGCACGGAGCTTTCAAATTCGCGCCAGAGCTCCCATGCGGAACTAGAAAGAAGCAGTTCAATGTCGCTGACCTTCCGCTCCCGCTCAATCACTGCTTGTTCCGCGTGCTGCGGAGTGAGAGGAGCCGAGAAGATTTCCCAAAGCTTGTCGAAGATAACTTGCCACGCCTCATTGGACGACGCGGTAAGAATGGAATCGAGTTTCGGGTCGCGGTCGGCCATTATTGCGTCTCTTTCTCCAAGTTCAGCGAGTAGGTCACGCCATCTGGGAGCTTATTGATCAAATCGGTCAGTTGTGCGCCGGTCATTTGAGAGACATTGATGTTTATGTTGATGACGTTGGTTGCCGCGCTAATACCCCATTTCTCAACTTCGCCGAGCAGGTTCGTTGGAGTCTTCGGTGGTGTTCCGAACGGTTTGACGGTTGGCGTATGAGGCGACGAACTGCCGCCGAATATGTCGGGCGGTGGGACGACTCCGGAAATTGGTTGCGGTGTCGGGGGCTGGGGAGTTGTCGAAGTCAATGGAAACGGCAACGTCCCTCCACTATGAGGGTAGGCACCGGGCAACTGAAGGATAGTTTGCTCAAGCTCTTTGCCCGAACCGACCTTGCCCTTGATTCGCATCCAAGCAGCATCTTCCGTTTCGCCAGGCTGTGCTTGCAGAAGCTCCAAACCACGGAAATTGATGGCGAGTTTTCCAGCGGCGCAAAGATAAAGAACCTTTTCTTTCGTTGTCACTTCGCCCAACCACGGGATGCAATGCTTGCCGTTGATGCTGGGCTCCTGAAGATCACCGATGAATTTGGCAAGGGATGAGCTTGCGGCAGCATGCGTCAACGTTGCGGCCTCGAAGTCTTCCGCAATGAACAGTTCATTTACAATCTTCTCGTCTATGGCCCTTGGAATCTTGTCGCCGGTGGCGTTGTGCTTCTCGATGAGAAAACGGCACATCTCGGGCTGCGAGAAGTTCCATACATCGAGGATGGCAAAAGTGTCGAATAGGTCTTTGAGCCGTGGGCGAAGATGAGAATTCTGGTAGGTGGTGTGTAGTGGGCGAAATGCGGGGTCAGTTTCCTTCCAAAGGTTCGCCAAATAGACGGCCCGCGCATATACAATCAGGTCGCGGTCAAAGTAGATGTTGGCGGACGCCTTTTTCGGCAAAAGGAATCGGAGTGTGTTCCGGCGTTGGGGAAGATGTAGCTTGAGCCACGCGCCGAGGGTCGCTTCGATGTTGTCAGGAAACTCCGGCAGCACAACGAGAGTCAGACGACCATCCCAGCGATCGGGTCGCTCGTTCTCCGGGAGCTCCGCCCACGGGTCAGATTGCCAATTCTTTCTCAGCACAACGACACGGAACTTGCGCGAGACCTCCTCGCTGCCGCCGATCACATAGCGGACCTCAGCCGCGAGTTGCTCTATGTCCTGATTGCTCTCGAACAGCTTGTCATTCTTCGCGTGAGCCAGCAGTTTGCCCTCTGCATTTTCCTCTTCCTTGAATACGAGCCGATTGCCGACTGGATGGATGTTGAAGCTGTTCTCACGGGTAAGCGCCATCTCGGCAGCGAACGTGTTGTCGTCGATGGGCGTACTGCGAGTGATGTCGGACTGCAGTTCGGCCGGTTCGGCACCGTTAATTCTGTCGACGCTTAGGGAACGGAGCCAAAGGGCGCTGATAATGTCCGAAGCGTGTGGGATATTCTTGTCGGGATCTTGGACAGCACTGCGGACTGCTTCAAGGTTTCGCCGCGCCTTTTCGAGCAGGGTTCGATGGAGTTGATTTGCGACAGAGCTTAAGAGCGATGTAACACTGCCTTTGTCATTGGTGATGTCGAAGTCTGCGGCGGTGATGACCGGCGACTTTTCGCCACGGGTTTTGAACAAATCAACGAGGATGCGGATGAGGTCGCGGGTTTCCTGCGCTTCCGTGGCGACGAGCACCTGGTCTTCAAGCAATCGCATCAGCACGGGCGAGTAAGGCCACGCCTCCGCGAATTCGGCCCGCTTCCCTTCATGCTGAGACGGAGGGATCTCTGCCAGGCGGACGTATTCTCCGAGATGAGGCTCGATCAGAGCCTTGATTTGCCCGCCAGGAACGTTCAGCCGATTCTTGAAGATCCGGTAAAGCAGAAGGCGCTGTCGATCTTGCTTGGCCTGAGTGCCTTGAAAATCGACGAGCACGGGATTTATACGGTGAATTTGCTGATACGCCAGCGATTGATTGTCGCGGATGGAGGCAACGAACACGAGCAGATCGGGATGGTCATTGGCGATTTCTGAGAGCAGTTGGATGAAATTAAACGCCCAAGTTTGGGCTTTCGCCTTTGGACTGTCGCTCAATCCATCAAACCACGTCTGGAACTCATCGAGTAGCAGTACGGTTGGTTGCGCCTTAAACATCTCAAGGAGTAGGTCGATGCTGGGCACGTTGGTCTTGGCGTCGCCTTTGCCAAGCCATTTTCCCTTGACGAGTTGGCCTTGCGGGTGCCGGTCAAACAAAATGTCCCAGAGGAACTTAAATCGTTGCTGGTGGAGGCTTTCAGCAATGACGAAAAAATCGGTGCGGAACTTGAGGGTCTCCAATTCTGGGCGGTCCAGCTTTCCGGCCCAATCCGCGAGCCACTTGGTCGCCTGAGCCGGGTCTCTAATTGCGTGCCAGAGCGCCGCCATCAAGTGCGATTTGCCCTGACCACGCCCACCCAACAATACAACGGGGCGCGATTTGCCCGGCTGCGTCGCTTCGAAGACGCGAAGGAGGTCAACAGAGGGGTAGGTGATGCTCAGGAATTCGGCCGTCGACCTTTGGAGCGCGCTCGTCGGTTTATCGGCGGAGAAGTCGATAGTTGTGCCCTTGAGGCGTTCCCCCTTGAATTCATCCCGTAAAGTCAATTCGAGCATAGTAGACGCCTCTTCACTCTCTTGATGTCACGGCAACGTATCTCTTCGCCGCGTCAAGTACGACCCCGCTCCAGCGACGCTTTCTCTTTTGTCTTCATCACTTTACACCACGACAATGCCGCAAAGGCAAGCTTGCCGTTAGGCCTCTGCTAGCTCGAATCCGTCCGTCAGCGTATTTCCGATTCGCTTTCCGTGCGGGATGCATCTAGTTTAGTCCCATACCTGCAGGCCAGGTTTGCATCCCCCATTCCCTCATATTAGGAACAGGGCGTTCTTCAGCGACCGCCCGCAGCAGTCAAGGACGCGTGGTGTTGGCGCGTTCATCGCAGACCCTTGACGGCGAGGATAGGCCGCGCACGCTGGCAAGCGAGGGAAAATGGGGCCGGGGATTTCGGGGATCGCAAGCCTTTTCAATACGACAGACTGCAAACACCGAACGCAAAAGCCGCACTTTTATCAGTCAGGCAGGGCGCTCGTGGCGATGTCAAGCGAGCGATCATGTTTTACGATGGCCGCTCCGATACGTACGTGTGAAAGAGACAGGGTTACAGCAACGGTAGTGCGCACTTCTCGGACGGACACGTGGCTGGCTTTGCATCCAAACACGACGCTTTGTAGGCAATCTGCTCATGCAGGACAATTCCCCGCGATCAACCGACACTGAGGCCAATATCCGCCGAGTCGGCGATTTGTTTTAGCCGGCGCGCCGCACCTGCGGCGACAGCCAGATTCTTTTTGCTCGTCGATTTGTGCTCTCGCCTTCCGTCTCAAGGAGTCCTGCGAAGGCTCCCCTTGATCGATCCTCTCAAAGCCAAACTGGAGGAAACCATGAGACTCCGTCGCAACCAACTCTGTCCGATCCACCGCTCTGTATCCTGCTGCGGCAGGGAAGCGATTTCAAAGAGCAGGCGAATACGGCAGCTGGGAGTCCGTCGCATCGACGATCCCCACCACCCACGAGGATATCGGGAGATCCGCTCGAACGCGGAAATGCGAAAACTGTTGGACAAGAAGATTGTGGCCCAAAATGGGGATTGTGCGATTTGCAATGAAAAGTTCACCGACTGCAGCGACATCGTGCCAGATCACATCAATCCCCGCGGCATGGGAGGGGCATGGAGAGACGATCATACGGACAACATTCAGGCTGTCCACTGGTGGTGCAACGGGGAAAAGGGGTGAAGCAGGCGATGACCTCAGGTCGGTGCGCATCGGCCGTGGATCCACAGACTTGGGAACCGCTACTGCGGCTTGTCGTCCTCAGGCTTCGGGGGAATGAACTTCGGATAGGTCTCGCGCAGATACTTCCTACCGGAGCTTTGGCTGGCGTTGTAATTGAGACGGTCCTGAAAGAATTTCAGCCGGGCAGTGCATTCCTCGATTATCTCGGACCAGGACTTGGCCCATATCGTCATGTTGTAGTTGCGCTTGGCATCTGCTTTGCTCTGGTAGACCACGCCCTGCGGCTGGTTTTCCATCTGGGATTCGAGCTGGGCCTGTTCGTTCATTTTGTTGGACAGCGCCCAGAAGGTCCAGTTCGTCCGGACGTTCTGGAATCGCTCGTCGGCTGCGACGGCGAAAGCGTAACTGCGCACCTGGCCGATTATCTCGCTCGTTATGTTCTGCGACGGACGCTTGAGTTCGATGACGAGATGATGTTTGCCCTCCGAAGGGTGACGTTCGAGGATTTTGGAGACGATGACATCCTTCTCCTCCTCGGGCTCAGGCGGGATGTTGGAGAGTCCTAAGTCAACCACGCCGGTCGATCCGTCTTCCCGCAGCACCGGGGTGTCGAGATCCACGTCGAAGGCCACGTTCTGCATGTGCTTTCGCAGCACATTGGTGAGAGATTCGTCGTTATTAACGAGGTAGAACTCGTCCCCGAATATCCACGTGTTGCGGGAAATGAGCTTATGAAGCTGCGAACGCTCCTTCAAAGTGGCGCGCGACTTCGGGTCATAGAGCAAGTATTCCAGGCCCTTGAGGAAGTCGAGCCGGTCGGTCACAATCTTGGACGCATTGATCATGGCGATGAGCGATGTCTTCTGCAACAGCGCCGCGAACTCGTCCTGCTTCTCCTTGGGGAGCCCGACAACCTGCTCCAGGATGAAATTGAGCGAGGACGGATTGCTCTCCAGCGCATAGCGCAAGAGAGTGAAGGTTAGCTTTTTGCTGTGTAGCTTAGATTCCTTGAAGTCCTCGACATAAGCGTCCAGGTTGACGGCGACCACGTCAAAGACCTGCCGCTCAGTCTCCTCGACGATGTCTTTGGGCTCGCCGGTATAGGGGTAGATGTCCTCGTGCTTCCACTGCTCGACGACACCGGATGCCTTCTCGGAATCCCGCTGGAGAAAATGGCGGCGCATCTGGTCCTTGGCGATATCCAGAAGCTTCCTCAGATCGGTAAACTCCTCCAATTCGATGGTGCCGTTCTCCTCCATTTCTTCCAGCAGCTTGGAACGCAGGTAGGCGGTGAACTGGTAGCCTGGCGCATGGATTCCGGGCGGCAATTCACGCAACGTGAAGCCGTCCTCAGTGCACAGATACAGGCCGCGCTCAATATCGATATTCCATTCGATGATTGTCAGGGTCACTTCATGGCTGCGGCCGTCCTCGGTGGTGAAGGCCGGCAGCGGATATGTGGTCCTTGTGTCTTCGAGGATGGAGGGGTCTACGGCGTCTCCAGCGTAGGAGAGCCGCACCTGCGGATACTGCTTCAGGTACAGCGCGAAGAGCTTGTTCAGCTCCGGGACGGCCTTGGCGCTGTCGAGCGAAGTCTGCTGCGATATCAGGTTGGTGAGTGTGGCCGTCGTCCCGGTCCCGCGGCGGGCGCTCGGCGTCTCGTCCGTGATGACGAACCTGCGCTTGTCGTCGCTTGTTCCGATAATTTTGTATTCCGTCAGCGCGCCATTGGCGAGATACGTCGTGTCCCACTCGGCCCGATCGCACAGGGCAAAAGCACGAAAGCGTCCTTGGCCCTGTCTGCCGTGAAGTATCCGCTTCTCCCGCTTCGTCTGGTGATCATGCTGTTTCCAGGAACCGCCCAGATGACCGAAGCCCTCCTGCGCATCCGCCATTGTGATGCCGAGTCCGTTGTCGATGACCTCGATGCGATCGAGACTGCCGAGGCTGTTGCGATTTAGCCGCACATCCACGACGGTGGCGTCTGCATCCACGCTGTTCCAGATCAGCTCCACAATACCCAGCACCGGCTTCTTCGCCTTTGAGAGGCGGTCGATGTGGTCCTGGGTGACCTCTATAGTGAGGGTCTGCATGGGACCTGCTTCCTTGTGCGGTGCAGTCAACATCATAAATAACTACTCCTGGCAAGCGCCCGCGCTTTGGCCGCTGGCCTTATTGGGCACACACAATCTGAGGGCCATGGGTCGTCCTGTAAGCACATGTGTCGGCACCAACTCACTGTCCTCCCACTCGATCCAATATCATTCGCGCCAGGTTCACGCTCTCGGACACCACAGCTGTCAGACGAGGAGATGGACGGCTGATGTCGGGATCTCGGGCCAAACGAACCGCCGCAATGATGGCGGCGGCAATGACCAGCGTCGACTTCATTCGCGTCTGCTCTTGCATCTTCTCCTCCCACGCCTGCCGCTCCCGCGCAATTGCTCGCTTCATTTCACCCATCGGTGCACCACTGATCGCACGGGCTTTATACCAAGTTTGTACGAGAGTTTGCCTCGAAAGATCTCGGATGGAAGATAGCTCCTCTTCTCGCCGCAGAGCGGACACTGTGCGGTAATCCAGGTATCCGGCATCGTGCCAACTGGCGCCGGGATATTTTCACCGCATTTCTCTGCAGGGGATTGTGAAATCGCACTGCCGAATTGGCGGAAGATTGAACACGAGGGTCAGTATAGGGGAATAAAAAGCGAAACTCCAATGTGGATTTCACTGGTCAGAGCCAAGTAAAATCACGGCGAAAACATCAGAAGGACCTAAGCTTAACAATTTTAATGGCTTAGCGTGACGTGCGTTAATCTGGCAAGGGTGATTTGGCGATATGGAGGCCAAAGTGAACGGATCACCATGCGAATCGCCGTCGCCCCACCCTTCGCATCGCTTGCGGTTCGCTGCTGGCCATCCTCCTTGGTGTTGTCGAGAATTGAATGCCCCGGTGGAGACCTGACGGAAGCTGAATCTGCAACTGCCCAATACTGACGAATCGACGGCCAGAGTGTATCTCCCCAATGCGATCCACAGCACAGATCAACAGTTCGGCACGGGTCCGCCGACAAACGACTCACATCCCACACCAACACTACTTGGCGAGCTGCAAGATGATTCGCGTGCTTCAGAGCTGATTGTTCGATGTGGCCAGATGCCGCGGTCGCGGCATCACAATGCAGGATTTACCCTTCGTCGCTGATCGTGCGGGAATCACCTCAGCGGGATTTCATCTGTCGTCGATCCCCTTCAGGAATTCGCTTAGTGACAGTTCGAAGGCTCCCGACAGAGCTGCCAAATGGCGAAGTCCGATTTCGCGCACCCCCCTTTCAAGATCAGAGATGTGAACCTCGTGAATTCCGGACTGTTCGGCGAGGTCGATTTGCCTCCAGCCACGCTTCTTTCGCAGTTCTCGGATTCGTTTGCCAAGCTGGATACACAGATCACGGGGCATCCATTTAGCATTGGCTTAGTGGAAGCACTATATTTAGTGTATGCACTCTGTAGCGCCTTGAACCTCTGAGAGACGGCTGGCCCTGGACCGGTACTCCGCCACTCAAGGCAGCTTGGCGAATTCGTCAAGAAAAAACAGACCGAAACCCATGGCGCTATTCGCTGAATACGCCGGACAAAACGATGATTCCCTGTAACGAACTCAGCGGCAAGGTTGTGCGCCTCATCACCATTTACGAGGACAGCTTGCATGGGCCCGAGGTTTACATCGAGTTCACGGATGGAACCATCTTCTCTGCCTGCCTCAAAGCGAACATTTCCATTGAAGCGAAGCATATCCGGGATGAAGGCGGCGAGCCGCAGATCCTGCATGACTACTCCTGGCCGACGAGCCGCCGCTAATCGACACGGCCTTCGTGACAGCAACTGCCAACAGGACCCTGGCCTTCCTCGCGTATGGTGGACAAATCAGGCGAGGACTGGGAATTCTCCTGGCAGGAGCCCTTGTCTTGCCTACCCGACGGGCAGCGCCGCCCTCTTTGGGCGTCGGTTATTGACCGGCTGATTTGCAGACTGCCGAGAGATGAGTACCACCCGGTGAATCGCGCAAGTAGCCGCGTCGCTCGGAGAGGTCGAGGGCGAGACACCTTCGGCAGATTGAGGATGTTCTGTCGACGTTAGAGCTTTCTTTTCCCGCAAAACGCTGGATGTCAAAACAAGTCTGGGGGGATAGAGTGATTGTCCGCCACGGCCAGAAATTTCTACCTACGTCGTGCTAGGACTTGGAGACCTTCAATCGCCAGATGTCTCCGCTCTCGTGTTTTGCAAGACGCTCCAACACCTGAGGGAGCCCATTTCGAACGTGTGCTCGCATGGCGACGTCCGCGACTTGCGGATCACCGCTGCATAAAGCCTCGGCCAACATCGAATGAAACCTCTCAGGCTGAATGTACCGGTGAGCGGCGAGGTCATGAAGCCAGCTGAAGATGAGTACCTGCTCCTTCTCAATCGCATGGTACAGGCCTGGACAACGAGCCAAGTCCGAGATTCGTAAATGGAATTGCATGTGATAGGTGTTTACGGAAAACAAGAATCTCGAGTCCTGGCGCTCCAAGGCACACGTCTTCTGAAGTTCATCGAGATGATGTGCGGTCGTGAGCAGTTCCTTTTTCTCCGCGGCGGAGATGTTCTGCGCACATAATCTTGCGGCCTGAGATTCCAGTGCCTCACGGATGACATTGTTGTCGCGAATCTCTTGTTCCGTGGGAACGCGGACCCGGGTTCCAATCCGCGGACGGCATTCGACCAACTCCTCCGTCTCAAGACGCTTTAAGGCCTCAGTGATGGGAAGAAAGCTCATCTTGAGGCGAACGGCCAGCCGCCGCCGCGACAAGACGTCACCGATCGCAAGCTCTCCGCTTAGGATCTCATTGCGTATCTGGTTGTATGCCTGATCAGACAAAGACTTTCCGCCGGCCTTCAGCCGGCTCGAAACATGTGCGGACTTCTTCAATTCAGTTCTTTTGTTCAGCCGCTCTTTTCGCGACGCGGCGGCTGCCACCGGTGTTGAGATCATTCCCACGTATGCAATTTTATCACGATGATTTGAAGCGTGATCAATGTGACAAATCGAATGATATATCAGGAGTTCTGGCAATGGTTTTGTAGGATCGAGAGATGTTTCCAGGCACCGAATCTGAGTTCTCATTCTGGGCATGATGATGACTTTAGCTCTCTCCGCCTGGTTTAATCTTTGACCTTGTCAGGCAGACAAATTCCCCAGTTGGCCTTAAGCGAAGCGAGGAACGGGGACGAGGTGTTGGTTGCGGGAATGCGCACCAACTCTCTTCCCAATCTCAGTTTTCTGCGCTCGAAACCGTGGGCGTTTGTCTCGCGGACATTCCCACAGGCGGCCGGCACTTTTCATCTGTTCGCTTGTACTGGACGAAGATTGGCGGACAGAACCGGCTCACTTGACGGGCGTAGTCATTGTGGGTGCACTTTCGCAGATTGGCCCGGGGGCACGAAGCCATGGCTGGACTTTGAAGCGGCCTGTCAAAATCAACGACATCGATTGGCCTAATCGGAGCATCATTGTGGACGCAACTATATATTAATAAGTATCTTACAAAAGAATAGTCTGCGGCGTTAATGGCCGGTTCATGGACTCAACTCACCGCACAAGTAGGCACAAAATCGATTCGACATCTGCTCCCAGTCGCCAGACTCCAACTCCGGTCTCATTCCCCGCTCGGAATCACAATGCGGCCATTATTTGACATATCAGTATGACAGCGGTTAATCTTCTGAGTTTGGAAGGGGTTGCGAACACTAGCTATGCTTGGTCTTGTTAACTACTCGAAGGAGCCCTACTCTGTAGAGCTTCGTGAAGTTCCCATCCCGGAGATTGGCGAGGACGACGTTTTGCTGAGCGTGCAGGCGGCAGCCGTCTGCGGCAGCGATCTCCATCAGTTCAGCGGCAAGCAAAGCTGGCATGTGAATTATCCGGTGATCCTCGGACATGAATTTGCCGGCCTCGTTGCCAGACTTGGTCACCGTGTAACCGCCTTCAAAGAAGGTGACCGCGTCGTAAGCGAAACCGCTGCTCTACTACCTTCGGATTCCGCGCTCATCCGCCAGGGCCTTTACAATCTAGAACCGAAGAGACTCGGCTTCGGGTATGGGGTCAATGGAGCGATGGCATCTTTCGTTAAAGTCCCTGTGCGTTGTCTTCATCACGTTCCGTCGTCACTGGCCTTAGACGAAGCAGCGTTGACGGAACCGTGCTGCGTGGCCTACAACGCAGTCTGCGTCAGCTCGCGCCTGCGGCCCGGTGACACAGTCGCCGTGATCGGACCGGGCCCGATCGGATTGCTCTGTGCGGCGATGGCCAAATTTTCTGGAGCGGGACATCTCATCGTAATCGGGATCCCAGCTGATGCAAAGCGCCTTGAGGTGGCAAAGCGAAATGGTGCGGATACAATTCTGGGCGCCCAAGACGAAGATATTGTCGATTGGGTCAAGAATCTTGGCGACGGCTACGGTGTCGATCTTGTCATCGATGCTGCTGGCGTTTCTGCTTCACTCAAACTCGCTCTCGATATTGTCCGTCCAGCTGGTCAAATTACCAAAGTGGGGTGGGGACCACAACCATTGGACTTTTCGCTCGATCCACTTGTTCAGAAGGCAGTCACTCTTCGCGGAAGCTATTCTCACAACTGGCCGATATGGGAAAAGGTCCTGTCTCTCTTATCCAGCCGCAAGATCGATCTCAGCCCAATACTCAACCGGATTTCGCCTCTCTCCGAATGGCGAGAGGTCTTTGAGGAGATGAGTTCAGGTGCAATCGTTAAAGGAGTGCTCAAGCCATGAATCAATCAGCGGCCCGCTCCACCGAGCGATTGAAGAACAAGGTCATCCTGGTGACCGGGTCAACCACCGGTATTGGGGAGGCTATGGTTCGTCTCTTTGCTCGCGAAGGTGCTCAGGTGATGATCCATGGAAGAAGGAAGGATGCGGCGCAAAAACTAGCTGCCGAGATCGGGGGAAAGGCGTCATTCTCGATTGGTGCGCTTGAAGATCTTGAGACTCCTGCGAATCTCATCAGAGAGACAGTTGCTCAATTCGGGAGAATTGATGGACTTGTAAACAATGCGGCTGTAATCACCCACGGAGATATCGAACAGACTGACCGAGAGGCATTCGACCGAACTCTAGCAATAAACCTGAGGGCGCCACTCTTTTTGATCAAGGCAGCTCTTCCTCATTTTCGAAGACAGGGTCGAGGTCGGGTCTTAAATATAGGTTCGATCAACGGCTATTGCGGAGAGCGAATTCTCCTGGCTTATTCCATTGCCAAGGGTGGTCTGATGACTCTGACTCGTAACCTCGCAGATGCGCACGGAGCCGAGGGCATCCAAGTTAATCAATTGAACGTCGGCTGGACCCTCACACCAAATGAATTTGCATTGAAGCTGAACGATGGCCTTCCGCCGGACTGGCCGACGAAGCTGCCCAAGAGCGTTGCCCCTTCGGGCCGGATTCACTCGCCGGAAGAGGTTGCCATGGCCGCGATATATTTCCTTTCCGACGAAGCAGCCCTCATTAACGGGTCCATCCTGGATGTGGAGCAGTTTCCTGTGATTGGGCGAAATCCCACGAAAGAGGTTTAGTAAGCCCTTCCATGAAGCCAAAACTGGCAGCATTCCCGAAATGTTTTATGGATCAACTTTGCGTTGATCGAACCATGACGCTCTTCGAGTGGATCGAACTTGGCGCCACACTCGGTGTCGATGGGCTTGAGTTTTATTCGGGCTTTCTCGAAGATGACGAGTCATTCCTAAGAAGTGTCAAGGCTGCTTTAGAACGGCATAATCTTGCGATGCCAATGCTTTGCTGCTCGCCGGACTTCACGAAGTCTGATCCCCTTTCTCTTGATGAAGAGATTCAGTACGAAAAGCGAATGATTGAGATTACCGCATTCTTGGGTGGACGTTTCTGCCGTGTGCTTTCCGGCCAACGCCGGCCGGGACTCACTCGAGAAGAAGGTATCGCACAGGTCGTTCGAGTCATCAAGGGACTGTTACCGTTCGCCGAAGAGCAGGGTGTCATCTTGAACCTAGAGAACCACTACAAAGACAACTATTGGAAGTACCCGGAATTCGCGCAGAAGATCGATGTCTTTGTGGAAATAGTTGAGCAAATCGACTCGCCATGGTTTGGGGTCAACTTTGATCCTTCAAACACAATCTTGGCCGGTGAAGACCCGCTGGTGCTACTTGAGCGAGTAAAGCATCGTATTGTTTCGATGCATGCAAGCGACCGCTATCTGAAATGCGGCACGGTTGAGGATCTTCGCAAAGAGGAAGACTCTGTTGGCTACGCCAGCCGCCTGTCTCACGGCGTGATAGGAAAGGGGCTCAATGACTACGACAAGATATTTTCGACGCTCCACTCAGTTGGATTTAACTCGTGGATCTCGATCGAAGATGGGATGGATGGAATGGATGAATTGAGAGAATCAGTCAGCTTTCTCAAAAAGAAAATAGACCGATACTTTGAGAATTAGGGATGAGATCAATTTGTCTTGAGAACTTTGCGCGAGAGATGGTCGAGGTCATCCGGACACAACCATTGTCTCAAGGCGAGTTTTCGTCAACCGAGAAGAATCGCTTCTACTTCAATCAAATCTCAAGAAAGGAATGCTGATTAGGCTGCACGTTTCAGTGTGAAGTTAATCTTCAGACAGGCTTATTATGAACACCATTGTGCAAATTTCGCTCGACATTATCTCGATTCCGGAAGCTCTCGAAACTGCGCGGATCGCGATCCGCTCCGGAGTTGACTGGCTAGAGGCGGGTACACCTCTCATTATTGCTGAAGGAATGAACGGCGTTCGCGCTCTACGCGATGAATTTCCCGATGTTCCCATTGTCGCCGACCTGAAAACGATGGACGGGGGCTGGCTCGAGGCCGAAATCATGGCAAAGGCTGGGGCGACTCACGTTGTGGTGATGGAACGCGCGCATCCAGAGACCATAAAAATGGTGGCGCGAGCAGGTAGAGATCTTGGCGTGAAGGTCATGGGAGATAACCTTGGGGCGAAAGATAAAATTGCAGCCGCAAAACGATTGGAAGAGTTCGGTTGCGACTATGTGATCCATCATATTGGATATGACGAGCGTCGTGGACTCGTAGCCGCGGGAGAACCGTGTCCAAGCCCCCTCGATCAGTTGCGCGAGATTGTCTCGGCTGTTGGGGTGCCAGTCCAGGCCGTCGGTGGCCTTTCAATCGAACAGGCTATCCGAACGCCAGAATATGGAGCGCCTCTTGTTGTTCTCGGCGCTCCTCTCACGATTGACGCTGATTCTTTTAAGACTGCTGCTGGCAACGTTGAAGCTGTACTCCGCTTGGTTTGCGAGAGGGTTCATGCCTACCGGTGATGGTTCAAGGCGTTGCAATTGCCCAAACCCCGTTGGCTGGGATGAGTGCTATTGTTCCGGTATTCAACGCGCGTGCGGAAGCCGAAGATTTCTGACGGTTTTGACCGGATACTTAATGTCAGGGCTTGGGTCGCGAGACCGATTTTCATCTGCTGGCTCAAAGTGAAGCGCTGGAAACGGTTTTCTACATATCCGGCGGAGTCCAGGCCCGGCACCGAGACGATCGTCTCCGGCACCGGCCAGATCGAGGTCGCTCGCACCGTGCTCGGTGCCGTTGCGGCCAGCAAACATGTCCGCGCCACCGTTTGGGATTACACATTTAAATCCCTTGGGCCAGATTTTCCTCTCGACCTGTCTGAGGGAATCAATCGCCTTAAATACGTCGGAGGGAATCGAAATGGGGAAGCAGATCAAAGTCTTAGTGGCCACGACTCAGGATGAACTCGAAACCAAAGGCGCGGACGTAGAGGATGTCCACTTTGAGACGGTAGCCGAAGCCAAGAAATGAGCGAAATACCTCTTGACCGAAGCATTTCGGCTAACCGGTAAGTCAACAGGTTGGCTCGGATATTCACAGGTACTGGTAAATGGTGAACGGGTGAATGCGTGACTGATTACTCCGGAGGCCGCGAATGAGCCGCATTGAGTGGCTTACGATAGCGACAAATCGGACACGGGTAAAGCGCGGGCCTGACGGGGGTCGTTCAAGTTGGAAGCTCCATGCGCTTCGCTTAGAAGACGATCAACAGAAATTCTCCGATATTCCCAAAGGAACGGAGACTGTCTGCGGCATTTGGCACGCGTGGGAATTCGACCTCAATGTGTTAATCAGAGACCGCTGCAAAAGGTGTGAACGCATTCTCGCAGGAGTTCCAATTCGAGCCAAACTGTGAGCCGCTCGACTATCAGCACCTTCCAACTGTTCGCGATTTTCCGCGACAAGGAAACGGCCAGCACATTTCTGGACGGCCGTCTCTGGAAGAAAGGGTCGGTCTGCTCAATCTGCGCTTGCGGCGACCAATTGCTTTTCATGGAAGTTAGCCGGAAGGTGTATTCATGATGTGCAGCGATGGGGTATGGAGCGGGCACAGTGCGGAGTTCGCATTCAGTATTTTGACGCCGTGGTATTTGACGTGGTGGTTTATCGCACTGTGTGTATTGGCCGCTCTGTCTGCGATGGGCGGGGCGCTCATTCTCCGCTTTCTATCCGCGCTAAGAAAAGAAAGCGAGTTAAGGCAAGAGGTCGCGAAGAGGACCGCAGAACTGCAGAGCGCCAATAGCAAACTTTCGGTCTTGTCGTCTACCGATCATCTGACCGGACTCGCGAACAAGCGAGTGTTTGACCAAGTCCTGGGTTGGGAATGCGCTCGCGTGCGGAGAATGGATTCAGTAGCAACGCTTTTGCTGATCGATGCCGATCACTTCAAGGGTCTGAACGATTCAGAAGGCCACTTGAGAGGCGATGAGTGCCTAGTGGCACTGAGCGCCGAGCTGACCCGGCTGTGCAGACGCAAACTGGACTTGGTCGCGCGCTACGGCGGCGAGGAGTTTGCGATGATACTTCCTTTAACGAAGTCCGCCGATGGGGAGCGCACTGCTGAGTCTTTACGGCAGGCAATCGCCGGACTCAAAATCGCGCATCCCGCATCGCCGGTCGCTCCGTACTTCACAGTGAGCGTTGGTGTGGCAACGGCGACACGGGAATGGTGTTGCACCCCTGAGGCTCTGTTCGCTGCCGCCGACCGGGCACTCTATGCGGCAAAAAAGAATGGACGGAATCGTCTGTGTGTGGCCCAGCGGGAAATCGTTGAGGAAGAGACTGCAGGGCCTTCGAACCCAAATCCCGCCTGACATCGAGCGTTGGTCTGCCTGCCAACATCTGAACCCGATGGAATGACGTTGACAGGTGAGGAAAGATGGAAACAGGGAAATGCGATTCCTGATGGCGTGCAATTCTCCGACGATTGAGCTCAATATCTCCGGGAGTCGCTGGTTGTGGGATACACATTCTGAGGGAGAGGTCAAATGACTGTGAGGGCGATGCTTGAACTCACCGGGAAGGCGATCATCGTTGCAGCGCTTACAGCCGTAGTGCATGCGGAGGTGAAGATGTCGATATGGGGCAATACAACAGAGGGAGCGACTGTGCCGATTTATACGCTGACGAGCCCACGTGTTGAGGTACGAGTAACGGCATATGGAGCACGGCTGGTGAGCATCAAAACGCCAGACCGTGCTGGTAAGATGGCGGATGTTGTACTCGGATATGACACACTCCAGGACTATCTCAACGACACAGAGACGCGCCTCGGTGCTGTTGTGGGCCGGTTCGCAAACCGCATCGCGCTGGGGCGTTTTTCGATTGACGGAATATCCTATGAGATCCCGGTGAACGACGGTCGTAATTCACTGCACGGTGGTCCCATCGGCTTCGACAGGATCGTTTGGCTAGCACACGAGGTGCCGAGCGGTGTGGAGTTCAGTCACGTGAGTCCGGACGGAGACATGGGATTCCCGGGAACCCTGATCGCAAAGGTGAAGTACACGCTCGTCGGAAATGCGCTCCGCATCGACTACTCAGCTACTACCGATCGCGCCACCGTCCTGAACCTAACGAATCACGGTTACTTCAACCTGCGTGGAAACGACGTTGGAAATATTTTGGACGAGCAAATTGAGCTAAATGCGGACCTGTACACGCCGACTAACGCCGAGCAAATCCCGACGGGGAAACTGGCGCCAGTGGCAGGCACGCCCTTTGACTTCCGCAAGCCAGTGACAATCGGGGCTCGCATCCATAACGCGAATGAACAGCTCCGGTGGGGGAGCGGATATGATCAGAACTTTGTGGTGAACGGAATTGCGGGGACATTGCGCTCGGCGGCGGTCGTGACTGATCCTCACAGCGGACGGGAGATGACGGTTGAAACGACAGAACCCGGCGTGCAGTTCTATACCGGCAATCATCTAGAGGGGACATTCACCGGTCGCCATGGGATAAGGTATGGAAAAAACGCGGGGTTCTGCCTTGAAACACAACATTTCCCCGACTCGCCGAACCATGTAAATTTTCCTAGCACGGTCCTTCGTCCCGGGAGGACATTCCACTCAACGACCATCTTCACCTTCAGCACAACGAAGGCCGAGTAGAGCGGTGAGCATGCGAAATCGCGTTTTACATGCTTCGAGTCGCCAGAAGCGGAAACGGGCTGGCCGGGATACCGCCAACTTCAGTTTCCATGGCGAACACGCTACCCGAAAGCTGGTCAGCGGATCGCGCGCTCGTGATGTAAAGTGTCATATGATTTAAGCCACCAAAGGCGCACGTGGTCGGGTTTAATGTAGGCAGAGATACAACTCGATCAATATGACCATCAGGAGCCACTCTAATCAAACATCCGCCACCATAGCGTGCATTCCATAAATAACCTTGTCTGTCAATGACGGATCCGTCTGGAAGACCTCGCGGATAACCTATGAGGAAAGCATTCTCGCCAGAGATGACTCCTGTCTTTTCATCGTAGGCATAGGAATATATCGTATTCGCTGGAGAATCGCCAAAATAGAATCTCTTAAGATCGGGAGTCCACGCTACGGTGTTCGATATTCCGATATTCTCTTTCCATTTCGTGGCGGTTCCGTCAGGGTCGATCCGATAAAGGACCCCGGCGGTGAAATCCACGCTGAGTTCCTCGCCTTGCGAGCCGACATTATTGCGCATGGTTCCCACCCATAGCGACCCGCGAGGATCGATTCTGGCGTCGTTGAAGCGCATGGCGGGCGCTGTCTCCAAGCTATAGAGCCTTCGAAGTTCTGGGTGCGTGCGCGGTGACCAAAGACTGATGTTCGACCCGAGAACAAGAAGAAGAAGTTCTGCATCCGTTGTCAGATTCACGGCCGTTACAGGCTCTTTGAAGAGCCACGTTTCTAAAGTATGGCAGCTTGGATCATAGCGATGGACCAGAAATCTATTAATGTCAGTCCAGTACAAAGCGTTTTGCCCTGGATGCCAGACTGCGCCTTCCCCGCAGATATCTCCCGCCGGGACGATACAACGGATCGCATCACACATCGTCATCTCCTCAATGCAAATTGCATCGTCTAAATATGATTCTTTGAGGCTTTCGCAGATGTCTCGAGTGCAGTTTTCTCTCCGAATCATTAGTTGCGAGAGGTCCTGCCATATTGACGATTTGCAGGGAAGGTGATTCTCTGGCTCTTGCCGACATAGCTAACCACGGCATCAACATTGGGCGAAACCGACTCGCCCAACCCGTGCTTTGGACCTACCAGAACGACACGGAATGTCCTCTCCTTTTCCATTCCGGTGAAAGCTCCTACACGATCGCCAAACGTTAGAGTGTCGGTTGCATCATTCCAATGCATTGGAATCAGAGCATAGCCTCCGTGCTCGTATTGATCCCCGTCGCCTTGATCCTCATAGAGGTCAAACGAGCCGTCCGCGCCACGATAAATCCGGACCTCAATCGGAGCATTCGGCAATTGACCAGCGTATTCATTCTCCGGTCCCAATGGTACGATCGATCCGGCACGAATGAATAACGGAAGTTTTTGAACAGGAGCATCCACCGCGAGATCCTGCCCGCCTCGAACTCTTCCTCCGGTCCAGAAGTCGTACCAGGCAGCTGCGTCGGGCAAGTACACTTCGCGACTTGTGGCGCCCTCTTGCCACACAGGGCTGACGAGAAACGCGGGGCCAAACATATATTCGTCACCGATGTCCCAGACTTTATTGTCCGTCCGCCAGTCCATTACCAGCGGACGCTGCATGGTGTAGTCGTCATGCGCCACCTTCCATGCTAGCGAATAGATATACGGCATCAGCCGGTACCGAAGCCGGTCATAAACAATCAGCGTTGGCGTCACCTTGTCGAAGGTCCACACTTCATTATGCGGGCGATGTCCGTGTGTCCGGAAGATCGGGCAGAAGGCTCCAAATTCGAACCAGCGGGCGTATAGGTCTTGATATGCGGGATTCGTCATTGAAGGATCATTGTCGAGAGCCCAGTAACCCGCAACGTCTGTAGTCCAGTACGGGAATCCGCTGAGGGCGAAGTTGAGACCGGCGGCAATCTGGTGGCGGAACGCCCAGCTCGTCGGATAGACGTCGCCGCTCCACAGAACAACGCCATTTCTCTGCTCGCCCATAAAGGCAGAGCGGGTGAGAAGCAGCACACGCTTGTCTATCGTCGTCTGCTTCCAATGATCTGCAATGCCGCCGGTGTGCATGAGTGGGAACACGTTCGTATACATTGTCCCCTTACCGATTGCTATGTTCTTGTCCAGCAACATTACGTCCCCTTCATGGGGGCCTGCATCCGGTTCGTCAGCATCGAGCCAGAATGAATCCCATCCTTGAGCGAGGAGCGGGCCTGGGAGAGATTTCCAAAAAAAATCTCGCGCTAAGGGATTGGTTGCATCGTACTCATTCGTTCCTGGAACAAGCCAACCCTTCGCCTTCAATACCTCCAAATTGGTTGATCCATCGTCGTAAAGACCCCAAACCGAAATCATCGTATGAACGTGCTCTGCATGAAGTTCCCGAAGCATCGCATTCACGTCCGGATAGGTGAACCTAAAGGGGAGATCCCCCCAAGTTTTCCACCAGCCTCCGTCTTGCACGATGCAGCCCAATGGAATCTTTTCCGACCGATAACGCCGGGCGGTTCCCAAAACTTCATCCTGGGATTCGTATGCGTCCTTCGACTGAAAGAATCCATAAGCCCACCGAGGGAAGAGCGAAACGTGCCCGGTCATCTCACGATAATGGTGAAGGATGCCATCCATTTCCGGGCCGTAGATGAAGTAGTAGTCGATCGCATTCGCGTCCAAGGCTCTGAGGCTGTATACCGGAGGATATCGATTATCGAAATAGGTCAGCGATGCCGTGTTCCAAAGCAGACCGTAGCCTTTCGTCGACACGAGCAAAGGGATCGCGATATCGGTGTTATTCTGGCCGAGTTCGACCGTGGCGCCACGATAATTGAACAGCCCACTTTGATGCTGACCGAGGCCGTAGATTCCCTCCTTCATATCTGGCATGAAGCGATCTTCGACGGTCAACACCTTGGTTCCGTTGAGAGCCCCTTCTATATATGTGCGCGGTAGCTTCGCGCTTTCACGGAGCAACGACTGCCCATCAATCGTTGAGTACAGAAGATTGCTACCTTTATACTCGAACGTCACACGCAGTTTTGTCGTTGAGAGCGAAACTCTGCCCGGGCCCTTTGAGAGATCGAATTTGGCGCCTGGGCAGAATGTGGATGACTTCAGCATCCATGGTTGGTCTGGAGATGCTCCTTGTGCGATGTCAGCCCCTTGAGAGGTTACTATGTGCACTACCGTGTCACTACATACCGTGATTTGTATTACTTCCGCACCGGCCGTCACCACCAATCCCTTGCCCGTGGGCTGAAACGTAGGCGAAAATTGAGACGGCGGATTCTCGGCAACTGCGGCGGTGGCGTCCACGGTTACTGAACCCAAGGCAATCAACGCTGCAATCGAGGCTAGTTTCCCGGTGCATGACGGCCACATTTCATAACTCCTCTCACAGAAGGGGGTTAGAGCATTTCCCGTTCTCATATGTCAAATGTTGTCGCTTAACTTCGAGCCCCAGAGGCCGTAGTAGGCGATAAAGAGATAGCAGACGACAGGAAGTACGAAGGCATGCTGGATTCCAACCTTGTCAGCGAGTGCACCAATCAGGAATGGAACTATGGCGCCGCCAACGCAGGCTGTCATTATGAGGCCTGAACCTTTGCTTGTGAGTGGGCCGAGGCCGGCAACGCCAAGCGCGAAGATGTTGGGAAACATGATGGAATTAAAGAATCCGCACAGAACCAAGGTCCAAATTGCGACCTGGCCGTGAGTAACCATGGAAGCCCCAAGGAGCAATGCTGCAGCAACTCCGAAACCTCCAAGCAACCAACCGGACTTTATTTTGGTAAGAACCAAAGTTCCGAGGAGCCGTCCCACCAAAGCACCAAGCCAGTAAAGCGATACCAAAAAAGAGGCGGTTTTCTCGCTACTCATTCCTTGGGACTTAAAGTAATTGACAGCGATCGAAGCGAGTCCCACTTCGACGCCAACATATAAGAAGATCCCCAAGGCGCCTAGTACAGTGTGCCGGTAAGTCCAGATACTGCGGCGTAGAATCGGATCGTTCTTCTCACCTGGGCGGAAAGCGCGCGTCTGTTGAATATGGGGCAAGTGCATAAACGCCACCGTCACGCCGAGCAACACAAGTGCGGCCGAGATGAGCAAGTAAGGGATACGAACCGTAGCTGCGATCTGCGCCTTCGAGACGATCTTGGAAGCATCCGCCAGGATGTAGGCTCCGGCAAAAATGGGCGCAATTGCCGCGCCAACGGAATTGAAGGCTTGTGCGAGGGTCAGGCGCATTGGCGCAGTATGTTCGGGGCCGAGAATAATGACATATGGATTCGCGCTGGTCTGTAACGCGGTCACGCCCGCGCCAACGATGAAAACCGCAGAAAGGAAGAGGGGGAAACTGACGAACCTTGCCGCCGGAATGAACAACAGGCAGCCAATCACTTGAACGAACAACGAAACGACCATCGTCCGCTTGTAGCCGATAGTATCGATGAGTTTGGACGTAGGCGCGGAGAAAGCAAAGTAAGCCAGAAAAAATGCGGAATCCGCGAGCATCGCCCACGCGTAGTCGAGATTAAAGACCCTTCGCAGGTGCGGCACAAGGGCCATATTCAACGTGGTGATAAACCCGAAGACGAAAAACAGAGCGGTGACCGTAAGAAACGGCCCGAAATAATTAGGATTGCTTGAAGTTGTTGAGAGTGCCGAACGTGCTGCCATCGATCGTAATTCCTCTCACTCATGAGATGTTCCGCTAGTCTGTGGCACTTCCAAGCACACTCAAGGAGGATTGCCCTGAAGACAGACTGAATCGCACAATCCAGTTGCGTTGAACGGACCTGCGTTGACTGAGCGCATCAACGTCTGATATATCATAATTCACGTCGCGGCGGATGGGAATAGAGATCTCTGCCTCGGCAATGTCAAGCTGCTTGGGTAAAAGCGCGGGGGGGCGGGAAGTTGCCTCTCGGGAATATCAGGGTGCGACTTTAGCACCTGTCCATTGAGATTCTGTATATTTCGCGCCAAACGTCCGGCGATGCGCGATGTAGCAGATGTTCATGCGGTTTTTCGGCGTTTTTTGGAAAGGCTCGAACTTTGCCGGAATGCCCGGTTTTTTTGGCTCCAGCTACACAGGGTTAGGAGTTGGAAATGGAGTCTGTTTCGCAGTTGTCTTGTCCTCAGCCGCCCAATCGGACCAGCACCACGCGGCGCGACTTTCTCAAATCAAGCTTCGTGAGTTCCATTGCGGCGGCCGCAGTTGGCATTCCAGCAGTAGCAGGAGAGTCCGCAACACGTGCCGAAGCAAGATCCGGGGATCCGTCCATCATCTTTGTCACCGGCGCACCGCCTTCCGCTCCGCTTCAAAAACCTTGGAAGAGCGCTATTGCCACGGGACACGCCGCCTTACTTCTACGTGCCGACTTACAACAGCAGCTTGCAATGCTGCAGCGGGAGATCGGGTATCGCTACTGTCGATTCCACGGAATCTTCCACGACGACATGGCGGTCGTTGCGCGCCGGAAGGACGGAAGCCTGGCGTTCCGATGGGCTCAGGTGGACAAGATTCTTGACGCTCTGCAGAAGCTCGGGCTGCGCCCTCGGGTGGAATTGTCCCCCATGCCGATTGCACTGGCTTCTGGAGCCGCGACTGCTTTCGATTGGGGATTTAACACCACGCCGCCTCGTGATTATGCCGAATGGGGGAAGCTGGTGGGAGCCTTCGCCCGTCATTATCTGGACCGCTATGGCCTAGAGGAAATTGCACAGTGGTATTTCGAGGTGTGGAATGAGCCAAACATGGGCTTTTGGTCGGGATCGCAGGCCGACTATTGGAAGCTCTACGACGCTTCGGCATCTGCACTCAAGGCGGTGAGTCCGCGCCTCAGGGTGGGCGGACCGGTTTCGGCCCAAGCCGGATGGGTCGCGGAGTTGATCGAGCACTGTTACGAGCAGCACGTGCCGCTCGATTTCATCAGCACGCACATCTACCCAATGGATGAATGGGGCGAATATCCGGGCTTGCGGGGCAGCCCGCATCAGCCCGGCCAGTATGTTGCAGATGTGGTGCGACATGTCCGCCAGGTAGTCCACCGGTCACCAATGCCCAATCTCGAAATCGACTGGACAGAATGGAGTAGCCTTGTTCCAGCGCCCAACGACAAGGTTCCCTTGGGCATGAACCCAAGTTTGGATGAAGCATCCGCAGCGGCGAATGTCTGCGATATTGCCGTAGCAGTGGACGGAGAGTGCGAAACATTCTGCTGGTGGGAGGCGAGCGATATTTTCGAGGAAGGCGGTATGCCGCAGAGCGAGTTTTCCGGCGAGTATGGACTGCTGACGCTGAACGGTCTTCCCAAGGCGACGTTAAATGCCTTCCGTATTCTCAACCGGCTGCGTGGAGGACGATTGGAACTGCGGCATGAGCCATTGGCGCAAGGTTGCAATTTGGTCGCGACCGCCGAGGCAGGGAACCTGCAGATTCTGCTTTGGTGCCGAAATCTCTCGGATTACAGACTCGTGAATCAGGGCTCCTGGATCGGCATATTGGAAATGCCGTGGACTGGAACAACCAAGCCCTTGCTGTTACAGGAGAGGATCACGGCCGGTGCCGGCAGTTGCTACGAAACCTGGAAGTCGCTGGGAATGCCTCAAAACCTCTCGCCGCAAGAGTTTCGAGTCCTGGAGGCTCATACAGTTCCGGAGGCGCAGGTGTTCAGTCCAGTCGCGGAGAGTGGTCGCGTATCCCATGAATTCCAGTTGGCACGCGGAGAGGTGCTTTACTTCGAACTGAGTTCACAGGGGGAGATTGCCCTGCCTGTATCACCAATCCGGCAGGAACTGGCAGATTGGTATGCCGCCCGGCGCGTCACGAAGAAGTAATCGAATTGTCAATAAGTGATGCCCGACTTAGTTGCGGCATTTCGTGACGATTTGAGGGCGCTCCGCAGGTTGGACGATGAACGATTAGGAAAAAGAACAACGGCATGAGCAAAATCAACAAACCCAAAAAACAAAAATGGACTTAGCCAAAATTCGAGGTTTTTGGCTCCGGCAGCGCCGGGTTAGGAGTTATAGATGAAGTCTGTTTCGCATTTGTCTTGTCCTCAACCCCCAAGTCGGTCCCGCGCCACCCGGCGCGAGTTCCTCAAAACAAGTCTCGTAAGTTCCGTTGGGGCGGTTACGGTTAGCGCCACCGCATTGGGGGCAAGCATCGCGGCGAAAGCTGAATCGAAGGCGGAACCTCCGTCCATCATCACAATGACCAATGGGGGGCCTCCGCGCCGTTATGCAAACCATGGAAGGCTGCGATTGCGACCGGGTTCGCGCCTTTATTCCTGCGCGAGGACCTGAAGTGCCATCTGGCGATTCTGCAGCGGGAGATAGGGTTTCGTTACTGCCGATTTCACGGGGCTTCCGCGACGATATGGCCCGCGGCGCGGGCCTCCGAAACGAAGATGATCGATGATTGAACTCGAACTGCGCACTACCCCGCGACTACGCCGATTGGGGACAATTGGCTGGGGCATCAGCCCGTCATTGTCTGGGTCGCTGCGGTTTGGATGAGATCGCGCACTGGTATTACGAGGTTTGGAATGACACTCAAATCAACGAAAATATTCATCGCACTTCTCTTGATGTTGGAGCCGGCATTCGCACAGACTCCCGATAAGGTGACCCCATTGCTGAATCGTGGGGAAGCTCTGATTCACGCGGGTCAGTTGGTTCAAGCCCAGGCGTTCTTCGAAAGGGCTCTGCTTAGATTTCCGGAAAATCCAGCTCTCTCTTTCGATCTCGGCATGGTCTTTTTTCTTCAGCGGAACTGGCCTAAAGCGATCGAGAATTACCGGATGAGCCTTCTCGTTAGGCCCAATCAAGTCGATACTCTTTCTTACTTGGCTCAGGCCTACTATCAGAGTTCCGAACTCAATCTCGCGCGCGAAACCATTGCCCGAGCCGCCGCGATGGCCCCTGACAATGCGGACGTTTGCCAGGAATACGGGGAGATTCTTGCCGAAACCGAGGATAACCGCACGGATGGGCTCAAGTGGCTTCAGAAGGCCCGGACTCTGGATCCCCTCCTGGGAAGAATCGATCTCGACATCGGTCAGACATATCTCGAATTGAAAGACATGCAAAACGCGGCTTTGAGCCTCCAGGCCGCGTTGAAGAAAGACCCGGCGAACGGCGAGGCTGCCTTCTTTCTCGGAGAATCCCGGTTGGGGCTAGGTGATTGGGAGAAAGCGCGAGACAACTTCAACTACGCTCTCTCGCATGGATATTCAAGCGGCGCCGCCTACTATGGACTGGGAATGGCGCTGGTGCAGTTGGGAAGCTACGAGGGCGCGCTCGCGCCGCTAAAGAAGGCGCTGGAACTCGATCCGTCATTCAATAAGGCACATTTTCAACTCAGCAAAGCATACCGCGAACTCGGCCGCCTTGCGGAGGCACAAAGGGAAGCGAACCTCTTTGAGACACTGGATCAATCTGCGAGTAGCACCGCTACCTATACCGAGTTTGACCCGACGCAAACGCCGGTTTGGGCCCACGTGAAAGCTCTGCTCGAAGAGAACAAGGAACAAGAAGCGCTGGACTTCGTGGCAAATCCGCCGGGCCAGCTTCATAGCAAGGCACAGAGCATCAATCCAAACTATCTACTCGGCGTCGTCTACTACACAATGGGCCGACGGGACGACGCCAAGCGAGTGCTTGAAATTGCCCGGTCACAGGCGCCGACGAACGCCGAAATCCTCGCCTATCTTAGCGTGGTGCAACTGTCTACGGGTGAAGTCGACGAAGCGGAGAGATCGTCCCGCGCCGCGCTTATACTCGATCCTGCCGACCAGCAGGCGCTCATTGTTTTGGCGAACATCAGATATCGGCAACAGCGATGGGACGATGTCATCACATATTTGGAGAGTTCGCACACCGCCAACCCCGGCGTGCTTTATATGCTTTGCGATGCATATTACCGGTTGGGCAAGAACGATCAGGCCTTTGCCACGGCTGAGGCGATTCGAACCCTTGCGGCAAACAACAAGACTTTACTCGATAACCTGGATCAGTTGGTCAAATTGCATCAGCCCAACCAGCCCGCCTCTGCTCCAAAGTAAGTTGCCCGGTTTCATTCTTACCAGACAGCCGAAGCTATCAGCCTAGAGGCTCCTTGATGGCCATAATGCAATCCACATCGACGTCGTGGAGCACCTGCTTGATACCGCTTGGCCAGCGAATTTCCATTTCTTTGATGCGCTTGTTGGCTCCCAAGCCGAAGTGTACCCGGCTGTCGCTCGAAGATGCGTACCCCACCGCCGTGGTCACCTCGTTCCACTGCGAAACGCCGTCTTCGGTGACAATCCGAATCTGCGCGCCGATCGCCATTCGATTGCTCTTCGTGCCGATCAAATTCAGCAAGATCCAATGGTTGTTCCCGCCGGTGATATTGTGAAGCAATTTGGCGGCTCCGCCGAGAACCGAGACCACCATGTCAATACGCCCGTCGTTATCAATGTCGCCGAAGGCTACGCCGCGATGCGGGGCCTTGTTCTGAAAATCCGGGCCGGCTGTCGCGCTCACATCTTCGAATTTACCGCTACCCAGATTGCGGAAAACCGTATTGGGTTCCGGGTAGCTACGAGACGGTGCATGCAGACTGATCGTGTCTAGAACCTCGGAGCGAGCAACGAACAAGTCCTTCCAGCCGTCGTTATCGAAATCCGCGATTCCGTTGCCCCATCCTGACATTCTTGCGGTCGAGCCCAGCCCAGCGCGCAGGGTCACGTCCTCAAAATTTCCGTCGCCGATGTTCTGATACAACGGAAACGTCTCGTACTCCACGGCAGTGTGCCAGATGTCTGGCAGCCCATCGTTGTTTACATCTCGGAAATCGGAGCCCATGCCTGAGAGCGCAGAGCCATCCCCCCTAAACGCCACCCCTGCCGACTGGGCGACCTCTTCAAATTTCTTGCCGCCCAAATTGTGAAAGAGGAAATTGGGAGTGGTGTCGTTGGCCACAAAAGCGTCCAGAAAGCCATCGCCGTCATAATCCGCGAAGGAAACGCTCATGCCCTTGCCGAAACACGCCGCGATCCCAGTCTCCTCGGACACATTAGTAAAGGTTCCGTCCCCGTTGTTGCGATAGAGCGTGTTATGTAGTGGAGCATAATACTTGGGATGGCAATAGTCGCGGATTCCTTCTTCCATTCCGCAAATCGGATCCTTATTCACTTCCCACTTGCAGTAATTGACGACAAACAGATCTAAGAGGCCATCGTTGTTGTAGTCGAACCAGCCACCGCCGACCGACCACATTTTTATGCCGAATAGTTCTTCCCCTCCTACTCCCGCCTTCTCGGTTACATCGGTGAAAGTGCCGTCGCGATTGTTGCGAAATAGCTGATTGCGGGTTACATTGGCCACGAACAGATCCGGCCAGCCGTCGTTGTCGAAATCCCCAACGGCCACGCCCATTCCATAGCCCGCCCCAGCCACTCCTGCCTTCTCGGTTACATCTGTGAAGGTGCCGTCGTGGTTGTTGTGGAAGAGCCTGTTCCAATAGACGGGCGATTCCTTCTTCAGGGAGGGGAGTGCGGCGCCTCCTACCAGGTAGATATCCAAGTACCCATCTTGGTCGTAGTCGAACAATGCCACGCCACCCACCATGGGCTCGATCTGGTTCTTATTCGGCGTCGGTGAATTCGCAGTCACATAGTGTAATCCGGCCTTTGCAGCGATCTCCTCGAATCGAATCCAATCTTCGTGCCGACTGCTGTCTTGGCCATGGGCGCGCAAAACCGGTGCCGTGACGGCGCAGCTAGCGGCCATGTGCAGAAACTTCCTCCGGCTGATCCCATCTCGGCCCCTTGGAATATTGGGCTCAAATCTCTTCATTGCCATCTACTCCAGACCCCTCACTGCCGCACTACACCAACCATCTCACTGGAACAAATTACCAGGCAGGCCACTTCTCGCTCACTTCTCTTCAAACCATCTCAGATTGATCGCACCCGCCATCGACTTATATCCCGCCGCATTGGGATGCAGATGGTCGCCCGAATCATACGCAGGCAGAAACCGGTCCGGCTGCGCAGGATTGCCCGTCGCCTTGTCGAAATCTACTACTGCGTCGAATTGTCCTCGCTCACGAATCCATGCATTCACCTTCTGCCGCGCGGCTTCAAACTGTTCGCCTTGCTCGGTATAGTATTCCGACCCCCAGAATGGTGTCAGTGTGGCGCCAATGATCTTGAGCCCGCTAGCATGAGCAGCATCGATGATCTGCTGGTATGCCTCGGTCAAGTGCGTCACCAGCGTATCGATGTCAGCTTGCGAGACATTTCCCTCTTGCGCCAAATGTCCGATATCGTTGATGCCCTCAAGCAAAATGACGTACTTTACGCCCGGCTCCGCCAGCACATCGCGATCCAGCCGCGCCACTGCCGCGGGCCCCGCTCCTTCAAGTAGCACGCGATTACCGCTGATGCCCTCATTTAGCACGCACACGGATTTCGTAGAAGGATTCGCCTGCAGCCGCTGCGCTAGATCGTCCGGCCACCGGTTGTTCCCATTCAGCGTGGACTGCCACCCATCCGTAATCGAATCCCCGAACGCCACCACGCAACGGTCCTGCGCCGCATGGCTCACTTCCACGCCCGTGAGCCAGAACCAGTGATTGATCTCCGTTGCGCCGCTCAAATCCGCTGCAGAAACCTGGTTGCCATGCACTAGGTACGACGTCTCATTCGAGTTGTCATGATAAGTCTCCGGCGCCGGGGGCTCGTCTATGTGGAAGCTCAACGCCAAATTCGACATCGGCTTCGCGTCGAACTTCACTGGGTCCGAAACATAATCCGCCCCCGCCGGAATCGTCACATCCTGCTTCCCGTCGAAGGTGACCGCCGTATCTGTAGCTACAGTGATCGTCGAAGACACCGTTCTCCCCGCCTCGGCAATATGTACCGCTGTCACACGCATCGGCCCCGCACCAAACACATTCGACAGACGAATTCGCACATATTCGCCGCCTGTCGAAAGATGCACGATCTGTCGCAGTGTCGCGTTCTCAAAAATCGAGGTTGGAGGTACGGCTGCTGGAATCGGCTTCATCGGCGCTGAAGCCCAACTCACGGCTGAATGGAGATTCGTGGTCACGCCCTGCCCCGCAGCTGTCAGTGGCAAACTCAACAACAATAGAGCCAGTCTTTTCATGGATACGTTCCTCCTATTCCTGGGATGATGGGGGTTCGGCTCTCTCGCATCGCCGGTTCTCTTCGCGCAAGGGATTGTCCGGAAGACAAGCACACGGACAATGCGAGCGTACTGAACGGGCCGGCATTGTTGGCAGCGCATTTAAATTTGATATATCATAATTCAGAATACGGCATGTGGGAATAGAGATCTCTGTCTCGGGACCCGCACAAAATCAACTCAAACAATCTGGGCCGCGCAGATCAGCGACGGATTGGGCTTCTATCGAGCGGTTCTCGGCAATTAGGTGCCAGCACTCTGCGGATGTCCATGCCGGAGTTGCACCCACCCGACTTGCAACCAAGGCCCCCAAAGCGTTCGCAAGCGTGGCCGTCCAGACTGTCGTCCATTTAAGGTCGTATCCATGAAGAAAGCCGGCCGCGAATGCATCTCCAGAACCAACCGTATCAACCACCTTCACTTTGAATCCTTCGAAGCGTTGAAGTGTTCCCTCGGTGAAAACTGCGCAGCCCTCACTCCCTAGTGTGACGCAGATCGTCGTCACACCATAGGTTGAAGTCCAGTGACGGCAGAACTGTTCTAAGGAAAACACTGCAGATGGCTGCGTAAGTTGAGACAGGACCTCCGCCTCGCTTTCATTCAACTTCACGATGGAAGCGCAACTTGAAAGACGTTGAACCAATGGCAAGTTCCAATGGCCGTCTCGAAGGTTTATATCATAGAAGCACCTTGCCTTTGGGAGGCGGCTAAGAAGGCGTCGGAGAATATCTTCCGTGGGCTGGTTGGTCTGCGCTAGGGTCCCAAAGTAGATCCATTGAGGGTCGAAGGCTTCGATCGCTGACATCGCTCCTTGATCAAGCTCGAATTCATCGAAGGCAACAGGACGCCTGATAAGGAATCTTGCATTCCCGGTGCCGTCGGCTGTGACCAGGGCAGTGCCAGTGTCCTTTCCGGGCAAAATCTGCACTAAGCCGGTAGATAGGCCTAGGGCTTTCATTGAATCGATGGCGCGAATTCCGCGGGGATCGTTACCTACACCCGTCAACAGCAAAGCAGAGCCACCTAGCCTCTGTGCTGCAGCGGAAAAATTCAGTGGGGCGCCCCCCAGTATTTCGCAGTCGTCGATTACGTCCCAAAGAATCTCGCCGATCGCAAGGAGTTGCATTGCTAGTCCTTCCCCGGCTGAACAATCTTCGTAGTTCAGTAGCACGGTGTTGATGTTAGGGTTGGCAGCGCTCGGTAAACTTCATTCTCTCGATAATGGGGAGAATTGCGCGCTGGACGATGGAAAACTTCGTTGCGAAGGAACATAATTCCAAGAAGCCCCAACCGGGTTATTCGTTCGCCCCCCCCCGATCATCTGTGTTTTTAAAGAGAGCCGAAGTTTCCAGAGAATCCTGCACCACCACAGCCCTCCGGTGGCGAAGTAGGCCACCGCGGTACTTCTAGTGACTTCGAAGATCCAGCCCACCAACGGTGTCGTTACAGCGCCACAAACCGGTCCACTTTCGGTTCCTTTCTCGGCCATTAATTGCCGTTCCCATTCTGGTTTTCCAAGCACGCGGATCTCGACGATGCGATTGTCCGCAACTTCGCACTCTCGGCGCGTTCTCGGAATCGAGAGTCAGGCGAGGGTCTTCGGTTTGACCGCTGCCATATCTGATATGTCAGATTAACAATAGGCGAATTGGCCGCGACTTGTAAATGCAAAAATCCCAGCTCGGCTATGAATCAAGTAGCAGCGTTTCCTCGCCGACCGAATGACAGGAAGGAGGAAGAGGAGATGTAGGCATTGAAGGATCAGCAAGCTGCGATCTTGCTGCACACCTGGTTGTTTCATTATTTAGGCACTGACGAGTCCAACACTCGGGCCCGGGGGGCAGGGGTATTCAATGAACTGAATGTACTAGAGTTCGGATTCCGCAGGTTGCAGATTCTCTGAGCAGAAGCCGCTGATTCACCAACGATCAACGTCGGAGAAATCCTAATCGTCAAAAAGGCGCCCTTGAGTCTGCCTTCCACACGGTCCATCAAAATGGTCGCGGCGCGAGAGCCGATTTCGTAACCCGGCTGCACGACGGTCATCAGGCGAGGATGGAAGGATCTGCTTTCCGCTGGGTGATCGAAAGTGGCCAGCGCAATACCCTGCGGGCATTGAATTCCAGCCTCTTCAAAGGATTCGAGCACGCCGAGTGTCATCATACCGTTGCAAACGAAGATCGCAGTTGGCCCGTCGCGCATTCTGGCCAGTTTCCTCCCGAGCTTATAACCGGACTCCTTATGGAAGTCACCCTCCTGAACCAAGTTCCGCACAAACTTGATTTCTGCTTCCTCCAGCGCATCTCGGTAGCCATGGAATCGTTCTCGCGCGTTTTGTACGCAGAGCGGCCCAGTGATAATCGCGATCCTGCGGTGACCCGCCCGAATAAGATGTCGCACACATCGCTGAGCACCTCCCGCATTGTCAAGTAAAACGGCGTCGGCATCGATTCCCGAAGCACTTCGGTCAATACACACTACCGAGATGCCTGCCTCCATCGCCGCCCGGACGTGCCGGGTATCCTTTCCGGGCGCTGCGGCTAAAAGGATTCCATCGACGCGTCTCGACCGCATGGCCGACACGACCTTCTTTTCCCGTTCGATTCGCTCATCTGTATCTGCTGTAACCAGGAGATATCCGCGTTCATATGCCCGGTCTTCGGCCCCCCGCATAATCTCGGGGAAGAATGGATTTGTAATATCAGGAAGCACCATCCCAAGCATGCAGGTTTGCTTGACCAAATCGCTGGCTACGGTACCGGGATAGTACTCAAGATAGCGAATTGCCGTCTGTACGCGCTCACGGAGCTCAGGACTCACGTGTGCGGTACCCCGGATCACATGCGAGACCGTTCCAACCGATACATGCGCTTCCTTGGCGACCTGCTTAAGAGTTGACATGGTTTTAACCGTCTGAATATAAGATGTTTGCGTGTCAGCCGAGCTCCGGAATTGATCTAAGATGGGAATCCTCGTCGCGATTCCTGCGTCTTCTCCAAATTGTCTATCCTGTGCCGCAGCTAATTGAGCCCGATTTTAGTCACATTTTCCTGGACAGTGCAATCCCTTTGAGATGAATCGGAAAGAAACTTTTGAAATTCTTCAAAAATTCCTCTTGACAAGCGAAACTCTAGTGATATATCACTTCAATGTTTCACGAATCAACCCCTCAATCGTTCGTTCTTGAACATCCACACCGCCCGGAACTGGTTAGAGTTTCCGGAATGGTCATTAGAATTCCCCTACGGGCGGCGGAGGTCCGGGCGAGGCTGCAGGTTTATAGCGCGCAAGGACGGGTGATCGAGGGAGGGGAAAGAAAGTGCGGATTTGCTGTTCTAGCTATGCCAAGCAGGGGTGAGTGACACAACCCGATCAACGACCACCAGAAATGTAATGGCCTGGTGGACTTGGTGTGGTGAGCAGCTTACCGAACAACCAAATAAGGGTTCAGCTGGGGAAATCTAAGGAGGACCAAAATGAAGGACAGAATGTTTCTAGCGGATTGGGGCCAATTGACGCGAATCGGCAGAAATGGATTCGGCCTTTTGCTTTGCCTGCTTGCCGTCGTGGCCATAGCTTCCGCGCAGGTTAGGAACGGTACCATCACGGGCACTGTGGCTGACCAGAATGGCGCGGTGATTCCAAAGGCGAACGTTACTGTAACGAATGAGGACACGGGGATCTCGGAAAAGACTGCATCCGGCGCGGCCGGCGACTACGTAGTCCCATATCTCCCGCAGGGTCGATATTCGTTGTCTGTCGACGCCTCGGGTTTTGAGACCTTTCGCGCAACCGGCATCGCAATTCAAACCGACGCCACGGTGCGAATCGATGCAAATCTCAAAGTGGGCGCGGCCAGTGTGGTAATCCAAGTCCAGGCTTCCGCTGCTCAACTTCAGACGGAAAACGCCACGGTCACGGAGGGTGTCGGAGAGCATGTCATTGACAGCATCCCGGACATCACGAACAACCCGCTGTACTATGCAACGCTCGGCGCGGGAGTGGTGCCGGCGCCCGGAATGTACGACACCAAGGATCTTGGTGTTGGTTTTCAGGGTCGCCAAGAGTATTCCGCGATCAGAATAAACGGTGGCATGCTCGGGACCAACGATATTCAGCTCGATGGAGTTCCCGTGCAAGGTGCAGCCTGGCACGAGATTGCAGTGGTTCCCAATCGTGACTCCCTTCAGGAGGTCACAGTCTCCACAAATGACTTTTCAGCGGACCTTGGGGGCGGCCAGGGCGTAATTCAACTGGTTACCAAGAGCGGAACCAACGAGTTTCACGGCGATCTCTACTATAATCTGCGGAATGAAATGTTCAATGCGAACGGGCTTATGAATGACATGGAGAAAATCCCGCGCGGAAAGTACCGGGTAAACGAAGCAGGCGGCAGCGTGGGCGGCCCGATCATGTTCCCCAAGTTATTCAACCTGAAAAACCGGGCGTTCTTCTTTGTCTCCTTCGACCGTCTGTCGCATACAACGACAGCATCTGGATACTACACTGTTCCCACCGAACTCGAGCGGAACGGAGACTACAGCAAAACGATGGTCTCTGATAACAACGGTAACCCGACCCCGGTCGAGATCTTCGATCCGTGGAGTGCGACCGTGGTTGCCGGCACTGGTGGGCAGGGTTTCCAAAGGCAGCAGTACCCTAATAACAAAATCCAATCTATGGGTTATGGCCCCTTTGACGAACTGGACCCAGCTGGCGTGAAGTTACTGAATGCGTATCCCGCGCCTAACTATCCGAAGGCCAACCCGATCGGCACTGACGGTTTCGGTAACAATAACTATTACTTCAGTGGCACTGCGCCGACCGTACGCGACAATTTGAATGCTCGCTTGGACCTTCACCTTGGAAAGAATTCGCTTTATGCATCCGGCGGCTTGCAGGACGGCACTTCGCAAGGCGTCAATGCCTGGGGAAATATTCCGTGGTACAACCTAGTGGACGGCGATGACATTGGGGACTTCAATCCCTATGTCGCAGTGGGCGATATCATCACCCTGAGTCCAACCCTGCTTGTCGACCTTCATGCCGGCGTCCAAAGGATTAATACCCATTTCGGTGTGCCGCCAGGTGGCAACTTTACCGCGAGCGATTACTCCAGCTACGGCATCCCAACCGACGTACAGAACTACATTGCCGTCTTTGGAGCTGCGCCGTCGACCTGGAGCCTTGGTCAAGGACAATATGGTGGCAGTTGGCAAGCTTCGCCCTTGAATAACGACACATGGGCTCGCAAAAGCGAGCACCAGACCAACTCCAGCTTCAGCGGCAGTGTTACCAAAATATTGAGTAAGTGGACCTTGAAGAGTGGGGCCGAGTATCGCGTCTACCTTGGCAATTGGGCGGATAAGAAATTCGGCACTCCTCAAGCCACCGCGAACGATTGTAACTGCGAGGAGTACGGCGGACTTTACGGTGGCGGGGACGGTACCCTTATCACCGCCGCCGCCGGGTCATCGGTTGCCGGCGTGAACCCGCTGTGGGGGATCGGCAGGGCCGAGATGCCGGATGGGACTGGGGGTTGGAGTCTTCAGGCAGGCACAACGTCACCAATCACGCTGGCCGCAAAGTACTTTGCCCTCTACAGCCAAGGCGACTGGAAAATGACAAAGGACCTGACCGTGAATTTGGGTCTGCGGTACGAGATTCAGCCCGGTCCGACGGAACGGAACAACCACCTCGATGACATCGATCTGAACGTGCCTGGCCCATACGCCCTGGGCGCGACCGTGCCAAACGCCAGTCCCCTTATGAATATGGGAGCCATAGCCTTCTCCGGCCAAGGCATTTATCCGCGGAATATGTGGAACAGCGAGTTGACAGACATTTCGCCTCGCCTCGGTATTGCCTACCGGTTGACAGATTCAATGGCTATTCGCGCAGGCTATGGGCGAATGTACGAACCGAGCAATACGGGCTTTAATGCCAACACCGTTGTTTACGGGGGAGCGCCATTCTCGGGTGGCACGAATGCTATTCCCTACGGCCTTAATGGGACTGGGCTGCCGGTGGCCCCATTTGAGAACCCAGCGGCCACGCAACTTTATCCTGCGCTGGGCGCAGTACAAAACCCCGATCTATATGGCAACGGTAACACACAAAGCCAAGTGGATCTCTTCCTGCGAAGCGGTTACCGCAACGCCGTCATGGACCAGTGGAACTTCTTCTTCGAGCGCCGCATGAAGGGGTGGCTCGCTTCCGCGGGGTACGTGGGATCGAGAGGAACCCATCTTCCTTGGCGCCTTTTCCCACTCAATGGCCAGTTCAATATTCCCTTATCGCAAATTCAGAACTGGCGATCTACGTGGCTCGCCAACAATGGCCAGTTCGATCCGGCGCAGGTTCAAATTCCAAATCCCATGCCGGCACTGATTGGCGGGGCGCAAGGCGATATTGGCAACTCAACGATTTCCGTCGGGGAATCTCAGGAAGCCTATCTTGACTTGCTTGGACAAACCGCGCTTTCGAGCGCGGGCAGTTCAAGGTACGACGCTTTGGAACTCAAACTGCAACACTCATACTCGAACGGGCTGACATCGCAGTTTCTGTACACCTTATCCCGGACTACAGGTATCTCCGGCGGATCAGGCGGCTCCACCTATGCCGAGTCGCAACAGGGAGACTTGACCGCTTCCGGAGGGACAGACTGGCGGAGTCTCATGAATGGCAATGGCAAAGTCAATAGTGGCCTTCTGGGATACGATACTCCGCAGCGCTTTGTAGGTCAGGTGACCTATGCGCTTCCATTTGGCAAAGGCAAGCGTTTTGACACCGCGAATCCGGTCGCCAGCGCAATCGTAGGTGGATGGCAACTTTCAACAGTGGTGACCCTGCAAAGTGGGCTGCCGTGGGGGCCGGGTTGTTCTAGCCAAAACGGTGGGTGCATTCCCACGGGCCAGCCGCTTCAGGTGGCTAAGCAATATCAGCACTGGTACGATGGCACAAAGCAAGCAACATTGCCTGATGGCCGGATCATTACGCCTAACCAGTACACGTATCTCAAGTGGAATCCCGATGCATTCACGTCCCAACTGGTTCAGTTCCCGAATGGGCAGTACTCTACTGACTATTACTGGAACGGAACCACACCGACCTACATGAGTTCGCTGCGTCTCCCCTATTTCAGGAATACGAACATCAACGTCACCCGTGATTTCGCGGTCACTGAGCGGTTAAAGGTACAACTCCTTGCGGAGGCTACCAACGCGTTCAACAACCAGAACTACCTGCCGAGTGCAACGACTCAAAGCGGTCGTTTCAATCAATTCGGCTCGCCGCAGCTTACTGGCCCCAATATAGGTGCGAATTCGTCTGTGGAGGCAGGCGCTCTAACACCGAATATGTACGACCCTCGGCAGATTACCTTTACACTCCGTGTAGCCTTCTAAACACACCGGGATGAACCGGGACGGGTGGGCACTCTTTAATCAGGAGTGCCCATCTCTTCCTGATTTCATTGCTGAGGTGTGCCCGATTTCGGCGGAGGCTGGGCAGGGTATTACGTGCCCGGCAGACTTCTTGAAGGCATTTAGATGCCAGGGTGGACGGCGATGAATTTTGCGAAAAAAGACAAAGGATATAGATGACGGCACCGACGACTCGCAGGAATTTTCTGAAAGTTTCGGCGGCAGCTTGCGCTGTGCCTATTGTGCTCAATACCCCGCGGGATGCTTTCGGGCTGCATTCACTTGACGGGTTCGCCGGATTGCCCCCCGATGAAATGCCCGCATGGAGTCAGGAGCCGGTTGAGGCAGAGACCAGCCGGCGCGCGACGATCTGCCTCAACGGCATCTGGCGGGTCATGCCCGCAATCAAAGAAGCCCGCAAAGAGCCCACCGGAGATTGGGGCTACATCCGGGTTCCGGGCAGTTGGCAGGACAGCGAGAACCAGATTCCGGGCATCGTTGGAGCGGGAACCGGCAATCAGTGGCAGGGATTCCATGGCGATCAGGTGTCCCGGATGTGGTATGAGCGGCCGATTCATGTGCCCGCGGATTGGGCTGGCCGCGCCATCCTGGTGGAATTTCAGCGCATCAGCACGGATGCCATTGTCTTTGTCAACGACCAGCGGTGCGGAGAGGTTCATTGGCCGGAGGGCACGGTAGAGATCACATGTGCTCTAACGCCGGGCAAGGATGCCACACTCCGTTTGATGGTCGTTGCGACCCCCGACGCATCGACGGTGGCAGCCCTTCTAGCTGGCGATGAATCCGGTAGCGGGACACGAATAAGCGCAAGGCGGGCAAGAGACGACGACCACGATGACGCTCTCGTAGCGCGGGGCATAGTGGGAGATGTCCTACTGCACAGCAGGCCGCCGGGCCCGCACATCGACTGCGTCTATGTGAAGACGTCGACGCGAGAAAGTACGATCGCAATCGAGTCCGAATTTGCAAATGTGACGCAAAGCGGAATTATTCAATTGACAGTCACCGCGCTCGATGAGGACGGCCACGAGGAGCGCCGGTTTGAAACAACCCTGTCGGTGCGCGCCGCTGAGACGCAGATCGTGGAGGCGGCTTGGTCTTGGCCAAACCCAAGACTGTGGGATATCGACCAACCTAATCTTTACACTCTGCTGATCAAAGCTCAAGGCGCAGGTCTTACCGATGAAATACGCCAGACCATTGGCTTTCGGGAGTTTTGGATTGACGGACGGAAGTTCTACCTTAACGGGAAGGAGCTTCGCTGGCGCCCGGTCATGGGCCATTACGGCGCCCGTCCTGCCATTGAAGAAGTGGATGGAACGATCGATGCGTTTAAGTGGGCTGGATACAACATGCAGGAAATCTGGCCCAACGACACGAGTACTCGCGGACAACCGGATGACTATCGACTGTGGTACCAACGGGCCGATCTCAAGGGTTGGCCTCTTACAGGCGTACTTGAGAGCTTTGCGTCCTACGCTGACACCTGGAGTGACCCGCAAACACAGGAGCGATTCCGTTCCGCAGCCGCTGCCGAGATTAAGCGATATCGCAATCATCCTTCGATCATCGTATGGAACACCAGCCCTAACTTCGCTCGCGGTGACGAGCACCCCCGCCTTCTCGGCAACCGCTCTGCGGCATGGAATGTGCTCGGGGCATGGACGGACAATCGTTTCGCCAAGCTTCAAGAGGCTATAGAGATTCTGCGTTCGCTGGATGGTACGCGTCCGGTAATCTCCCATCATTCCGGCGCGGTTGGCGATGTGTATACGCTCAACTTGTACATGGACTTCATCCCCTTGCAAGAACGTGAGGAGTGGTTAAGCTTTTGGGCGGCTTTCGGCGACATGCCCTTCTTCTGCCCGGAGTTTGGCACACCGCTTCAAACCAGCTTCCATCGTGGCCGCGACGGGTTCGATCAAGCCATTACCAGCGAGCCATGGGACGCGGAGTTCTGCGCCATCTACTTCGGAAATCAGTCTTATCGCGGCGAAACGTCGGCATATCGCGAGCAAATTCATAAGTTGTTCAAAGACGGTCAAAGTTACGCGAACTGGCAGGACAATCCGGAGGAGTTATTTGCCCCCAATTTCCAGCAGGTTGAGGAGCTATTCGTGCGCAATACGTGGCGAAGCTGGCGCACGATGGGTAACACGGGAGGTATGTTCCCGTGGTCGAATGCCCATGGCTGGGACACGAGGCCGGAGGGCGACAGACAAGTTGAGATGAAGCCGTTCGTGCCTGGTCAACGGGGGTACTATTTTCCGACAGCTCGTACGTATAACGTCTACTGGACGAAACCTCAGGCCGCGCGCATGATGCCTTCTGGCGAAGCGCTGATCGAAAACAACCAAGCCACGCTGGCATGGATCTGCGGCTCGGGCGGCCTGCCCAACCCAGGCGTGCCTGGTTCGGAACGATCGTTCACCGCTAAGGACCACAACTTCATTGCTGGCCACGCCATTGAGAAACAGATCGCCGTGTTGAACGACACCCGTTGTTCTCAGAAGTACTCTATTCGTTGGGAAGCAACCATCGCCGGTCAGCAGGTCGGCTCAGGGACGAAGGAAGGAACGATTGATCTGGCGCAGACGCAGTTTGTTCCCATCCAGTTCGATGCACCAGCCCAGATCGATGGCAAAAAAGTAGATGGCCGAATCACGATGTCTACCGAAATCGGAGAGGCGAAACACCACGACAGCTTCGACTTCCGCCTATTCGCGCCCCCAGCCTCCTTATCCGGCGACATTGCCGTCTACGACCCCGCTGGTCAAACCACCGATCTGCTGCGCCGATTGGGATGTACAACGCATGAATGGGATCAGAGAACCGCTGAGCCGCTAATTGTCATCGGGCGCTCGGCGCTAATGGCGAGGCCGGTTCTGCTGCGCGAAATCGAGCCATTCGTTCGCCACGGGGCCAAAGTGCTTGTGTTCGTTCAGGATCCCGAATTCATGCGCAACCGGCTCGGTCTACGCGTGGCGTGGCATATGTCGCGACGGGTCTTTCCCGTCTCAACGAGTCACCCTGTCGTCACCGGGCTCGATGCCAGTGACTTAAGCGACTGGGCAGGGAGCAGCACATTGCTCGAACCGTATCCCAATGGCACTTGGGAGAAGCCATTCCCATACCCATGGGAACCGCCGATGGCAATGTATGGCTGGCGCTGGGGAGGCCGAGGTGCGGTGGCGAGCGCCACTGTCGAGAAGCCGCACAAAACTTCCTGGAGGCCGATTCTGGAAGATCAGTTTGATTTGGCCTACTCTCCTCTGATGGAGCTGGACTACGGCAAGGGCCGGCTCACCTGGTGCATGTTGGACCTCGAAGATCACGCGGACCTTGACCCGGCAGCTCTGCGGTTGGCAGGCCAAATACTGGACTATGTGCGCAGCGCGCCTCTCACTCCGAAGACTTGTAAGGCGCTCTATTTCGGAGACGACACCGGTGCCAGGCTGCTCGACGATATCGGGCTGGTCTACGACAGGACCGAGGCGATCCCCGCCAGTGCTCACTTGATCGTGATGGGCCAGAATGCCGAGCTGTCTGACGAAACGCTCAGCCGATTCATTCAAGATGGCGGCAAGGCTCTTGTGCTTCCGCGGGGTGGCGCGAATCTGCCTATAGGCGCCACGCAGAAGAAAGTTGACAACTTTCACGGCTCGCTGGACGTGCCCGATTGGCCCGAAACGCGTGGAATGAGCGCATCGGATCTTCGCTGGCGAACGGATGCGGAAGCGTGGCTTATCGCTTCAGGTGGGGAAGTGGGTGCGGACGGACTGTTGGCACGAAAGATTTTGGGCAGGGGTGTGTTGATTTACTGCCAGCTTGACCCGAGCCGCTTCGATGCCGACATCAAAACCTATTTCCGCTTCACGCGGTGGCGTCAGACTCGGGCCTTGTGCCAGGTGCTTGCCAACCTCGGTGGGGAGTTCGAGGCGGACAGGATGATTTTTATGGAGATCCCTGCGCGCGCCGCCACTGACCTTTGGAGTTATGACGATATCAAACAGCCGAGCGACTTCTACTGCGCCGACTACCGGGATGACTATGCGTTAGGCGACGATCCTTACCGTTACTACAACTGGTAGCGGCGGGCACAGTCATGGAGAAACTGCGGGCACCGAATCTCGACGAGAAGTTACAGACGAAGGGCGACTGAAAATTGATTAGACCGTTGCGATTTCCTGCTGTTCCGTTGCTCTTGATGGTCACGCTCATAGCCGGGTTTTGTTCCTCTGCCAAAGCAACCTCGAAAGGACGAATGGTATTGTCGCTGGACGGTCAATGGCAGATTGCCGACAGCAAGTTGCCGGATCAAATCCCCGACGACTTCACCCACACAGTTCCTGTGCCTGGATTGGCGCATTTGGCAAGCCCGCCATTCCCGGATGTGGATCGATTCATCAGCCGCGAACATTTGGCCTCGATGATCTCCAGCAACAAGGCGGACCCATCCTGGATGGTCAAATACTGGGACGGCAAGGTTGAGCAGGATCGCAATTATTTCTGGTATCGCAAGACCTTTCGCGCGCCGACAGAACGTGCGGTCGCGATTTTCGAAATCAACAAAGCGCAGTTCGGTACCGCGGTCTGGTTTAACGGGCGGCAGCTCTCGCCTGAGAGCGATGCCTGGCACTCCGAATATCCCGGCGGCTTCAGCGCCAGCTATTGGAACTTGAGCCGCGAGATCCACTGGAACGCCGAGAACACGCTTATCGTCCGCATCGGAGCGCATCCCGCCGTATTGCCTGACGACTTCCCGGTCGGCTCGGACTTCGAGAAGACGAAGTGGACTCCTGGCATCTACGACGACGTCTCGGTCTACTTCTGCGACAATCCGGAGATCGAGACCATTCAAGTCGCTCCGCGCATCGACACTGATGAGATCGCCGTTCAAGCCACGCTCAAGAATCATTCCGATGCGACGTATACCGGTTCCATATCCTATGCCGTCAAGGCCTGGAAGACCGGTGAGAAGGTCGCGGAATTGAAGACAGGAGACATCTCAATTGAGCCCGGCGCAGAAAAGGTCATCACGCAGACCATCAAGATTCCTCGCGCGCATCTGTGGTGGCCCGAGGATCCGTTTCTCTACGTTATAGAAACCAGCACGGACGGCGACTCGGTTCAGACGCGGTTCGGAATGCGGGAGTTTCATTTCGACCCTGCCACGAAGCGCGCTTATCTGAACGGCAGGATCTATTATCTGCGCGGCTCGAACATTGCGCTCCACCGCTTTTTCGAAGATCCGGCGAGCAATAATTTGCCCTGGGACGACGCGTGGGTCCGCCGGTTGTTGGGAACCGTTCCCAAGCAAATGCATTGGAATTACTTCCGGTTTACCATTGGCCCCGTGCCGCAACACTGGCTCGACGTCTGCGACGAGGAAGGTTTGATGGTCCAGTACGAATTCGGCGTCTGGACCGGATGGGGCTGGTACAAGGAGCAGGGCTATTCGCGCACGTACAACGCCGATGAAACGACTCGTCAATTCAAGGATTGGATGCGCGACAACTGGAATCATCCGAGCGTCGTCGTCTGGGACGCCGCCAACGAAACACGCAACGACATATTCGACACGCAAGTTGTTCCCGCGGTGCGGGGGCTGGACCTGTCGCATCGGCCCTGGGAGGACAGCTACAATCCGCCCGGCAGTCCCGGCGACGTGGAGGAGTTTCACGGCTACTTTTTTGACAAGGAGGAGGACGGAAAACCCGTCTTCCACATGACCGATCTCGAGAACATGGACGGCGCGCCCGTCGCCGTGGGGCTGGACACGCCGGTGCCTTCCGCCAAGAATGCTGTAATCATCAACGAGTACGACGGATTCTGGCTGAATCGCGATGGCACGCCGAAGAACGCCAACCTCTACAATTACCTTATTGGAGCCAATGCCACGCCGCGCCAGCGGTTCGATGAGCAGGCTTATCTGGTGGCAGGTTTGACGGAGTACTGGAGGGCGCGTCGCCAGATGGCCGGCGTCGACAATTTCGTCTATCTGACCTCCGACGTCTCCGGTGCTCCCACGACGGACAATTGGGCCGAACTGAAGAAGCTGGAACTCGATCCTGCCTTTGCCGATTATGTGCGCGAGGCGTTTAAGCCGTTGGGCGTATATATCAACTTCTTCCATCCCACTCTTACGACTGGGACCATGCACCAGTTTGGCGTGAAGATGATCAACGATTACGATCAGCCGCTGGCGGGCCAACTTATTCTGACACTGGAAACCCGAGACGGCAAGGTACTGACCAAATCGGAACGTCCTTTTGAGTTAGCGCCTCTGGGCGCTGGCGATTTTCCCATAGGTTTGTTCGTGCCAGCCACGCCGCAGGACGATCTCATCCTGAAGGCGATGGCCGTGCCGGATCAAATAACCGGCGTTGGCCCCACGATGTCGCGACGCTGGCTGGCCGTGAAGCCATGATGCCGGCCCCTGCGATTTTGCAGGAATACAAAAGAGCTCTTTCGCTTTGTGCGGCAGTTCGTGAGAACTCGCTGTTTCTCAAGCTTTGCAGAATGGCTGACGGCTGCAATAACATCAGGACTTTGACGGGCGGTATAAGCAATGAATCTTCTTGATAACGCAGTTCGCGCGGCATGTTGGATCTTCTTGGTTCTTTGGGTGTTGCTGATTGGAGCGAGTACCACCCAGGCGCAGTGGATATCGGATGCCGAAGCTAGGGTCCGCACCGAAAAGCTCCTGTACCAGATGACACTCGAAGAGAAGATCAACCTCATCCGCGGCGCAGGAGAAAATCCTGCCACGTATCAAGGACAGGGAGGCTATCTCGCCGGAGTGCCCAGGCTAAGGGTTCCAGGTCTGCGCTTTGCCGACGGGCCGCCGGGTGTGCTCACACGCGTCGCAGCGCAGTGCGAAACGGCCACCTTGGGAGTTGCCGCCACTTTCAGCGTTAAGGACGCGGAGGAAAATGGTCTCATTATTGGACGCCAAGACCGGGCGATGGGAATCGACGTTTCGCTCCAGCCGTTCGTGAACATGGCACGCGACCTCGTATTTGCGCGCGCGTACAACACGTTTGGAGAGGACCCTTTTCTCACTAGCCAGATTGGCGCGGCTGAGATCAAGAGCATCCAGTCTCAGCACGTGATGGCGATGGTGAAGCATTACGTAGCCTACGATTCCCAGAGCCTCAACATCTTCGTTGACGATCAGACCCTGCACGAAATCTATGTGGTGCCGTTTGCTGCGGCCGTCCACGCGGGTGTGGCATCCATCATGTGCTCGTACAACCATGTGAATGGTCCTTATTCCTGCGGCAACAAAGACACGCTGACCGGAATCCTACGTGACCAGTTAAGGTTTAAGGGATTTGTTACTTCCGATTGGCCAGCAACCCACACCGCCGAGGACATCAACGCCGGCCTCGATATGGAGATGCCCGGCAACACCGGCGAGGCCCGATCCTTCTTCTCGCTCAAGCCGCTGCCGGTGCCGCATCGTGCAGAAGAGCGGCCGAACTATAAAAACCACATTCCGGAAGACTCGGATGGAACCGACAAAAATGGCGGCAAGGGTTTCGAGCCCGAGCCAGAAACGATGCCCGAGGCCCTTAAGGACGGCACGGTGACGGAAGCCACGATTGATCGCGCGGCAGGACGTGTTCTTTACGAGATCATTCGTTTCGGTTACATGGATGGCATGCAGAAGCATACCGTCACTCCGCAGGACATCGACGCGAATGCAAAGGCGATTGAAAAGACCGGCGAGGACGCCGCCGTTCTCCTCAAGAATGAGGGCAACATTCTTCCCCTCAGGATATCCGATCTCTCTTCAGTAGCGTTGATTGGTCCCACCGCTGGGCAAGTGGACGCCATCGGCAAGAGCGGCGAACACGCCGTCGGCCTTTTCTCGCGCGAGGTAAGTCCCCTTGCTGCGTTGAAGAGGATCTCCGGCAACCCCAATATTGCTTTCGCTGTGGCTGATGATATGACCGGCAAGCTCGTTCCGGTCGACGTTCTGAGCTACGATGGCAAGCCTGGCCTCTTGCGCACTGGGCCGTGCGGTATGCAAACAGACGCGCAGCTTAACTTCACTGTAAAAGGTGGGAATGCTCTGCCCCCCAACTCAACCTGCACATGGAAAGGCGCACTCACCATTTCGCGCACGGGCAGCTATTGGCTCTATCTTCAAGCTCTCGGAGTCGACGCCAGCATTTATGTCGACGGCAGCAACGTTGGCGCGACGAGCGCAGTACAAGGCGATCATCACGGCGACGTTTTGCAGCCCAACCAGGACAACATTGTTCCGACCACGGACGGCCTTGACAACGTGCGCCGCGCAGTCGAGTTAAGCGCGGGGCCTCACACCATCGAAATCAATATTCGCCCTGACACGTCTGACGCGGCGGCGCAGATTCGCCTCAATTGGTACACGCCCGAGCAGCGAGAAACCGATTACGCAGCCGCCATTGCCGTAGCTCGCAAGGCGAGAATCGCCGTGGTCTTTGCCTGGGAGCGGCCTGAAGCCGATCCCGTCTTTGCTCTGCCAGGGGATCAGGACAAACTCATCAATGAAATTGCCGCCGTCAACCCCAACACAATTGTGGTCCTCAATACGAGCGAGCCGGTCGCGATGCCCTGGGTCGACAAGGTTAGAGCGATTCTTGAGATGTGGTTCCCTGGTGACGAAGGCGGCTGGTCAACAGCGAACGTGCTGCTCGGCAAAGTCAGTCCCGCCGGCCGCTTGCCGATCACGATGGGCAGACGCCTCGAGGACTATCCTGCAACCGATCCTCGGTATCCCGAGCGATCCTTCAAGGGCGTTGACGGCAAGACCATCTACAGCGAGGGCGTAAATATAGGCTACCGCTGGTTCGACAAAGAAAAGATCGACCCGCTCTACCCGTTCGGCTTTGGACTCAGCTATACCAGCTTCGCCTACTCCAGCCTGAAGATCGCGAAATCGTCCGACGGCGGCCTCGACGTCAGTGTCAACATCAGGAACGTGGGGAAAATGGCGTCCGACGAGGTGCCGCAGGTCTATCTCGGAGGGCCCCAGAAGATCCTCCGCGGCGTTCAGTTCCCGGTCCGGGCGCTGGCGGCGTTCGATCGCGTTCACATTCTTGCCGGGGAATCGAAGACTGTAACCCTACATGTTCCCCCGCGACAGCTTCAATATTGGTCAACCGCCGATGGCAAGTGGGTTGGAGTCGCGGGAAAGCGTACTGTCAGCGTCGGTTCTTCTTCACGGGATTTACGGCTGGAGCAGACCATCGACTAGAAAGTTTGCTTTCAAGGGCCAAACTCGACATTTTGGTTACGTGCCCAATCGTTTCCGGATCCAACGGGAAAGGCTCCGTTGGGCGAGGGCGATAACACAGCGGGCTCGGGCTGACCCAATCAACAGCTTTTCATGAAATTCAAAACCACGTTTTTGCGAGGGATTCATTATGTCGAGTTCGCGTCGAACGTTTCTAAAGGCATCTTCGGCCGCATTGGCAGCATTGACGGTTTCGAAACCGGCCTCCGTCTGGGCCGATGCTCGCGGTCCCGTGGAGACTTGGGCCACCTTTCGGGACCGGAGACATACAAAAGGTGAGCCGCTTGAGTGGAAACCGGTCACCGAGGTTGCCGCCGATGCTATCGTCATCAATCCATCCGAAGAGAGGCAACAAATTCTCGGCTTTGGTGCTGCGCTGACCGACGGTTCGTGCTATCTCTTGAGCCAGCTTTCCGAAACCGAAAAACAGGCGTTGCTGCCGGAGCTCTTCGCTCCTGACCAGATGGCCCTGAACGTTTGCCGAACGTGTATTGGCTCCAGCGATTTTTCCCGCAGCGTCTACAGTTTTGACGATAGCGCCGAACCGGATCCTGAATTGAAAAAGTTCTCGATCGAACACGACAGTGAGTATATTCTTCCGGTTCTGAGAGAGGCGCGGCGCATCAATCCGGACCTGTTCCTATTTTCCTCTCCCTGGAGTCCACCGGGATGGATGAAAGCGAACGGATCGATGCTGGGCGGTTCCATGCGCTGGCATTATTTCGATCCATACGCGAACTATCTTGTGAAATTCCTTTCGGCATACAAGGATGCCGGTGTGAACATCAACGCAATTACGGTACAGAACGAACTCGACGCCGACCAGGACGGTCGAATGCCGGCCTGCATCTGGCCGCAGGAATTCGAGATTGAATTTATCAAGAATCGCCTGGGTCCATTGATGCGCAAGGAAGCGCCCGACACCAAGCTTTGGTTGCTTGATCACAACTACAACCTATGGGGCCGTGCGATAGACGAATTGAGCGATCCCGGCGTATACGAGTATATCGACGGCGTTGCCTGGCATTACTACGCGGGAGAACCCTCGGCCATGACGCGCGTCCACGATGCTTTTCCGCAGAAGAATGCCTACTTCAGCGAGGGATCGACCATTGCCTATCATTCCCCCGAATATCTGACAGAGTGGGCCAAGTGGGGGGAGATCCTCAATGGAATCGCCAACAACTGGGCGCGCTCGATCACCGCATGGTGTATGGCTCTCGACGAAGATGGCAAGCCAAATATCGGCCCGTATTCCTGCGGCGGTATGGTGACGATTGATAGCTCCTCGAATAAGGTGACACGAGGCGGGCAATATTGGGCGTTTGCGCATTTCTCCCGCCATGTGTGCCGTGGAGCGAAGGTCATTGCAACCAATGGTGTAGGTGACTTGGCGGCAAACGAATCCTCCGGCGCCATTTCGCATTCTGCTTTCCTCAATCCCGACGGCAGCATGGTCGTAGTGCTGGCCAACCGCGGGTCGGAGAGACGGGTTCAATTGCTGAGTGGCTCGAATGCGCTGGGGATGGATCTCGCGGCAGATTCAGTAAACACGTTACAGTGGGTTTGAGTTTCCCAATCCAACCGGGCTATTGATCCCTTTTCCGCGGAAGCCTTGAGCGAGCGCGAAGTCTCGGCGCAGAGTTTCCAAGATCGGGATTCCAATGCTATAGCTCTCAGCTCTTTATGCCCATATTCGGGATCAAAACCTTCTCGGCAAATACCCAACCGCGGCGCTTGTCGATCGAGACACGGCTGCGGTCGAGATAGTGGCGCAACTCTTCCATGCCATACCGACGAGCCAGGCTCCTCGCGCTTACGCCGGGCCGCTTGGCCTTGAGCACAAACCATTGCTCTAATTTCATTGATTCATCTTGCTCAACATCCAGAGAATGTTCACTCAGCAACTTGTCCCGTTTATCGAGGTTGAAGTTTTCATGAAAGATGCATCGATCTAAATCCAAAGTTATTCGGCTGACATTCACACCCTTAGCCGATCCATATAGGAGCCGTTCTCCAGTGATATCGTACGCAATACAATCGGGCGTCGCTGTTGCGGTTACGATGTAATAGTGGTGATTGATCGCATGGGCCTGCAGCGAGCGACCGGCGGAATACGCGCTCGGCCATATCACCAGTTCGGCTCCTTTGTCTGCCAGGCTTCTCCAGACTTCCGGAAAATTGGCATCGAAGCAGGTTGCAAGTCCCATGCGGCCAAAATCCGCCTCATATACCCCGGATGCATCCCCCGGGCTGACGGGCGGATTCAAACTGTACTCCGACCAGTAGGGAAACAATTTATCGTAGACACATGCGATATGGCCCGCGCGATCCAGGAGCACGACCGTATTCAGTCTTTGCTGTTGAGCTCGCCGATCAATCGGAACAGCGATATAGGCGTGATGTTTTGCTGCCAACGCCGCCATTGCCGTAACCGTTGGGCCGTTCAACGGCTCTTCACTCGACGCATTCTGTCCCCGGCACGTCTCCGGCAAGATGATCACATCGGCGCCTCGCGCCCCCTCTTCATCGACATGTCTTACAATCCGTTCCAGAGGCATGCCCGTGCCTTGAAATCCGATGCTCACGATGCGGACTGGGCGTCCTGCGGACGCGGCCGCATCTGCTGCCGGCGGGGCCGCGGCGCCGCCAGTTTCGCTTGCCGCCGGTCTCTCGGTTCCGAGAGCCGGCAACGCTCCGCTGGCGAGGGCTGTTACCCCCATGGCCGCTCTTGTAAGGAATGTGCGTCTTTTCATTTTGTATCCTCCCACGCTTTCGCATTAACCGCTCCACAGGCGTCTCGAGAGTGATAAAGATCTCCCCTGGGGCAGGGACTACGTCGCCGTCATTTCGAATTTCAGAGTCCATGCATCCTCGCACGGCCTGTTACTGGCTTGCTGCAGGTTCTCCGGTAACTTAACTGTGGTTCCCTGGTCCGGGTCAAGGCGCCAGGGCAGCTCTGCGTTCGAGCCCAATAGTGTTACCTTCGAGCCGGTCTTGGGCCGCACGGTCTTCAGCGCGACTTGGGTTCCCGGCCATTCGGTTAGGATCGCATAGACGAGTCTCCGATCCTTCGAGCGAGTGAACCGGACCGTTTCTCCCTCGGACCAGACGGCGCCCGCGCGCGGACGAGTCGCATAGATTGCTTCTCCATTCACCTTCAACCAAGCGCCGGCAGCCTTCATCTGCCGAACCGCCTCCGGGTGAAACTCGCCTAGAGAGCTAGGGCCGACCCCGATCATCAGGCCGCCGCCCTTGGCGGCCGTATCCGCCAAGTTGCGCACAATCCATTGCGTGCCTTTATACTTCGCTGCGTCCGGCTCATAGGAAAAGTCCGAGCCCAGCGGATAAATGCAAAACCAGGGTTTGTCTGAATCTTCCTGTGAGCCGGGGATCACGCGCTCTGGCGTGTAGTAATCGCCGTAATTGCCAATGCCGCGGTCGCGGAGCATCAAGTCGGGCTGGATCTGGCGCAGCCTCATCACAGTCTTGCGCAGCTCGGGCCAGACGCGCGGCCCTAGCCACATGTCCAGGCAGATCATGTCGATCTTTCCATAGTTGGTCAGCAGCTCGACTAGTTGCGCACGATGCCTCTCCATCATGCGCTTTACCTCCGCATCTGTGGGATCGGGAATGATCGCGGCATGGCTGCCCAATCTTTGCCGTGTCATCTCCAAATCGGTCGGGGTCATCCATTTTGCCGAGGAGGGTATCTGCAGTGGGTGACACACATAGGGCCGGAAGTCCGCGTCATACCAATCCGGATGCGAGAAATAAAGATCGATCTTGATGCCCCGCTCATGCGCGGCGTCGCAGAGTTCCTTCACAACATCCCGCCGAAACGGCGTTTCCATAATGGAGTAAGCCAGATCGCACGCCTCGATCTTTGGACCTCCGGCAGCTGTCCAGTTGGCTCGGCTCTTCACCCGTGTTCTGGTATCGAACATGGAGAAGCCTTCGTGATGTTTGGTCGTGAAGGCAAACATCTTCATGCCGCTTTCCTTGAATATATCCATCCATGCATCCGCATCGAAGCCGGTTGGATTCCAAGACCGGTAGAGGTTGTTGTAGGTCTGCCGATCCTCGAAGGACATCGGAAGGAAGGGCCAGGACTCGGCGCCGCGATGCCAAATCGAGTAGATCCCCCAGTGAATCCGGACCCCGAACTTCATATCCTGGAAGGCTTCGTACGCACTCGCCGAAGCCGAACTATATGCGGCGATAGGCGTGTTCTCGATGTAAGGATCGTTCTTCAACTGCGAGGGTGGGAATCCTTGGAACCGCTCTGGCGCCTGCGCCAGACTAGGGCAGACGGCGATTGCCGCCAAAGCAGCGGACGAGGATACGACAAACTGCCTCCGGTTCATGGGGCCTTACTCCTGGCAACGGAACGCGTCTCCGTATGGATTCAGATCAATCCAGAGCGGGGAACAAGCACGCCGCTACTGCAGAGAACATCTGCTTGCATTGAGCCGAAACGATGATATATCAGGCTCGAAGGCACTGTCAAAATGATGCCTCATACTTATGTTCCCAATCAACCCATGATGCGCCGCCGGGCCTCATGTGCTTTGCTTGCAAGGCGAAAGGCCCCCGGAGCCTATGAAACGGGCTACACAGTGGCTTTGGTTGCGCCGGTTGAGATGCCGCCATCGACAAGCAGGGTCTGGCCGGTAATGTAGCGGCTGGATTCGGAAGCGAGAAAGACGACGGCACCGTCCAGATCGTCGGGCCGCCCGGGCCGCTTCACTGGAATGCGATCCGTGAGGTACTCAACCCACGCCGCATTTTGGTACATGACCTCGTTTTGCCGAGTGCGAAACCAGCCGGGGGCGAGGCAGTTGACGGTAATTCCGTATTTCCCCCAGTCGTCGGCCAAACTCATGGTCAGTTGCCTGATTCCGCCACGACTGGCGCCATAAGGGCCCAGCCCGGCGTACCCGGCCACGCTGGTGACTGACCCGATATTGATAATGCGCCCATAGCCACGCTGGATCATTCCGCGCGCTACAGCCTGCGCCACAAAGAACGAGCCGCGCAGGTTGGTGTCGAGCACGGTGTTCCAATCTTCCCAGGTCACGTCCAAGGCGAGTTTGCGGATATTGCAACCCGCGTTGTTGACCAGGATGTCGATGCGACCGAAGTGCGCTTCGATGGCGGCGACAGCGCTCTGGATGCTGATGTAGTCTCGGACATCAAGATCGAGGGAAAAGCTTCGCCGTCCTAGCATGCGGATCTCATCGGCGAAGGTCGAGAGCGATTGTTTGTCGCGACTTGTTATCGCAATATCCGCGCCCGCTTGTGCCAGAGCGCGTGCGAAATACTGCCCGAGGCCGCGGCTCGTACCGGTGACCAGGGCTACCCTGCCCGACAAATCGAAGAGAGAGTCGCTCATTCTTGCTTCCTCCTATGGTTGAAGAACGACCTTCAGCAAGCCGGGCTCATGCGCATAGAGACGGTGGAACCATTTCGCTCCTTCTTCGAGCGGAGCCACGGCGGAAAGAATCGCCTCGACGCGGATCGCTCCCCGCGAGATGAGCGAAATGCAAGCGGGATATTCGCCGGATGACGCGCAGGATCCCTGCAAGCGAATCTGGCGAGTCACAACGGACTGGAGGCCGATTTCAACTGTCGGTGCAACATTTCCAACCAGCGTGACCGTGGCTCCCTTGCGTACGACATCGATGGCAAGCCTCACCGTAGCCGGGATGCCGACGCACTCCAGCGCGACATCCGCGCCTCGGTTTGACGTGAGTTGCTGAATGTCGGGGATGGAGTTGGCATTCTCGGAGTTGAACGTGCCGGTTGCGCCAAGGCTGCGCGCAGTTTCAAGGCGAGCATCGTCCACATCGAAAACGAAGACCCTGCCGGCTCCTGCGAGCAACGCAGCCTGCAGCGTGAGGAGGCCTATCATGCCGGCTCCCACGACGACAACTGTATCATCGAGCGCGATCGGGGTAAGGGAGACGGCATGAACCGCAACCGAAACGGCTTCAATGAGAGCCGCGTGAGCAAACGGCATGTTTTCCGGCAGTGGATACACGATACGTCCCGGAACGGTCACGTATTCCGCAAATGCCCCCATGCGGCGGAAGTCGGGCGTGGAAACTCCTATGACTTCGCGATGATCGCACAGATTCACTTGGCCTCGGCGGCAGTAGAGACACTTGCCGCAAAAGACGGTGGAGTCAAATGTAACGTGTTCGCCGGGCCGAAAACCAGTCACCGCGTCGCCGACAGTCTCGACAATTCCCGCGGCTTCATGGCCCATGACGATGGGTGGGAGACGCCGCCCCGTGCTTCCATCGTATCCGTGCACGTCGCTTCCGCAGATTCCGCACGCCTTGACGCGAATGAGCAGGTCATCGTCACCAGGCTGTGGCTTTTGCATGTCAACGAGGTCAAGTTTCTTATATTCAGAGAGAACGAGCGCTTTCATGATTTCTCCTTGCGACGTTGAGCGCAGTTCGAGACAAGGGAACTAGGTGGCCCGTGGCCAAGCTTTGAGTGAGAAGTATCTTCTTCCATTGACCGAGTCGTGGATATGATATATCACTTGTGGATACCCCGCAACACGATCGACGATATTCGCAAACCGAGATCCAGAATGCAAGCACTGATCGCGAGAGACATACGGAAGTGGTGGTTGCTGGGTTTTGCATTTCTCGCGACGGTAATCAACTATCTCAATCGTCAGACGCTTTCGGTGATGGCGCCTGTGCTGCTGCAGCAATTCCGAATCTCGGCCACCAGCTATTCTGAAATCGTCTTCGCCTTCATGCTGGCCTACACTTTCATGAATGGCGTCTCGGGCAGATTGCTTGACCGGCTGGGAACCAGGATCGGCTATAGCTTGACGATCGCCTTCTGGTCCGGCGCGGAGATTCTGAATGCGTTATCTTCGGGCGCCCTAAGTCTCGGGATATTCCAATTTCTTCTGGGCGTTGGAGAGGCCGGCAATTATCCCGCAGGCGTGAAGCTGATCACCGAGTGGTTTCCGCCCGAAGAGCGTTCTCATGCCTCGGGCATCTTCAACAGCGGCGCATCCATCGGGGCTATTCTCGCTCCTCCATTGCTCGCGTTGATTATGCTCGTCAGCGGTTGGCGGACGGCATTTGTAGTGATCGGTCTGCTGGGGTTCTTGTGGCTGGCCGGGTGGCTTGCAGTTTATCGGGAGCCGAGCGCGGCCGGCGCCAGGGTTCAGGCGGACCGCCTTCCGCTGAGATCGCTGCTGCGGTCAAGGTTTCTCTGGCAGTTCACCCTGTCGAAGGTTTTTAGCGATCCGGTCTGGTATTTTTACATCTTCTGGTTCCCCCAGTACCTTAAGGTCGCCCACTCTTTCTCGCTGCGCGAGATCGGCGAAACGGCATGGATACCCTTCTTTACGGCCACGCTCGGGAATCTTGCTGGAGGCGCGGTATTTAGCGGGCTGTCGCGCGCGGGAGCCGCGCCGGCGACGACACGGCGAGTTGCAATCCTTATCTTTTCGGCGCTGATGACGCCGGCGGTCTTCGTCGGAGGAATCGGCAGCTCCGCGGCATCCATCACCCTCATTTCGACTGCGACCTTTGGATATTCCGGCGCACTGGCGAACCTGCTGGCTATTCCCGGAGATGTGTTTCCGAAGGGAGCGGTCGCCTCTATCTGGGGATTCGCCAGTATGGGGTCCGGAATTGGAGGAATGATCTTCAGCCTGATGACTGGGTGGTTTGTCGATCACTACTCGTTCCGGCCAGTTTTTGTACTCTTCGGAGTCATTCCCCTTGTGGCCGCTTGGCTGGTCTGGACGCTGCCGCGAGGAGTGAAATTCGTCGATTTGCCGCAAAGCGCTGCGTCGGATTCGGCAAGGTAGTGAACCAGCGCTTGAATGTTGCAGTTTACTACAGGGTCGCCGAATGAGATTGCGAGGCGGGATACCTTGAGCAAATCGGCTCGAGGCGTTGCCTGCGTGCAATTTCCATCACTAGCATACGAGAGTCGCTGCCAGGTCGCCTGCAGGATCGAGCTAAGCCGGGCAAAGAGTCACTCGGAGGATGTCTTTCGGGCGATACTAGACAATGCGCATGGCCATTCCGCCATCGATGGCTAGGTCTTCTCCGGTGATGAAGTCATTCTCAACAAGCTCCAGGATTGCGCGGGCTACATGCTCGGGTTTGCCTTCACGATGGAGCGGTATCCGATTTCTGACATTGTTCTCCACCTGCTCCGGCGTGAGGGAGTCCTGAAAGGGAGTGCGAATGATCCCTGGAGAGACGCAATTCACGCGAATGTTGTGGTCCGCGAGTTCCCGCGCGAGTGTCCGAGTGAACTGCGGCAGGGCACCCTTCGCCACTCCATACGCCAGCGCGCCGAGGCAACCGCGGTGGCCGGCTGCCGAGCTGATGAGTACTATTGCGCCTTCCCCCTGCTCGATCATATGCGGCACAGCGGCGCGAGCTAGTCGCAGCACAGCATGCACATGAACATCGAAGGCCTTGAGCCAGCGCTCTTCGGAGATCTCGAAGAATCCGCCGTGGACGGCTCCGCCGGCCGCATGAACCAGAACGTCGAGGCGCCCCAACCGGGCAACCGTTTCGGCAACGGCGTGGGTGCAATCCGCAGCGATGCCTGCATCAGACTGAATGTAAAGAGTCCCAGAGGCATTCGCTGCCAGGGGGAACTTCCGCGTTTCGGATGAATCGATTCGCGGGTCTAGCCCTGTGATTGCAACTTGTGCTCCACGCCCAGAAAGTGCAAGTGCCGTCATTGCGCCAATGCCGCTTGCCCCTCCGGTCACCAGACACACCTTACCTGCCAGCTTCATCGTGTTTTGTCATCCTCGATTACGCCGCACCCATACCCGCAACGCATACTACCAACCTTGAATTGATGCAGCCTCTTACAACGACCGCCAATTTATGATATATCAGTATACAGCGCCTGTGGCCGGCTTGTTAATGCGTGGCGACGATTCGCGGAAAAATGAGCCAATTTGTTCCCAGCCCACGGCAGAAGACTGTTTCAGGGCAGATAAGAGATTCAGTCTTGGGACTTACGGAAATACTGGAAAGCTCGAATATCTTGTCCTGTGCCGCGCCGTCTATGAGGAACCTTTGGAGGTCAAGGCAAAACTGTCCTTGTGAACTGGGTAAACTTCTCCGTGCCCTCACGGTTCTGTAGCCCGCACCGGAATCCGTGCCGATGCGGGACAAATCGCAGGGGGCCGTAAGACCGATTCTGCTGCTCTCGGATCACCTAGATTGCATCGCATCAACGACACTTAAAATGGATGCACAACAGATAGACACGAGCGCAATAAAGCGGTGGGATGCCGCACACGAATGCGCGCGGTGCTGCCATGCCCTCAGGTTGGCTGATATGGATCTTAGGGCCGTCACAACGGGGATTGTCGCTTGTCCCAATTGTGACTGGTCGGGGCAGATCGAAATCCAGATCATCGAGAGGGGGAAGCCGGAGATATAAACTTCACATTGGTGTGAGAAGAGGAAGATGCCCCGACCTTGCTCAGGGTGGAAATCTTCCGCATGAAGGCCCTAACCAATTCACTCACGACCTTGGATCTGTTATCTGCGCGGGATGCCAAATAAGTTTTCAAGGAAAGGGACCTCTCTATGAGCGGCCGGACGGTGACGCCGTTGCGAGCGATCCGCAATGCACCCGCTTTCACGAGGAATGCAATACAGGAACCATCGGCCACGAATGGGAAAGCCTCCTCTGGGGTGGTGATGTGTTGAATATTGATGGGAGCTACCTTTCGCTCCTTCGCGAGCTGCATCACCGAGTCATAGAGAGGCGGGTGGAGCCGGCGCTCAAATAAAATCCAGCATCGATCGGCCATCTCTTCGAGCGTAACGGAAGCGCACCCCGCCAGTTCATCATCTTCTGACATCGCAATGTAGAAAGGGGACTCGGCCACTTTGACCATTGTCAGAAGTGGGGATTCGGGCGGTTCTGTCGCAATCGCCAAGTCCAGCTTACCTGCAAGCAGATCGTGAACGAGGTCATAGGAAAACTGGCTGCATAATTCAATCCGCAACCGCTGGAACAACGGTAATTGGATCGAAAGCAAAGTGGAGACCAGGAAGGGGTCAGTGTACGGCGATTTGCCCACGTTCACCACGACATCCGCATTCTGCTTAACTGCGCGAGCCGCCTGCAAGGCCCGCTCGCCATAAATGAGCGCCAGGCGCGCATGTTCGACGTAGGCTCGACCCGCATCGTTCAGGCTTACGTTCCTGCGGTCGCGCTCAAACAGTCTAAATCCGAGACCGTCTTCCAGCTCAGCGATATTCCGCGTGAGCATGGGTTGGCTGATGTGAATCTTCTGTGCCGCGCGAGTAAAATGCAGCTCCTCGGACAGTGCGATTACGGATTCCATGTATTTTGTTTCATTGCGCGCCATAGTCCCTCCTGGCTTCTGCTGAGCAGTATCGTGGGATGGGAATGGCAGAACAATTCGTCGGCGCCCTTGACCTTCTGGTGGCTTTGCAAAGCCACTCTCGACAGGAAGCTTTCGTGGGAAATGCGGCAAACAATCGACAAAGTAGTTGTTCGCTCAGTTGGCGACGAACGCCATCCCATCGCAGGCTGCATCTATCTTAGATGCAATTGGATCGAACCTATCTGCTTTTTGCGTGACGCCCGGGACTCTCTTATTCCAATTAGTAATAAGAGCTTACAGAAAATGAATTGGACACCGGTAATTCGAAAGAGAATCCTGTTTTCAACAGTGCGGCTGGTCGGGCCGCTCCAGAGCCAACTACTTTCACCTCATTCTAGCGGGAATTTAGTCGTCATTTGACGGCTCTCGTATCACTCACTCAGGAATGGTTGCATGGAGGAACAGCAGGTCGGAAATAAAGCGGCCGGTTGCTTCATCGGAGCCAAACCTGTCAAGCATGACTGAGCCACGTGGGCGACGGACCGGCCGCCACTAACCGGTATGGTCTCTTAACGCTGGTCGGTGCATGCTTCAGCGCGTGGTACGCCGAGGGAGATTGCAGGGCCACAGGTCGGTAAAGTGTGGCAACTCGCGTTTTCCCCGGACTGCAAAGCGGTTTTCAACATTCGATTTCACCCTTGTCGATGGCTTTGATGATGTAAAGGCGCACATGGCAACCCTTCCTCAATTGCCGGAGCGGTCCCCGCAATGGAGTGCTGACGCTATCGCTATGGCTGCGCAGGCCAAAGTGCTTTCCGGCCACAAACT
>Ga0187852_1000151_pt1 | contig 74573 bp, 77 predicted proteins | sample June2016WEW_6_40_FD_134511 | JGI IMG/M metagenome (GOLD analysis project Ga0187852, IMG submission 134511) | Peatland microbial communities from SPRUCE experiment site at the Marcell Experimental Forest, Minnesota, USA - June2016WEW_6_40 | ecosystem: Environmental > Terrestrial > Soil > Wetlands... | reverse complement strand
CGGGCGTGTGATTGCGACGGCTACGCTTGGTCATCTTCGCTCCTGATTCGCAGCGAGAATCCTCGCCGCTGTCAGGCAGAAAATCCACTTAGCCTACTGTCCAGTTTTCCTGAGCCAGCTCTCCCTGATCTGGTCGCGCAGCCGAAAGGCCAGCGGCGAGTGAGCCGAACCCGCCAAAACGCCCCGCTCGGATTTCCGGGCGGGGCTTCGATCGTCACCGCCAAATTGTGAAACAGCGCCGCATATTGACCGCACGCAACCCAGTTGCGTGATAGGCTTAGCGCGCCGATCGGCGTTCGGACCCCTCGCCGAGTTACAGGGTCTACGTTGCGCCATCAGGGCTTGCTACCAGAAAGGTCTTCGAGTTCCGCACACTTTTGCCGCGTGATGGCGTCTCGCCGTTCCAGGGTTCCACGCTCCGCCGCCGCGTCCACGAAGTCCGTCCAGCCCCTCATGATCGGCCATTTGACGTGCTCTCCGTTGACGAACATATAGTGACTGGCCGTCACGTCGCCGGAGACGACGCCCTCCGAGTGATCCAAAATCAACTTAACGTCGCTCGGCTTTAAATTTGCCGTACGGGCAAAAGTCGTCGCGAAAGCCCTCCGCATGTCATGCGGGGAGCAGTCGTTTCCGGCGATTTCGGCGAACATATGCGATAGCCGGCTCGGATGGATCGTCTTCGAGGGCTGGTCGACCCGACGATCCCTGGATGCCGGAAACAGGAACTCGCTGCCGTCAGCCAATTGCGTCGCGCGCTTGACGACGGCCCAAGCGGACGGGGGCAGGGGGATCACATGGGCGCCGGGATCGATGCCGCGTCGGGCCCGGACGGAGGCCGTCTTCCGATGGAGCGCCGGGAGCTTCCATAGTCCGCCGTTGTCGCCGGCCGGTTCGAAGTCACCCTGACGCGCCAAGGCGACGGCGCGCCGTCGCTGCACGGTGTAAACCAACAGCTTTCCAGCCAAGCGGTCGCGCTCCGGCGCCGAAGCCTCGGACGCCAGCCAACCCATGATCCTGGCCACGTCGTCGGTATCGGGGATCCTCAGATGATTCGCGCCCTCGTCGCTTTCGTCCAGGGATCGCTCGGGAGCCTCCAGGCCCACCATGATATCTTTGGCGACCGACGTCTTCGACCGCAAGCCATCGCTGCCGAGGAATTTGAACAGGCCACGAATCGCGATGGCGGACGTCTCGGCTTGGCGTTCTTTGCCGCGCGCGGCGATCGCGATGACGGCCTCGGCCATTTGTTCCCGGGTGATTTCGCAGACGAGACGCTTGGCGAACGGCTTCAACTCGTTGACCGTCAGCGCGCCCTTGTAAGCCTCGGCGGTCGTGTCGCGGCGGATTCGGCGGATCTCCCTCAGCCACAGGTCGACGCCCTCGCTCCAAAGGATCGATCTCGGCGGTTCGGGCGCCGGGACGTGGCGCGCCTTCGGGGCAATGTCGACTCCGAGCTTCGCGGCCTTGCGGATGGCGAGGTTCCGTTCCCAGGACGAATCCTCGACGTAGGGATTGTCGACGTAGGTCGCCTTGCATTGGACGTCGAAGAGAGCCAGGAGGGCGCGCGCCTCGTCCAACGACCACTCGCCGCCGAGGGAGAACCGCCGCTGCTTGCCGTCCTTCATGCGGCGAATCGACCATTCCCAGATGCCGGGGCCGGAGACGCGCAGCACCAGGCCACGCGCTCGGCCGTCGCGAAGCTCGACTTTCTTGCCGGCCGCGATAGAATCGTCGACGACTTTCTTTGTCAGGGGCTTGGGCATGACGGGGGCAACTGTGGGCAAGTTTGGGGCTGTTGACAGATTTTGGCTTATAACACGCCCGGCGCGATGATTCTACTCGCGAATCGGAAAACGCGGAACGATTCCAAAGGCATCGAAAACAAAGTGAAGGCGTTCACGCTTTAGGTTTATTTGCCCATGCGCCCATTCTCGCTGACTTTTAATCAGGGGGTCGTGGGTTCGAGTCCCACCGCGCTCACCAAATAAGCCTCTGATTAATACGGCATCCCTGGCCGAGCCGCCGGGTCTGAGAGCGATTATGCTCGACGTGGCGACCGAAGGGCGACCCTCTACCCTATGAAGGCGGCGAATTGATGCGGCGCCGCGGCGCGGCTTGGTCCCGTGCTCATCTTCACGAGGCTTAAGATCGGCGCGCCAAGCAAATTTCCGGCCTTCTCTCGAAATCCATGCCGGGCGCGATCAGGCGGCCGCCACATCGGCCCGAGCGCCGAATAACGCGCGCAAGCGCCCCTTTTCAATGCCCGTAACGCCAAAGACGAACGCGCAGGGCCCGCGAATGAACCCGCCGAAACAGCGCCAATGTGGGGGCGCCTCTCGGCAGGCATAATGGAACTTGCGCCGGATCAATGACTCGCGAGGCCGTAATGGCGATTCATAGATCACAGAAAAAGGCCTTGCAGAGCTCGGATCGGGCGCTGCCCCTTGGGGGAGGGGGTTGCGATGCCGACGCAAGGCTCCGTGCGAAAAACTTCGGGCGTGAACGGATTTCATTTGGCTTTCCTTCCTCTTTTGAATGAGGTCAGAAATGGAGCGTCAAACCTTTCACCGGTTGCTGCGCGACATGATGCTGGCGCGCGTCTTCGAGGAGCGCGCCGCGGAGGAATACACCAAAGGCAATATCGTCGGATTTCTTCACCTCTATCCAGGCGAAGAAGCCGTCGGCGCCGGAGTCATCAACGCGGCGACGCCTTCGGATTACATCGTCGGCACTTATCGCGAACATGCTCATGCGCTCGTGCGCGGGGTTCCGGCTCGAAAAGTCATGGCGGAGCTGTTTGGGCGCGCCACCGGCATGTCCGGCGGCATGGGCGGGTCCATGCATATGTTCGATCGCGAACGCCGCTTCATGGGCGGTTATGCGATCGTCGGCGAGTCCTGTCCGATCGCGGTCGGCGTCGCCTATACGGTGATGCTGAAAAATCTGCCCGAGGCGGTGATCTGCTTCTTCGGCGATGGCGCGATCAACCAGGGCGCATTCCACGAATCGCTCAACATGGCGGGCCTTTGGCGGCTGCCTGTGCTGTTCGTCTGCGAGAACAATCATTATGCGATTGGAACCGAGGTCCACCGCCACTCGGCGGTGCCCGAGCTTTACAAACGCGCGGCGGCCTACAACATTCCGGCGCAAAAGATCGACGGCATGGATGTGCTGAAAGTCTATGACGCGGCAAAGAGCGCGTTGAACCTTATTCGTCACGGAGCCGGCCCGCAATTCATCGAATGCGAAACCTATCGCTATCGCGGACACTCCATGGCCGACGCTGGCGCCTACCGCCCGGCCGTCGAAGTGAAGGCCTATCAGGCGATCGATCCGCTTTCGGTCACGACCAGAAATCTGGAGCTGCGATATCCGACCACGGCGGAACTGGCCGAGGTCGGACCGGACACCATAGGCCGCTTGGCTGAACACCTGTTGAACGAAGGCCATATCGAGCAGGCCGAAATCGAAGCGGCGCGAAAAGAAGTGCAAGCCGAGGTGGACGATTCTGTTCAATTCGCCCTGCAGAGCGCAGAGCCGAGCATGGAGGACGCGTGGCGTCATCTCAACTGCAACCGCCATCATGAAGTGCTGATCTAGGAGTTCTTCTCATGTCGCAGGAATTGCTCTACTGGCAGGCGCTCAATCGGGCCATGGACGCCGAGATGGAAGCTGACGACTCGGTTTTCACCCTGGGCGAGGATGTCGGCCTCTACGGCGGCAGCTATCGCGTCACCGAAGGACTTTACGCCAAATATGGCGAGTGGCGTGTCCGCGACACGCCGATCTCCGAGGGAGGCTTCACCGGCCTCGGGGTCGGGGCTGCGATCAGCGGCTCGCGGCCGGTGGTGGAGATCATGACCATCAATTTCGCCCTGTTGGCCCTCGACTCGATCGTCAACGCCGCGGCCAAGATTCCCTTCATGTCCGGCGGTCAGTTTGCGATGCCGTTGGTGGTGCGGGTGCCAGGCGGCGTCGCCCGTCAGCTTGGGGCCCAGCACGCGCAAAGGTTCGAATCGATGTTCATGAACGTGCCGGGCCTGCGAGTCGCGGTCCCGTCAACGCCGCAGGATGCTTATTGGCAATTGCGCCAAGCGATCGCCAGCGACGATCCGATCATTCTTCTGGAGCATGAGCTTCTCTACTTCAGCAAAGGGCAGGTCGATACGCTTGCCGAGCCGCCGCCCATGCATCGGGCTATGGTTCGGCGGCCAGGCCGCGATATCACCATCGTGAGCTATTCGCGCATGGCGCTGCTCGCGCAGGAGGCGGCTACTGAACTCGCCAAAGAGGCGATCGAGGCCGAGGTCATCGATCTGCGCAGCCTCAGCCCGATCGATTGGCAGACCTGCGTCAAGTCGATTGAGAAGACGCATAGGCTCTTGGTGGTCGAGGAAGATTCGCGCTTCGGCGGGGTCGGCGGCGAGATCGCCTCGACACTGAGCGAGCGCTGCTTCTATTCAATCGACGTTCCCGTGAGAAGGGTTGCAGGCCTCGATATTCCGACGCCCTTCAATGGCAAGCTCGAGGCCGCGAGCATTCCGCGCGTCGCTGACATCGTCGAAGCCGCGCGCGCGCTCTATCGTTCTGCAATGGAAGAGCAGGAGACAGTCGATGAGGCAGCCGATCACCATGCCGGCTCTGTCGGACACGATGAACAAGGGCCGTCTGGCAAAGTGGCTTAAGCAGCCCGGCGACAAGGTGAGATTAGGCGAGGCGATCGCGGAGGTCGAAACAGATAAGGCCATTATGGAGGTCGAAGCCTTTCACGACGGCTATCTCGCCGGACCGCTCGCCGGCGTCGATCACGACTTCCCTGTCGGCGAAGCGATCGGTTACATCGCGGAGAGCGCGGCGGAGGCCGCCATGCCGCCCTCCGCCATATCTGCAGCGAGTCCCAAAGCGGCTGAGGCGCCCATTGCGGTGCAGACGCTCGTATCTGCGACATCCGACTCCAAGGAGCCGGCAAGCCAGACGGCGGCGGCGCCGTCCCATCGCGCAAGTCCCCGGGATGACGATCGGCTTTCGCCGCGCGCGCGCGCGCTTGCCCGTCACGCAAGTCACGCCCGTGCTCATGCAGAGCCGGTCCATGAACCTCAGCCGTCACCGAGCGGCGAACAAAGCAAACCGGCGCCGCAAGAGCTCGCCGCATCGCAGGCAGACCTCAGCGCCGGCCCGGCCTACCGCGTGGAGCGGGCTTCGAGCCTGCGCGAAGCCGTCGCGCTGACCATGATCGCCGCCGCCGCGACGCCGATTTTCCGCGTCAGCGCGCAGTTCGCGCTCGAAGGCGTCATTTCGCTCGCCAAAGAAAAGGGGCTTTCGCTTACGCTCCTTTTGGCGCGCGCCTGCGCCCGGGCCGTCGCGGCGCATCCGCTTTTCAATTCAGCCTATACGCCGCAGGGCCTCGCGCGCCGCGAGCGGGTCGACGTCGGCGTAGCGGTCGACAGTCCCGAAGGCCTGATCACGCCGGTTCTGCGCGACGTCGCCAATCGCCCGCTTAGCGAACTCGCGGACGATTGGCGTCAGCTGCGGGAAAAGGTGAGATCGCGGCGGCTCCAGCCGAGCGATTACCGCGGCGCGACCTTCTATCTCTCCGATCTCGGCGTCTTTCCCGTGGTCTACGCCTTCGACGCGATCATCCCGGTCGGCGCCTCGGCGATTCTTGCAGTGGCCGCTTCGAGAAAAGAGGGGACCTTCTTCACGTTGAGTTGCGATCACCGCGTGATCTTCGGCGGCGACGCCGCGCGCTTCCTTCAAAGCTTGAGCGAATGGCTCGCGAATCCTGCGAGGCTCATGGATCAGGCGATGGTGAAATGACTACGAAATATCCAGAAAAATATCACGATCTGCAGGTGCTGCTAGGCCGCCTGAGCCGAGAGATGCCCGGCACGCTGAGCGGGTTCGCGCATCTCCATAAGGAGGCGACGGCGTCCGGCGCGTTGAGTGCGAAGTTCAAAGAGCTGATGGCTCTCGGCATCGCGATCGCGATCCGTTGCGACGATTGCATCGCCTATCATGTGCATGATGCGATGAAGGCGGGCGCGACGCGCGCCGAAATCATTGAAGCGCTGGGAGTCGCGATCATGATGGGCGGCGGACCGGCGACCATGTACGCCTGCGAAGCCTACGACGCCCTTCAGCAATACGAAAACGAAAATAAAGACGGATCGAAGACTGCCGGAGCGTAGGGAAAAGCGGATCGCGCGACAGGTTGGATCGTGCGAGCGGCGCGTTGATGACCAGCGCGCTGTCGAGACTTTCGGTCAGCCAGATGTATGGTTGGGTCCGTCCGAAGTCGGCGCTGACTGGCGGTCCTCGAGCGACGGCGCATTCCAATTTGGAAGCGGTTCGCCGACGGTTCCTCCGTCAATCGCGGCCGCCAGTCATAGGTCGACGGTTGGACGCTCGGTTATAATCGAATCGAAGTCGTCGATTCTCGCAAAGAACGCCGCCACGACTTTGCCGATTTTGCTGGAGTCGACGACGAGATGACGTTCGACAGCGCAGCTCATGGCTTTTCGCTTGATCGGAACCTCATGGAAGTTCCAGCAGCTCACGCCGCGATCGCGCTCGACGCCGCCGGCGGAAATGAACGCTTTGTTGATGCCGATATTGCTCAGCGCGTCGAGGCCTTCCACGCCCGAAAATGTCGCCGACGACGGGTGATAGGCGCCGCCCAGAAGGATCATCCGAACATTGCTCTTACGACTGATGATTTGCGCGATATTGAGCGAATAGCAAACGACCGTGATATTTGAGTTCGTCGGTATGAGATTAGCCAGAAACGGCATGGTCGTTCCGCAATCGATGAAAATCGTATCGCGCTCGGCGATCAAGCTCGCGGCCTTGGCGCATGCGGCCGCCTTGGCCGTCGAGAATTTGTCTTGTTCTTGATCGATGAGATAACCGGCGTTGGCGCTAATATCGCCGGCTCGCAGAATATGCCCGCCGAAATAGGCGAACTGGCTGGCGTTCGCGGCGATGTCTCGACGCACGGTCATCTCCGACACGTTGAGCAACGCGGCCGCATCCCGCAGGCGCACGACGCCCTGTTCCGCGAGAGCTCTCGCCAGCAGATTCAGTCGCTCGGGTCGAAGCGGCGAAATTGACATCGGGAGGCGCTTTATCCGAAATCCGTCCAAGAGTTCGACGCGTCTGGCGTGGTGCGTCGATCCGTAATTATGTGGGAAGGAGCCGACGAGCAACCGTAACGATCCCAACAGTCGCGATGGCGGCGCGGCGCCCTTGCCGCTATTCCTCGCCTCGGCGACCGCCGCCGCGAACAGCCTTCGAGCTCTGACCATGCCGATCCCGCGCGCTGACGCAAAGGCGACGGTCTTCAGCGCCCATCCATTCCTTAGCTTGCCGCGCTGGTTGCGCCGACGGCCTGAAGGGCGAAGCGGATGCGCCGAAACCAGCATTTGACGAAGCGGCTTTGCCGAAAGCGACGAAAGTCATATGCGTCACTTGGCGCGCGGCGACCGCCGCCAAGGCAATCGAGGGCGATACGCCATGACGACGAACCGAAAACCGCGCATCGCCGTCATCGGCAGCAACAACGTCGATCTCGTGACCTACGTGAACCGCATGCCGGTTCGCGGCGAGACGGTCGAGGCGCAGAGCTTCGAGATGGGCCACGGCGGCAAGGGCGCCAATCAGGCGATCGCCGCCGCCAAACTCGGCGCTTCGGTGGTGATGGTGACCAAGGTCGGCGACGACATGTTCGCCGACGACACGATCAAGAACCTCGCCGGCTTCGGCATCGACGCCACCCACGTCGGGCGCGTCAAAGGCCGCTCCAGCGGCGTCGCGACGATCATGGTCGAACCGTCCGGCGAGAATTGCATCCTGATCGTCAAAGGCGCCAACGCGGACCTGTCGCCCGACGACGTCGAGCGCGCGGCCGAGGACCTGAGGACCTGCGACCTGATCCTGCTGCAACTCGAGGCGCCGCTGGAAACCGTCTATGCGGCGATCGCGTTCGGCAAGCGCCACGGCGTGAAGACGCTGCTCAACCCGGCGCCGGCGACCCCGGAGCTCGATCCTGAGAAGATACGCGACGCGAGTTTTTTGATTCCGAATGAAACCGAACTGGCCATCCTCACGGGGATGCCCGTCGGCACGCAAGACGAGATCGGCGCGGCGGCGCGCAGCCTGATGGCCAAGGGAATCGGCGCCGTCATCGTGACCATGGGCTCGCGCGGCGCGCTTCTGGCGACGCCGACGCAAATCCGCCGCATCGCGCCGATCCGCGTCACGCCGGTCGACACCACCGGCGCCGGCGACGCTTTCGTCGGCAGCTTCGCGCGCTATTTCGCCGCAGGCTTCGGCGTCGAGGCGGCGCTCGACAAGGCGGTCCGCTACGCCGCCGATTCCGTCACGCGGCGCGGCGCGCAGAAAGCCTATGCGACGGAGGCGGAATTCGCCGCGTTTTGCGCGAGCCTCGCGACGACGCCGGCGTAATCTTGCGGTCAGGTCGACCAATCGATAGCCTGCATGGCTCGGTCGTCTCGCCGAGGTCGTCGAGCGACGCCGGGCTTGGGCTCCCGGCGGGCTACCGCGACGAAGCCGCTCGGATCGCGCGCGCCGCCGGCCTTTTCGGCGCCTCGCGGACGGCGGGTTCCGCGATCGGCCCGATTTCGAAGCGTCCGATCAGGCGGCCCAACTCCTCCGTCTCCTCGACCAGCGATCGGGCCGCCGCCATCGTCTCCTCGGCCATCGCGGCGTTCTGCTGGGTGGCCTGGTCCATTTGGCTCACCGCGGCATCGACCTGTTGCAGGCCTGTCGCCTGCTCCTGGGCGCTGGCGGCGATGTTGGACACGACGTTGTTGATTTCGACGACCTGCGCCACGATCCGCTCCAACGCCTGGCCGGTCTGGGCCACCAGATCCACGCCGAGGTCGACTTGCGCCGTCGAAGAAGAAATGAGCGCTTTGATTTCCCTCGCGGCCTCGGCGGAACGTTGCGCGAGAGCGCGCACTTCGGAGGCGACCACCGCGAAGCCCCGGCCCGCGTCGCCGGCGCGCGCGGCTTCGACCCCGGCGTTCAAGGCCAGCAGATTGGTCTGGAAGGCGATCTCGTCGATCACGCCGATGATTTGGACGATATGCTTCGACGATTTTTCAATGCCGCCCATGGCCTCTATGGCCTGACGCACGACTTGGCCGCTCTTTTCGGCGTCCAGCTTGGCGGTGGAGACCACTTGGCGCGCATGTTTGACGACCTCGGCCGTCTTCTTGACCGTTCCGGCGATCTGTTCGACCGCCGCCGCCGTCTTTTCAAGACTGGCGGCCTGATGCTGCGTTCGCTTCGAAAGATCGGAAGTCGCCGCCGAGATGTCTTCGGTTCCCGATCGGATCTGCTGCGCCGCCGCGACGATCGTCGCCAGCGTGTCCTGCAAAGCGTCGATCGCGTCGTTGAAGTCCACCCGCAACTGGTCGGCGTCTTCGTGCAGGCGCGTCTCGACGCGGGAGACGAGATTGCCGTGCGCCAATTGCGCCAGGCCGGCGCCCAGGGCGGCGCGGACCGTTTCGAGACGGTTGGCCTGTTCTGCGCGCTCGGCCGCGACGGCCATTTCCGTCAATTTCTGCGATGTCATGTCCTGAAGAGTCTCGACCACGGCGACGACGGAGCCGCCCGCATCGCGAATCGGGCCCGCGTCGATCGCGAGATACACGCGCGCGCCCCGCGGCAAGTCACACCAGTTCTCGGCTCTGAGCCGCCCGCTTTCGCTGTCGCCTTGGCCTTGCGCGGCATAGAGCGAGCCGACCTTCGCTTTGCCGCCCTCGAGCGCGAGATCGGCGAGGCAAGGACGCGCCGCTGTGTAAAATCCCTTCCAGTGATCCCTAGTGCCGATGACCTTCGAGGCTTCGAGCCCCGTCAAGCGCTCGCACGCCTCGTTCCAGACGATGACGCGTCCCTCGCGATCGAGCACGAACAGCGCCACGACCATTTGCTCGATGAAGCGAGCTGCGGATTCGCGGACGTCGATCGTCTTCGCGGCTTTTCCCGGCCGGCCAAAGAACGACGCTTTGGCGGGCGACGCGATCGTTCGCCCGAGGCGCAAAGGAAACATTTCTCAGCCCTCATCCCGAGGTTTTCAGGCCGATTCGTCCCAATATCGAGCGCGGAAACTCTCTCGTCCCGACTTTATTGATAGTGACGCCATCCAACAGGACGCAAATCGACTGTCCCGGACAACCCGCGCGTTCGAACTGCGATTTGGGCGGTGTCGCCGGAGGCGGCGCCATCTCCTCTTCGACGACGAAGCGAGTCGAGTTGAGGTCTAACCGCCGTTCTCGCCTTGCAGCCGGGCCACCCTTTTTCCCGGTGGTTCGAGCGATATCGAACGGACCTTGCCCCAGGCTGGCGGGTCTCGCGGCCTTCGCGCTCTTGAACCTGACGGAGGCGGCGCCGCCGGGACCGCAGTTCACGGGAAAGGGCGTCCCGTTTCAAGATCGTCGACTCGTTCGGCCCGGGCGCGAGAGGATTCGGCGTCCCGTAAGCCGCGTTGGAGATCGGGCGATCGGCGGCCAAACGCCGCGGGAAAGCCGAACTCGCCGTTCGGCGTCGCCCGGAAGATGGAAATGGAGGATTACGTGGAACGCACCTTGCCAAGCAACGCTCCGAGCGTCTTGTTCATCCTCGCTTTCTTCGCCGCGTTCGCGTTGGTGGTGTTCCGATTCGCCTGAGGGACGGAGCGCCGCCCGAGGCTACGGGTCAAGCCCGTCCCGGCACGAGATCGACCTCGGTGAGATAGGCCAAGAACAACACATAGTTTCCCGCGAGACTTTCGACGATCTGGGCGAGATCCTCGAGGGTGTATTCGATCCGATCGTCGTCGTCCTCGAGATAGGTCCCCGACATAGCGGGATCGCCCCGCGAAGGCTTAACGCTCGGAGGGATGCGGAGAATCCAGTTCGGTTGCACGCCGGTCGCGGACACGCCGGGCTTCCACGCGGAATGGGCGATATTGTTGCGCAGTGGCGTCAAATTGTCGGGAATGACGAGATGGCCGCGGATGCGGTCGAATTGATCCAACGGAACCGGCCGGTGACGAAGCAGATCGAGTAAAACCTGCCGCTTGGCCGCAAAGTCGAGGCGACGGGTCAGCAACATGACGGCGGCGGAGTCGGAACCGGCGACCGTGGCCATGACGTCTTGCATGAGCAATTCATAGCGCGCGAACCATTGCACGATGGTTCCGAAGAGCTGCAAATGCCGCGGGGTGAGACAGTCCAGGGTCGCGTTGTTCATTCGCAGGTCCGCCCATCGCTTCGCTCGTTCGAGGACGTCTCGAGTCGGAGCGGTCGCGTTCTTTTATTGCATGGGCTCGGACCCGTCACGCCTTGAGGCGGCTCGGCGCCCACGGCGGCGCGACGAATGAAGGGTTCGACGCGCCGCGGCATTGCTGCAATGCGGCAAAAAGCATTGCCGTTTTGCGCGGTTTGTGGCATGAGCGCGCGTCGAAACAATCTTCAAGGGAAGCAATGTCGTTTCTGAACAGCAATAATTTCCTCGATCGTCAGGCCGCCGCCGCGAAGGCGCGCAAGGCGCTGGCCGAGAAATTCCTTTCCCGCCCGAAATACGATCCCAACGATCCGGCCGTCGTCGAACGCGAGGCCAAGCGCCGCGCCATTCTCGAAGCGCGCGCCGAGCGCGACGCCGAGCGGCTGAAGCGCAAGGCCGAGGCCGAGGCCGCCGAAGCCGCGCGCCGCGTCGCCGAGGAAGGGGCGCGCCAGGAGGCGCTGCGCCTCGAGGCCCTGGCGCGCGAAGCCGCCGAAACGGCGCGCCGTGAGGAGGAGGCCAAGCTCGAATACGAGCGCAAGCTTGATCGCGACGCCCGTTACGCAGCGCGTAAAGAGCGCAAGAAGAAGGCCAAGAGCGCGATCGAGCGCTACCGCTGACGCCTGGATTGATCGCCGGCCGCAAGTCGGGCAAGAAGGCCTAGGGCCGGCAAACTCGGCTTTCTCGGTGGGGCGCGATCGAATGGCGAAACCTCTGCGTGTCGGCGTGGCGGGCCTCGGCAGTGTCGGGTCTGCGCTCGTCAGGCTCTTGGGGCGCCGGCGCGCCGATCTGGCCGCGCGGACGGGCCGTGAAATCATCGTCGTCGGGGTCAGCGCCCGCAGCCGGCGCGATCGCGGTCTCGATCTCGATGGCGCGGCTTTCTATGACGATCCGACGTCCCTCGCGACATCAGGGGATATCGACGTTTTCGTCGAGCTGATCGGCGGCGCCGAAGGCCCGGCCTATGACGCGGCGAAAGCCGCTTTGTCGCGCGGCCTGCCGCTCGTCACCGCCAACAAGGCGATGATCGCGGCCCATGGCCTCGAACTCGCGCGTCTCGCCGAAGCCAAAGGCGCGCCGCTGGCGTTCGAAGCGGCGGTCGGCGGGGGGATTCCCATCGTCAAGACGCTGCGCGAAGGCTTGGCGGGCAACGCCATTCGCCGTGTCTCCGGCATCTTGAACGGCACCTGCAACTATATTCTGTCACGCATGGAGACCGACGGGCTGCCGTTCGACGTATGCCTCGCCGATGCGCAGAGGCTCGGCTACGCCGAGGCGGACCCGACCTTCGACATTGGCGGCTTCGATTCGGCCCACAAGCTCGCCATCCTCGCCTCGTTGGCGTTCGGCGCCAAGATCGACGCCGACGCGGTTTCCGTCGAGGGCATCCAGACGATCAGCCTCGCCGATCTCGCCGCGGCCGACGAACTGGGCTATCGCATCAAGCTCCTCGGCGTCGCCGAGCGCACGCAAAAAGGGGTCGAGCAGCGCGTGCATCCGACCATGGTCGCCAAATCCGAGCCGCTTGCGCAGACCATGGGGGTTCTCAATGCGGTGACGATCGATGGCGACGCGGTCGGCGCGCTGACGCTGGTCGGGGCGGGCGCCGGCGGCGACGCGACGGCCTCCGCGGTCGCCGCCGACATCGCCGACATCGCGCGCGGCGACCTTGCGCCGGCATTCGGCCGTCCGGTCGACGCGCTGGAGGACGCCGAACGCGTGCCCATGCAGCGCCACGAAGGCGGGTATTACGTGCGTCTGGCCGTGGTCGACCGCCCAGGCTCGATGGCGACGATCGCCACCCGCATGGGCGAGCGCAAGATTTCGCTCGAGGCGATCATGCAGAAACGCCCCGTCAAGGGCGCGCCGTCGACCGACGTCGCGCCGGTCGTGCTGATCACCCACGCGACGACGGAAACGTCGATCCGGGAGGCCCTCGCGCTGGCGCTCGCCGACGGCGTGGTGAAGGAAAAGCCGCAGGTCATCCGTATCGAGCGGGCCTAGAGCCGAACCGGAAAAGCCGGTCCCCGCCTGTCCTAAGGCGCGCTCAAGAACGGATCGAGCAGGCCGAAGACGCTCACCAGCGCGACGACGACGACGCCGAGAACGACTTCGGCGATGCTGGTGTTCGTCAGGATGCGCAGCGCGGGCGCATCCGGCTTGAGGCGCGGCGCCAGGACGTAGCGGTTGACGAGCGCGATAACGATCATCGTCGCCGCCAGCGCGATCTTCACGCATAGCAGCGCGCGGTACGGCGTCGTCGGAAACGGCAGCGCGCCGCTGGTCAGGGCGACGTTGGCGGCGCCAGTCAGCGCCACCAGCGCGACGTCGAACTGGCCCCAGAAGGAGAATCGCCGCATCGCGATCACCGCATCGCGGCGCAGCGCGGGATCGCGATAGGCTTTCAGACAAAGCGCGAAGGGCGGAAGCCCGCCGAGCCAGGCCCCGGTGGCGAGGAGGTGCAGCGCGTGGTTGGCGCGATGGAGCGCGCCGACGCCGCCGTGCTGCATCGAGGCGTGACCGACCACACAGAGGCTCGCCAGCAGGAGCCCGGAGAAGAGGGTCGTGAAGGTCGAGGGACCGTGTCGGCCCAGCGCCAGCGCCACGAGCAGCGCCAGCGCGATGGCCAGACGCCACTGCCAGACCGCGCCGAACGCGGTGTCCACAAGCACGCTCTCGAGGATGTCGAGGTCGACGAGGCCGGACCAGGAATCGGTCATGGAGGCCGCTTCGAGCGCGACCCAGAGCAGGGCGCTGAGCGCGGCGAGGGGGATGGCGACCGCCGCAACGCGCCGCGCGGCGGGCGCGAGGGCGCGCGCGAGGTCGGGCGGCGCCAGCAGCCGGACATAGAGGCTCATGCCGAACAGAGCCATCGCCGACAGGAAATGCGCGAAGCGGCACAGCGCGAGCGCGCTTTCCATGGCTTCCTCCTATTCGCCGCCCGCGAGGGCGGCGATCGCGCTGGCGCGAGAAAATGCGAAGGCGGCGCGAGCCGACCTCACATCTTCATCCCCTTCATGTCGCCGCCCTTCATGTCTGCGCCGGGACCGGCGGCGCCGACGCCTTGGACCGCGAAATCGACCGCGACGGCGCCTGCGCGTTCGAACGTCAGAGTCGCCTTGACGCTCTCGCCCTTGACGAGCGGGCGCTTCAGACCCGTGAACATGATGTGATAGCCGTTCGGCGCGAGCTTCACGGAGCCGTGGGCGGGAATTTCGAGGCCGCTCTTCAGCTCGCGCATTTTCATCACGCCGCCTTCCATGCTCGTTTCATGGATTTCGACGCCGGCGAAATCGGCGGAGCCGCCGGTCAGCCGGTCCGGCGCAGCGCCGTCGTTGCGGATTTGGAGATAACCGGCGCCGACTTCGGCGCCCTTGGGCGTCGCGCGCGCCCAGGGCTTTTCGATCGTCAGATCGCCCGCCTTGATTTCCTGGGCGAGGGCGGGGGCCGCGCTCAGGCCGAGCGCGAGCGCCAGACAGACGGCGTGGAAGCGATTCATTTGCGTCTCCTTCAAGTTCGTTGCGAAGAAAGCTGCGCCTTCGCATGCGAAAGCGCGCCGAGTCGGTCAGGGCTTCACGGTGAAGTCGAAGCTGCCTTGGGTCTTATGGGTGTCGACCGACACGGCGTGCCAGGTCACGGTGTAGACGCCCGGCGGCAGCGTCTTGCCGACCTTGGCGATCAGCACGGTGTTGTCGGCGGGATCGACGCTGGGCGGGCCGAGCGGCGCCGCCGCGCCGCCCTCCGAAGCCAGAGCGATGGTGCAGAATTGCGGCTCCACCCCTTCGCTGAACTTCAGCCGGATCTCGGCGGGAGACGCGACCGTGCTTCCAACCGAGGGCGTGGCCCTTTCGAGCTGCGCATGCGCGTAGGCCGCGGTGGCGGCGAGGGCGAAAGCGAGCGAGGCGGCGATTTTGATGATCGAATGGCGAATCATGGCTGACCCCACTTGGAGATTGGTTTGCCGAGAGTGTCGGGGAAAATGTCGTCGAAAAAGAAGTGCATCTCGCCGACGACGCCGACCCCGTGGCCGCTCGCGCCGTTTATCGGAACGATCGCTTCGAGCGCGAATTGCCATGTCGAGGCCATGTAGATCACGCCCGGCTGGAACGTGCCGGTGGTCACGTCGGGTCCCGGCGCGAAGTTCGAAATCGGCTTCGAGAACGCGAATTCGGCGAGCGGGATAAGATGCTTGAAGAAGTCATTGTCGATCTCGCCGACATTCGAATTGTAGTAGGGCAGGCTGTATTGGACGGTGAACCCCCAGTTGATGTTCGTCGAGTTCGTGTTTCCATCCGTCCAGGCGTGGCTTGGCAGGCTCTCGCTGAGCTCGGCCGTCACCGCGAACGGGCGCAGGATGTTCAGGCTCTTCGGCAGGTCGCCGAAGCCTTTGCCCACGTCGAGCACCGGTTGGTACACGTTGAAGGGCTGGGTCTGTGTCCCGGTGCCGGTGTTTTCCCAGATGACCGTCGTGCCGACGGAGGCCATGAATTCGAATTCCGGGATGCAGAGGAAATTGTATTTGGCCTCGGTGTTGAGGCTTTCCCATCCATAGCCGCCGGGCCTTTGCCAAGTCGGTCCGTCCTGAACCGACAGCCCGAAGTTGGGGAAGATGGTCTTGGTGTAGCTGAAGGTCGCGTTGAACTCCTGCGATCCGCCGGAATTCATCGGGAGGTAGGTCAGGGTCGGCAGCGCCAGTTCGTCGCCGACGCCGGGATCGTCGATGGCGAGCGTGGCGGGGAAGATGCGGTCGCCGCAGACGGCGTGGGCGAACGCGGGCGAGAGCCAAAAAAGCGCCGCGGCGCCGGCGAGTGCGCCCGCGACGGCCCGTGAAGACAGCGTGGTCATGGAATGCAGCCTTGAAGTCCGAAAGAATGGGAACGCGCGCCAATGCGATCGGCGCGCGCCGGATTCGAATCAGACTTCGAAAGGCGGGGCGCGGGGTTGGGCGAATCCGGTCGGGCTGGGCTTTCCCCGAGCGAAATCGGCGCGCGCCGCAACGGGCGCGGCGGCGACCTCAAAGCGCGCGGGAAGGGAGGGCGCCGGCGGGACGAGCAGGACCGCCTGCGCCGCGAACTGGCACAACGGGCAGCCGTCGTCGCAATGGCCTTGCCGGCGCTCCGGAGAGGTCGAGGACGCCTCGTCGTCGGCCTGGGCGCAAAGGATCGCGCTGTCCCCGAACGTCGCCTTCAGCGTCGCCGCGACGCTCGCTATGTCCGATCGCGCAATGGCATGATGATAGGGCAGCGCTATGAGTTGCGCGAACAGGGCGAACGCGGCGAGCAACACCGCGAGGCGCGGAAAGGCGCGCGACGACGGGGCGCGCGCACCGCTGCGTCGCTTCACCGTTTTCCCCGCCGCTGCCGACACCCGATCATCCCCTCGCGACTGCGACATATTGTCCCTCGACAGTTAGAAGCGAACGGCGATCGGCTGTCAATCGCGAGCGCGGAGGGGCCCGATCGCTGCGCCCATCATCCCGATCCCGCGCCCGCTTGTGAGCGGCGGCGCGACTCCGGTATGATCGCGCCGGCTCCTCATCCTCGGCGCCACGGAGTGGGCGAAATCGGTCGCGATGGATCGTGATATGGGCGCTTCCCCGTCCGACGTCGGTTTCAGGGCAAATCCCGCCGAACGCCCGATGCAATCCCGAGCGCGCTTGTCCCTGGCTGGGACGAGCGGCTGGTTCGCGCTGTTCGGCGCTCTCTTGATCCACGCGAGCATCCTGTCTTTCTTGCTTTTCGAGAACAAGCTGGAGCCTGCGATCGCACCGGAGGCGCGAGAAATCCCCGTCGAAATCCTGGTTGAGCCGCCGGAGCCAAAGAAGCCCGACGATCCCGCGGCAAAGCCGGAGCCGGCGCCGACGGCGCAACCGATCGACCTGGAGCCCGCTCACGACGCTCCCCGCGCCGCCAATGAGGAAAAGATCGAAAGAGAGGCGCCCGACGAGGCGACGAAGGCGCCGGGCGCGACGCCGATGACGAAGGAGCCAAGTCTCAAGCCCGCTCCCGCAGAAGCGGCCGGGCCGACGCGGGAAGGCGAGTCTCACGCGTCGGAGAATTCGGCTGACCCCGTCTTGGACCAAGCCGCCGACGAGGAGAAGAGGACAGTCGAGGCCGATCGCCAAGCGCCGGCGGAGCAGCAGGCGCGCGTCGACACGAATGCCCAGCCCGAGAAGCTTCCAGCGTTCGTCGGCCAACCGTTCCCCACCTGGTCCACCGGCGAACGGTTCTCCACTTCTGAGTCTTTGCCGGACATCGAACTCGGGAGCGCGGCCGGACCGACTCCCGTTTCCGGCGGAAAGGCCAGATCGACCTATCTGTCGATTCTGTACGGGATGATCATGTCCCATGTGCATGGGACCGCCGCCCCGCGCGCGCGATTCGCGGGAGAGATCGCCTTCACCATCGACGGAACGGGCAACCTCATGCAACGCTCGATCGCACGCTCGAGCGGATCGCGGGATCTCGATTCTGCGGCTCTCGCCGCGGTCGGCGAGGCGGCGCCGTTTCCGCCGCCGCCGCAGCGCATGCCCGCGAGATTGACGTTCACCTACGACGCGAGGTGAACCGAGCGTTATCCGGCCGCCGCCCCGCACTCCCGGCATAGCCCCTGCATTTCGACCATTTGTCGGTGCGGCGCAAAGCCGGCGCGGGCGGCGGTCTTCTGGAGCAGGCGCGCGATGGCGGCGTCTTCGATCTCGTCGCTGCGCCCGCATTTCTCACACAGCAGAAGGACGCCTTGATGCGCGTGGCCGAAATGTTCGCAAGGCGCATAGGCGTTGCGGCTTTCGATCTTGTGCACGAAGCCGTTGTCGAGGAAGAACTCCAGCGTGCGATAGACCGTCGGCGGCGCGATCGGCTTGCGCTCGAGGCGCGCCATTTCGTCCATGATCGCATAGGCGCCGAGAGGGGCGGGGCTGCGGCTCAGAATCGCCAGCACGCGGCGGCGCAGCGCCGTCAATTGCAGCCCTTTGCTGGCGCAGGCCCTCTCGACCTGCGCCGCCCAGGCCAGCCCCATCGCTTCATGGCCGTCAGAAATCATCGATCTCGCCTTTTCCCATCCGAATCCTATCATGCTCGAAACGGCGCGTCGCGCGGAAGGTGGCGGAGGCTTGCGCGACGTATTGTTATAACATAACAGTACGCGCTCCGCGCCGAAAGGGCGCGGCGGAAAACACCTCGGAGGCATTCCCCATGACCCAGAAACTTCTACTCGCGGCGGCCGCGACGGTCGGCTTGATGAGCGCGCCGGCGCTCGCCGACCCGGTGAAAGTCGTCGCCGCGGAGAATTTTTACGGCGACGTCGCCACGCAGATCGGCGGCGCGAATATCGCGGCGACGAGCATCCTGACCAATCCGGACCAGGACCCGCATTTGTTCGAAGCGAGCGCCGAGACCGCCAAGGCTCTTGCCGACGCGAGGATCGTCATCGTCAACGGCGCCGACTACGACCCGTGGATGGAAAAGCTTTTGAAAGCCAACAAGGCGCCGGGCCGCAAGGAAATCGTGGTCGCGCAGCTCGTCGGCCGGAAAGCCGGCGACAATCCGCACCTCTGGTACGACCCGGCCTATGTGAGAGCGGCCGCCAAGGCGCTGGTCGCGGATCTCGACGCCATCGACCCGGCCCACAAAGCCGATTATGACAAGGGCGAGGCGCAGTTCCTCGAATCGCTGAAACCGCTGGACGCGAAGATCGCCGACATGCGCAAGAAATATTCGGGACAGCCGGTCACCGCCTCGGAGCCGGTGTTCGGCTATACGGCGGGCCTGATCGGCCTGAAAGTCCACAACGAGAAATTCGCCCTCGCGGTGATGAACAACGCCGAGCCGACGCCCTCCGAAGTCGCCGGGTTCGAGAACGATCTGAAGGGCCACAAGGTCAAGGCGATGCTCTATAACGCGCAGGCGAGCGAGCCAGCGGTGCAACGGCTGGTGCAGATGGCCAAGGACAATCAAATCCCCGTCGTCGGCGTCTCCGAGACCGAACCGCCTGACACGACCTATCAGCAGTGGATGCTCGGGCAACTCGACGCGCTCGATTCGGCGCTCGGCGGCGGGGCGAAGTGAGCGCGCTTCGTTTCGACGATGTGACCATTCGACTCGGCGGCCGAGACATCCTCTCGGCCGCCAGTTTCGTCGTCGAGGACGGCGAATTCATCGGCATGCTCGGCGCCAACGGCGCCGGCAAGACCACGCTGATGCGCGCCGCGCTCGGCCTGACGCGGCTCGCCTCCGGCGCGATCAGGGTTCTCGATCAGCCGGTCACGCGTGGAAATTCATCCATCGGCTATATGCCGCAGAATCGCGCGCTCGCCTTGGGCTTGCGTCTGACCGGCTACGACATCGTCGCCAGCGCGGCGATCGGCGCGCGCTTCGGCTTCGCGTGGCTCGACAAGGCGACGCGGCGCGAAATCGACTGGGCGCTCGATCACGTCGACGCGCGCGACCTCGCGCGCCGCTCGATCGGCGAGCTCTCGGGCGGCGAGCGCCAGCGCCTGCTGCTCAGTCAGGCGCTGCTCGGCCGGCCGCGCCTGCTGTTGCTCGACGAGCCGTTGATCTCGCTCGATCCTGCCTACCAGAAGGGCGTCGTCGACATCGCGCGGCGCCTTCGCGACGAATTGAAGATCGCGATTGTCTTCAGCGCGCACGAACTCAATCCGCTGGTCAACGCGATCGACCGCGTTCTCTATCTCGGCGCCGGCGCGGCGGTGATCGGCCCGGTCGATGAAGTCGTCACCGGTCCGGTGCTTTCGCGGCTCTATGGCGCCGACATCGAGGTGGTGCGCGTGCGGGACCGTTATTTCGTCATGGCCGGCGACGTCGAGGTCGAGCGCGACGCGCATCGCCACGAGGGCGGCGATCACGGCCATGTCCACTCCCACGATCATGGCGGCGCGCATGTTTGAATACGACTTCATGCGCACCGCCTTCGCCGCTTCCGGCGTCGCGGCGATTCTCGCCGGGATCGTCGGCTTTTTTCTCGTTCTGCGCGGCCAGACCTTCGCCGGTCACGCGCTTTCGCATGTCGGCTTCACCGGCGCGACGGGGGCGGCCTTGTTCGGCCTTTCGCCGTTCGCCGGCCTCGTCGCCTTCACGCTCGTCGCCGGCGTCGGCATGGGCCTCTTCGGCGAAAAACTCGCCGAGCGCGACGTGGCGATCGGCATGATGCTTTCCCTAGCGCTCGGGCTCGGGCTGCTGTTCCTGCATTTCTACACGTCGGCGGCGACCCAGGCGACCGCGCTGCTGTTCGGCAACGTGCTCGGCGTCGACGATTCCGCGCTGCTGAGCCTCGTCGTGCTGGCCGTGGTCAGCCTCGCCGCGCTCGCCGTCATTGTGCGGCCTCTGATTTTCGCTTCGTTGCAGAGCGAACTGGCCGAGGCGCGCGGCGTGCCGTTGCGCTTCGTCTCGGCGGCCTTTCTCGCCATCGTTGCGATCGCCGTCGCCGAATGCGCGCAGATCGTCGGCGTGCTGCTGGTGTTCACGCTGATGGTCGGCCCCGCCGCCGCGGCGCAGAATCTTTCGCGCCGGCTCAAAGGCGCTCTGGCGTTGGCGGCGGGCCTCGCGCTCGTCGAGGCCTGGGGCGGCCTGACGCTGGCCTTCTACACGGATTGGCCGACGAGCTTCTGGATCACGGCGCTGTCGGGACTGGTCTATTTCGCCAGCCTCGTTGTGCGGCGGCTGGCGGCGTGATGGCGCGGGAAAGGGGGCGCTGATGAGTTTCTTCCTCGGCGTCGAGCGCTCGTTCACCGGCCGGCCGTGGCGGCCGCGGCTCGACGCGGCGGGGGAGGCGCGCGCGCTCGCCATCGCGCAGGTCAGCGGGCAGAGCGAGCTGATGGCGCGCGTGCTCGCGGGGCGGGGCGTCGGTCTCGACGAGGTCGCGCGCCATCTCGAGCCGACCTTGCGCGAGCTGATGCCCGATCCCTTTGCGTTGCGCGACATGGAGGCGGCGACGGCGCGCCTCGCACGCGCCGTTCAGCGCCGGGAGCGCGTCGCGATCTTCGGCGACTACGACGTCGACGGCGCGGCGAGCGCGGCGCTGCTGAGCGAATATCTCGAGGCCTGCGGCTGCCCGACGCTGATCCATATTCCCGATCGCGTCGCCGAGGGTTATGGCCCGAACAGCGAGGCGATGGCGGCCTTCGCGGCCAAGGGCGCGAGCCTCGTCGTCACCGTCGATTGCGGCGCGGTGAGCCACGAGCCCATCGCCGAGGCGAGGCGGCTCGGCCTCGACGTCATCGTCTTCGATCACCATCAGGCGCCGGAAAACCTGCCCGACGCGCTCGCCGTCGTCGACCCGAACCGCCAGGACGATCTTTCCGGCCTCGGCTATCTCTGCGCGGCCGGCGTCGTCTATATGGGCCTCATCGCGCTCAATCGCGCGCTGCGCGAGGCGGGCTTCTTTCACGGGCGCGCGGCGCCCGATCTCATGGCCGCGCTCGATCTCGTCGCGCTGGCGACGGTCGCGGACGTCGTGCCGCTCGTCGGCCTCAATCGCGCGTTGGTGCTGCGCGGCCTCGCCGTGATGCGCCAGCGCAAGCGTCCGGGCCTCGCGGCTCTGTTCGATGCGGCGGGCGCCGACGGTCCGCCGCGCGCCTATCATCTCGGCTTCCTCATCGGCCCGCGCATCAACGCGGGCGGACGCATCGGCGACGCCGCGCTCGGCGCGCGGCTGCTGACGACGCGCGAGGATGCGCAGGCGCGCGAAATCGCCGCCGAGCTCGACCGCCTCAATCGCGCGCGCCAGCAGATCGAATTGGCTGTTCTCGCCGAGGCCGAAGCCGAGGCCCTGCTCGCGCTCGGGCTCGAGGAGCGCGGCGCGGCGGTGGTGGTGGCGGGCGAGGGCTGGCCGTCGGGCGTCGTCGGGCTGATCGCGGCGCGCCTGAAGGAGCGCTTCGAGCGCCCTGCCTTCGCGCTGGCCTTGAGCGGGCGCGAAGCGACGGGCTCGGGGCGCTCGATCGCCGGCGTCGATCTCGGCCGCGTCGTCCGCTCGGCCGTCGAGGCGGGCCTCGCCGTCAAGGGGGGCGGCCACGCCATGGCGGCGGGCGTGACTTTGGCGAAGAACCGGATCGGCGAATTTCGCGCCTTTCTCGAGGAAAAGCTCGCCGAGCCGGTCGCCAAGGCGCGCGCCCAATCGGGATTGGCGATCGACGCCGCGCTGACCGCGGCCGGCGCGACTCCGGCGATCGCGCATTCGATCGAGGCCGCCGGGCCCTTCGGCGCCGGAAATCCCGAACCGATCTTCGCGCTGCCGCGCCATCGCCTCGTCGACGTCATCGCCGTCGGCGCCGACCATCTGCGCTTGCGCGCCGTCGCCGGGGACGGCCGGGCGATCGAAGCGATCGCGTTCCGCGCCGTCGGCAAGCCGCTGGGGGAGGCGCTCCTGCGCCTCAAGGGCGCCAACGTCCATCTGGCCGGCGCGCTCGCGATCAACCGTTACGGCGGGCGCGAGAAGGCGCAGCTGCGGGTGCTCGACGCGGCGGAAGTCGCGGAATAGCGGGGATTGGGGATCTCGATCGAGAATCTGCGCCGAGCGCTCGGCCTCGCCCGTCAGTGAAAATCGCGGACGATGCGCGGCGCCCCGCGGCTCGTCGCCCAGTCGAGCGCTTCTTGCGCGAGTTCGGCGAAGGCGCCGGGGACGCGCAAGGCGACCGAGTTCGGCTGCGAGACGAGCGCCAGCCGCGCCGCGGCGAGGAGGAGCAGGTCGATCATCGCCTTGGAAATCAGTTCGACGTCCAATTTGTCCTCCGCCGCCTGCGCGTCGACGAGGGTGACGACGTCGCGAATCGCCTCGTCGGCTTCGCGCAACCGCTCACGTTCCGGTCCCGAAATCGCAAGGACGTCCGAAAGAGTGAGAAGGCGCATGGGCGTCCAAGCGAAGCAGCGGGGTTCGACAATCGAAATTCGCATCAACGCCTATAAATTGCTTTTTATAAAGTTGCAATCCATCAGTTGTGGAACGGCCGCGACCTGCGACCGCGTCGCGTCTTAAGAAACCGCCTCGCCTTCGAACACGATCTGGTCGGCCCATCGCGACGCCGTTCGCCGTTGCTCCGCCGTTCGCACCGTCCAGACCATGACTGGCATGCCCTTGAGTTCGCGCAATAGAAACGGCGTGGGATGCGGCAGGTCGTCGACGCTCCAGGAGAGAAAATCCGGGCGCGTCTCGGGGTAATGCAGGAAGGCCGCGCAGATCTGTTTCTGCGCCGCCGAAAGATCGCGCCAATGCCATCCGCGGTAACTCGGCTGGGCGACCATGCCGAGCGGGCCGATCCCGTCGTGGCGCGCGCGCAAATAGGCGATCGCCGCGGGATCGAAGCTCTTGAACGCGAGCGGCCCGTCATATTCGCGCGCCAGCGCGGCGACGCGCTCGGCAAGGCGCATGTCGCCGTCGAAACGGCTCTTGAGCTCGCAGATCAACGGCGTGCGGCCCGCGATGCGGGCGAGCAATTGCGGCAGCGTAGGCACGCGCTCGTCGCAATCGCGAAACGGCGCGGCCTGGATTTGGGCCACCGTTCTTTCGATCAGAGCGCCGCCCGTCCGCGTGAGCCGATCGAGCCTGGCGTCGTGAAACACCATCGCCTCGCCGTCGCGGCTCAGCTGCGCGTCGCATTCAATCGCGAAGCCGCCGCGGATCGCCGCCTCCGCCGCGCCGAGCGTGTTCTCGACGACGCCTTGGCCGGCGTCGTGCAGGCCGCGATGGGCGATCGGCCGCGCGACGAGCCAGTCCGGCGCGTTCGCGTTCACGCGCCGATCTCAAAGATCGCCTCGACTTCAGCGACCGCGTTGAGCGGCAGATGAGCGACGCCGACCGTCGTGCGCGCATGGACCCCCGGCGCGCCGAACACTTCGCGCATGAGCGCGGAAGCGCCGTTCATCGCTTTGGGAAGCTCGTCGCAGCCTCCTTCGACGGCGAAAAACCCGCCGAGCCGAACGACCTGCGCGATCCGGTCGAGATCGCCGACCGCCGCCTGCGCTTGGGCGACGAGGTTGATTGCGCAGAGCCGAGCCGCCTCGCACGCCGCGCTCAGCGACGAATGCGGCCCGAGTTTGCCGATATGGGCGGGCGCGATTCTGCCATCCGGGCCGAACGGCAATTGGCCGGAGACGAACAGCAACGCCCCGACGCGTTTGAAGGGGACATAAGCAGCGACCGGCGCGGCCGGCGGCGGAAGCGTGATCCCCAGTTCTTCGAGACGCTTGGCGACGAAGCTCATGACCGTTCCTTTGCTTGCACAGGGGCGCGCCGCTCGCCAGGCGCAGCGAGATCATTAAGCCAAACGCCGCGGCAGAAGAACCCTCGCGCGTCGCGCCGCGCTTGTTTTTGCCGCTCGGCGCGCTTAGGTTGCCCAGCATGATCTTCGCGCGCCGGCGCGGCATCGACGCGCGGCGCGATTGAGCGGGATAATGGCCATGGGTAGCTTCAGCATTTGGCATTGGATGTTGTTCGGAGCGGTGGCGCTGCTGCTGTTCGGCGGCAAAGGCAAGATTTCCGACATCATGGGCGACGTCGCCAAGGGCATCAAATCGTTCAAGAAGGGCATGTCCGAGGACGATTCCGAGGCGAAACCGGCGGCGCCGACGCCCCCGCGCAGCCTCGAAAATCGTGTCGGCTCCGCGGTCGACGCGAACGAGACGAACAAGGTCAACTGACGCGCCTGGCGCGAGCGCCCGTCGCCGGGCGGGGAGGGCGCGGAGCGCTTCTCCCCAAGGGTTTCGTGTGACCGGACCGCTCCATGTTTGATTTTGACGTCGGCAAGCTCCTGATCTTCGGCATCGTCGCCCTTGCGGTCATCCCGCCGAAGGATTTGCCGCGCGTCATGCGCACCGTCGGCCAGACCATCGGCAAGATGCGGCGCATGGCGGCCGAATTCCAGGGGCAGTTCATGGAGGCGATGCGAGAGGCCGATCTGGAGAGCGTCAAGAAGGAACTGAGCGCCCTCGACCAATCCGCCAGGGTCGGCGCGGCGTTCGATCCGGCGATGGCGATGCGCCAGGAAATCACCCAGGCCGTCGAGGGATCCAAGGAGATCGGCCACTCCGAAGTGGCGCTGACCGGCGCCGGGGGGGCGAGCGGCGAGCCCGTCGGCCAAGGCGCGGTCGTCGCTCACGAAAGCGCGCCCACGCCCGCGCCCGCGTCGTCCCTGGAGGTCGTCGAGCAGCCGACCGCCGGCGCCTCCGTCGCGCGGGGCGCGGCGGAATGAGCGCCGAGGACATCGACGCCACCAAGGCGCCGCTGATGGATCATCTCATCGAGCTGCGCATGCGCCTGGTTCGCGCGCTCTACGCCTTTTTCGCGGCGTTCCTGCTTTGCTTTTACTTTTCGCGCTCGATCTACAATATCCTCACCGAGCCCTATGTGCGCGTCGTCGGCGCGGAAAAGGCGACGCTGATCGCGACGCATTTCCTCGAACAATTCTACACCAACATCCGCCTCAGCATGTTCGGCGCCGGCGTCATCGCGTTCCCGATCATCGCCACGCAGATCTACAAGTTCGTCGCGCCGGGACTGTATAAAAACGAGCGACAGGCGTTCTTGCCCTATCTCATCGCGACGCCGATCTTCTTCTTCGCCGGCGCGATGCTGGTCTATTTCGTCGTCATGCCGCTGCTGATCCGGTTCTCCGTTTCGTTGCAGCAGGTCAACGTCCCCGGCGAGGCGACGATCGAATTGCTGCCGAAGGTCAGCGAATATCTGTCGCTGATCATGACCCTGATTTTCGCGTTCGGCGTCGCGTTCCAACTGCCGGTCGTGCTGACTCTGCTCGGTCATGTCGGCATCGTCGATTCGAAATATCTGTCTTCGATGCGGCGCTACGCCATCGTCGCCGTGACCGGGCTGGCGGCGATCCTGACGCCGCCCGACCTCATCAGCATGGTCTCCCTGGCTCTGCCGATGCTTCTGCTCTACGAGGGCTCGGTCATCGCGGTGCGCATCGTCGAGAAGCGGCGCGAGGCGGCGGAAAAGGCCAAAACCAAGACATGACCGCGCGCCCGACCGGATGAAGACGCGGGACATTCCGGCGGCGATTTGCGTGCCGCGCTCGCCCATCCCTTGCTGTGGCGCTGCTCGCGCCGGTCGTCGGCGGGGTCGCTGGTTGGGGCGTCTTTGGCGAGCCGCTCGGCCCATTTGAGCTATGGGGCGCCCTTCTGGTAATGGCTGGCCTCGGCTTCAATATCTTCGGCGACCGGCTGCTGTGCCGCTGGTTGCGACCTGTCGGGTGACTCTATGCACGATATCAAGGCGATTCGCGAAAATCCTCAGGCGTTCGATGAGGGAATGGCGCGCCGTTCTCTGCCCCCGCGCGCCGAGTCGCTGCTCGCCCTCGACGACCGGCGCCGCGCCGCGATCCTCGAATTGCAGAAGGCACAGGAGCGGCGAAACGCCGCATCGAAGGAAATCGGCGCCGCGATGGCGCGCAAGGACGCGGTCGTCGCGGAAGCCCTCAAGGACGAAGTCGCCAGGTTGAAGGTGGCGATGCCCGAGCTGGAGGCGGCGGAGAAGGCGGCGGGCATGGTGCTCGACAACGAACTCGCCGCCATCCCCAACCTGCCCGCGCTCGATACGCCCGACGGCAAGGACGAGAACGACAATGTCGAGGCGCGCCGCTTCGGCGCGCCGCCGAAATTCCCCGACGGCTTCAAGCCGAAGGAGCATTTCGAGATCGGCGAGGCGCTCGGCCTGATGGATTTCGACGCGGCCTCGAAACTTTCCGGCGCGCGCTTCGTCGTGCTCAAGGGAGCGCTCGCGCGCCTCGAGCGCGCTTTGATGCAGTTCATGCTCGATCTGCATACCCGCGAACATGGTTACGAAGAGATTAATCCGCCGGTGCTGGTGCGCGACGAGGCGATGTTCGGCACGGCGCAATTGCCGAAGTTCCGCGACGATCAGTTTGCCGCCGGCGAAGGGTTCTGGCTGATTCCGACCGCCGAAGTGCCGATGACCAATCTCGTGCGCGAGAGCATCGTCGAGGAGAAGCGCCTGCCGCTGCGCTTCACCGCGGGAACGCTGTGCTTTCGCGCCGAGGCGGGCGCGGCCGGACGCGACACGCGCGGCATGATCCGTCAGCACCAGTTCGAAAAGGTCGAACTGGTTTCGATCACGACGCCGGAAGACTCGGCCGCCGAGCACGAGCGCATGACCGCCTGCGCGGAAGAAGTCCTTAAACGCCTCGATCTGCATTTCCGCACCGTCGCGCTGTGCACGGGCGACATGGGCTTCGCCTCGCAGAAGACCTACGACATCGAGGTCTGGCTGCCAGGGCAGGGGCGTTTTCGCGAGATTTCCTCGTGCTCGGTATGCGGCGATTTCCAGGCGCGGCGCATGAACGCGCGCTGCAAGGCCGCCGACGCCAAGCACACCCGCTTCGTCCATACGCTCAACGGCTCGGGCGTCGCGATCGGGCGCGCGCTCGTCGCGGTGCTCGAAAATTATCAGAATCCGGACGGCACGGTTTCGGTCCCGGAAGTCCTGTGGCCCTATATGGCCGGGCTGACGCGCATCGAGCCGAGGAAGTAGGGCGCTGCGCCCTATTGCTTGACCTGGCACTTGCCGAGATCGGCGACCGTCGCGCCGTCGGCGAAGGCGCGGCACTTGTTCGAATACATTTGGGCGACGCCGTTCTTCACGCCGCAGACGGGCGCGTATTCGTCGGTGCAGAAAACGGATCGCGACGAAGGCGGCGGGGCGGGCTTGGCCTCGCACGGACCCTGGCGGGTCACCGTGGCGTCGTCCGCCTTGGCGCAGCCCGCGTTGGAATAGGTCTTCTCGGCGCCGTCCTTGAGGGCGCAGACCGGAGCCCACAGCATCGTGCAGAACCCCGCCGCAGCGGCGGGCGGCGCCGGCGCGAGAAGCGCAAAGACGAGAAGGGTGGACGCAAGCGCTTTTGCCATCTTCGGCTTCCTCGCTGGATTCGCACTTTTCGATCGGCGATCATTACGATCGCACATGTCGCGGCTCCCGGCGAGTCGTGCGCGCGCCGCCGCGCCCGCGGCGCGGCGCGAAACTCGGCTGCGGAGCGTCATCGCGCGAATCGATTGGGCGCGGTACAAACGGCGCTCCAGCCGCGCCATGCGGGAAAGGCGATCCATGCGCATCTTGCTCACTAACGACGACGGCGTCCACGCGCCGGGCCTCAAAATATTGGAGGCGATCGCCCGCCAGTTGTCCGACGACATTTTCATCGTCGCGCCGGAGATCGATCAATCCGGCGTCGCGCATTCGCTCTCGCTCAACAATCCGTTGCGTCTGCGGGAGATCAGCCCGCGCCATTTCGCGGTGCAGGGCACGCCGACGGACTGCGTGATCATGGGCGTGCGCAAGATCATGGCCGACGCCCGCCCGGACCTGATCCTTTCGGGCGTCAACCGCGGCCAGAACATCGCCGAGGACGTCACCTATTCCGGCACGATCGCGGCGGCGATCGAGGGCGCTCTCATCGGCATTCCCTCGATCGCCCTTTCCCAGGCCTATGACGGGCGCGAGGGCCGAGGCAAGACGAATTGGGACTGCGCCGCGACGCTTGGGCCCGACGTGATCACGAGGGTCCTGCGCATCGGCGTGCCCGAAGGCGTGCTGGTCAACGTCAATTTCCCCGCGTGCGCGGCCGCGGAGGTCGCGGGCGAAGCGGTGACCACGCAAGGGCGGCGCGACACCGAATTGATGCGCATCGAGGAGCGGCGCGACGGGCGCGCCATACCCTATTACTGGCTGATGTTTCAGCGTGGCGGCTTCACCCCGGGCGCGGGGACCGACATGGAGGCGCTCGCGGCCCGGAAGGTGTCGATCACGCCTCTGCGGCTCGATCTGACCGACGAGGCGACGCGGTTGCGTTACGCCGAAGCCTTCGGGAGCCCTTGAGCCATGTCGGCGCCGCGAGACGAGGACGCGCCCGTGACGAGCCCCGAGGCGGAAGAACGCGCGCAATTCATGTTGCGCTTGCGCGCGCGCGGCATCGACGACCTTCGTCTCCTGCGCGCGTTGGAGCGCGCGCCGCGCGCTTTGTTCATGCCGCAGCGCTATGGCGACATCGCCGCGCGCGACATCGCGCTGCCGATCGGTTGCGGCCAGACCGCGCCGCCGCCCTCGATCGTCGCCGCGATGATTCAGGCTCTCGATCCGGGGCCAGGGGGCCGGGTGCTGGAGATCGGAACCGGGACTGGCTACGCCGCGGCGCTGCTGGCGCAACTGGCGGGGGAAGTCGTTTCGCTCGAGCGTTGCCAGACGCTCGCGCTCGAGGCCGCCGCCCGTCTCGACGCCTTCGGGCTCGCCAACGTCCGCGTCGCCTGGGCCGACGGACTGACGCTCGATCCCCAGGGCGGGCTCTTCGAAAGCATCCTCGTCCACGCTCTGATCAAGGCGCCGGCCTCGCGGCTGACCGACCTGCTCGCCGCAGGCGGGTCGCTCGTCGCGGCCATCGCCGACGACGCCTCCGGCGAACAGCGCATCGTCCGCCTGACGCGCGAGGCGAACGGCGAGATCGTCGCCAACGCGCACGGCGCGGCGCGGACCTTCATGCCCTTGGCCGAGGGCCTCGCGCGCGCGCTGTAAGCCGAGGAGCCTCCCGACGGCGCGACGCATTCGCAAACCAATGATTCATCTTAAACCCTCTCTTAATACAATGCGCTCAAACTGCGCATACGTTCGGTTGCGTTCGAGTGGGTTGAGCCGATGAGTAAATTCGCAGCGTTTGACGTCAAGCGGAGCGCCGCTCGCGCGGCCCTAACGGGATTAGTCGGAATTTGGCTCTCCGGGTGCTCGGCCGATTCCACCCGGTTGAGTGGGACGTTCGACAGCCCCTTCTCCAATCCGTTCTCGACCGCCTCCAACGACGCCGGGACGTCGGGGCCGCAGTTTGGGTCCGCGCCGGTCGCGCCGAACGCCGATTACGCCGCCGCGGCCCATCCGAGCCCGGTCGCCGTCGCGGCCTTGTCGCCCGCCCCGCCGGCGACGACCGGTCAGATCAAGAGTTCCGCCAATCAGCCCGTGACCGGGTTCGGCGCGGGGTGGAGCGCCGTTGGCGGCTCGCCGATCGTCGTCGCGGACGGCGAGAGCTTGGACAGCGTGTCGCGACGCTATGGCGTTCCCCCTTCGGCGATGCTGAAAACCAATGGCTTGAGCAGCGCGGCGCAAGTCCATGGCGGCATGCGCCTCGTCATCCCCGTCTATAACGCGAACGGCGCCGCCGTCGCCGCGGCGCCGGTCGAAAAAGCGAAGCGCGTCGCTTCGGCGGATGCGCCCGATCCCGCCCCTATCAAGCCGGCAAAGGCGAAGAAGCCGGCGCACGACGCGGTCGCAGACGCGAGCGCGCCGCCGGCCAAATCGGCCGTCAAGCCCGTCGCCAAGACGGCCGCTCCCGTCGTCGCGGCTCGCACGGACGCCGACGCCAAGGCGACGTCCGCGAAGAAGAAGCCGACGACCGACGCAACCCCCACCAGCAGCGTCCACGCGAGCGATCCTGCGCCCGCGCCGCCCCTGACCGGCGCGCAGGCGGACGCCGCCGGAGTCGCGCCGGAGTTTCGCTGGCCGGCGCGCGGGCGCATCATCGAGGGCTTCAAGGCCGGCGGCAACGACGGCATCAACATCGCCGTGCCCGAGGGCACGTCGGTGCGGGCGGCCGAGAGCGGCACCGTCGCCTACGCCGGCAGCGGATTGAAGGGCTACGGCAATCTCGTGTTGATCCGCCACCCCAACGGATTCGTCACCGCCTACGCCAACAACGGCGAACTGGACGTCAAGGCCGGCGACACGGTCAAGCGCGGCCAGATCGTCGCCAAGTCCGGTCAGAGCGGCAACGTCAATTCGCCGCAACTGCACTTCGAATTGCGCAAGGGCACCACGCCCGTCGATCCCACCTCTTATCTCGCCGGCCTCTGAACGACCGGCGGGATTGCCTGGGTCCAGTCTCCAGTCTGGACGTCGCGTCGCTCACAGGATGACCGCGAGACACGATTGCACTGTGAGCTTGAAAGCAAGGCGGCGGGTCCAAGGAAAGGCCCGCCGCCTTCGCGCGCGTCAATTGGCGTCGGAGTCCAAGCGTCGCCCGAGCCGGCCCGCCAGATCCTGCGTGAACTGCCAGGCCGTGCGACCCGAGCGTGAGCCCCGTGTCGTCGCCCATTCCAAAGCTTCGCGTTCGATTGCGTCCGCGGGCGCGTCCAGCGAGAAATATCTGGCGTAGCCGTGGACCATCGCGAGATAGTCGTCCTGGCTGCAATGATGGAAGCCGAGCCATAGACCGAAGCGATCGGACAGCGAAACCTTCTCCTCGACCGCCTCGCCCGGATTGATCGCGCTCGAGCGCTCGTTCTCCACCATGTCGCGCGGCAACAAGTGGCGGCGGTTCGAGGTTGCGTAGAACAGCACGTTGGCGGGTCGTCCTTCGATGCCGCCCTCGAGCGCCGCTTTCAGCGACTTGTAGGACGTGTCGCCGCCGTCGAAGGAAAGGTCGTCGCAGAAGACGATGAAACGATGCGGCGCCTCGCGCATCAGCGCCATCAACACGGGCAGGCTTTCGATGTCCTCGCGGTGGATTTCGACGAGCTTCAGCGGCGCGCCGGAGTTCGCGGCGCGGTTGATCTCGGCATGCGCCGCCTTGACGAGCGAGGATTTGCCCATGCCGCGCGCGCCCCACAGCAGTGCGTTGTTGGCCGGCAGCCCGCGGGCGAAGCGTTCGGTGTTTTCGAGAAGCATGTCGCGCACCCGGTCGACGCCGCGCAGCAGCGCGATGTCGACGCGATTGACTCTTCCGATGGGAAGCAGAGCGCCCCGGTCGGCATGCCACACGAAAGCGTCGGCGGCGGCGAAATCGGGGCGAGGCTGGGCGGGCGGGGCCAGCCGGTCGAGCGCGTCGGCGATCCGCGCGAGCAGCGCCGCAGGGTCGCCGGAGGCCGGAGGGGAAACGGACATGGGAGATTCCTATGCAGCGGATTGGCCGCCGGTTTGGCACAACTGAGCGCGAAGCTCCAGGGGAGGGCCGATCGGGTCGGGCTTCCGTTTGAACGCCGCCCGCTGATCGCGCGGCGGTGAGGCGGCCTGTCCGCATTGTCGCGGCGCCCTTTCGCCGGGCGCAAGAGCGGTCACGCAGGGGCGGTCGACGCGGCGCAATCCTCTACTTTTCCCGTCTCCAGGTCTTCCAGTATGGGGCACTCCGGCCGGTCGTCTCCATGGCAGTCGCGCACCAGTTTGCGCAATGTCGCCGCCATCGCCTGCATCTCGACAATGCGCGCCTCGAGATCCTCGAGATGGGTTCGGGCGATTCTCCTGACTTCGCGGCTGGGCCGCTTCTTGTCGCGCCAGAGCGCAAGCAATGTTGCGATTTCCTCGATCGAAAAGCCGAGCCTTCGAGCCCGGCGAACGAACCGAAGTTCGTGGATTTCATGCTCGCCATAGTCGCGGTAGTCGTTCCGCCGACGCGCGGCCGGGCGCAGCAGGCCGATCGCCTCGTAGTGGCGGATCATTTTCGCGCTGACGCCGGTCGCGGCTGCGGCGGCTCCGATGTTCACGATTCGAAACCTCTTGACGTTCCAATGGTGGGAAGGTGTAGCGGTGAGAAGGATCGGATTCAACAAGGGATCGACAATGACCCACGCGGCGGCTGACGGGCGCGAGCCGGGCGGCAAGGCCGATCCTCGCCATGGGCGCGACGACGCCGGGACGAGGGGACGGGTCAAGGATCCCGTTTGCGGCATGAACGTCGATCCGGCGACCGCGAAGCACAAGTCGGACCACGCGGGTCGGACCTATTATTTCTGCTCGGCGGGCTGCTGCGAAAAATTCGTCGCCGATCCCAGGCGCTATGTCGGCGAAACGCCTGTCGCGCCGCCGCAGGCCGCGCCGGCCGGGACCGTCTACACCTGCCCGATGCATCCCCAAATTCGCCAAATCGGACCCGGCGCCTGTCCGATCTGCGGCATGGCTCTCGAACCGGAGGCGCCGACCGCCGAGACGGGACCGAACGTCGAACTCCTCGACATGACGCGTCGCTTCTGGATCGGTCTCGTCCTCGCCGCGCCGGTCGTCGCGATCGAGATGGGCGGCCATCTGGCAAAGATGAATTGGCTGGCCACGCCGGCGTCCAACTGGGCGCAGCTGGCGTTGGCCACGCCGGTCGTTCTATGGGCGGGCTGGCCGTTCTTCGTGCGCGCTCTCGCGTCGATCAAGAGTCGAAACCTCAACATGTTCACGCTGATCGCGATGGGGACGGGCGTCGCCTGGACATACAGCGTCGCCGCGACGCTCGCCCCTCAGATCTTCCCGCCGGCGTTCCGCGACCACAGCGGCGCCGCGCCGGTCTACTTCGAAGCCGCGGCGGCCATTACCGTGCTCGTCCTGCTCGGGCAGGTGCTGGAACTCAAGGCCCGCGAGCAGACGGGCGGAGCGATCCGCGCGCTGCTCGATCTCGCGCCGAAGACCGCGCGGAGGATATCTGGCGACGGAAGCGAGCGCGACATCGCTCTCGCCGAGGTCGCCGTCGGCGACCGCCTGCGCGTCCGGCCGGGCGAGAAAATCCCGGTCGACGGCGAATTGATCGAGGGCGCCAGCGCGGTCGACGAATCGATGGTGACCGGCGAGTCGATGCCCGTCGCCAAGCGGGTCGGCGCCAAGCTGATCGGCGGCGCGATCAATGGGAGCGGCGGGTTCGTCATGCGGGCCCAGCGAGTCGGGCGCGACACGATGCTCGCGCAGATCGTCGAGATGGTCGCCAAGGCGCAGCGCAGCCGCGCGCCGGTCCAGCGTCTCGCCGATCGGGTTGCCGGCTGGTTCGTGCCCCTGGTGATCGCCGTCGCCGTGTTGGCCTTCCTCGTCTGGTCGATATTCGGCCCCGAGCCGCGCTTCGCCTATGGGCTCGTCGCCGCCGTATCGGTGCTGATCATCGCCTGCCCATGCGCATTGGGGCTCGCGACGCCGATGTCGATCATGGTCGGCGTCGGGCGTGGCGCGCGGTCGGGCGTGCTGATCAAGAGCGCCGAGGCGCTCGAACGGTTCGAGAAGGTCGACACGCTCGTCGTCGACAAGACCGGCACGCTCACCGAAGGCAGGCCGCGCGTCGTCGCCATTGCGCCGGCGCCGGGCTTCACTCCGGACGAGTTGTTGCGGTTAGCCGCCAGCCTCGAGCGTTCGAGCGAACATCCGCTGGCGGCGGCGATCGTCGCGGCCGCCAAGGAGAAGGGGCTCGATCTCGCCGAGGCGCGCGACTTCGATTCGCCGTCCGGCAAGGGCGTCGTCGGCAAGATCGAGGGACGGGCGCTCGTCATAGGCAATCAACGGTTTCTCGACGAGTTCGGCGTCGACGCAAGTCCGCTGGCCGCGCCGGCCGAGACGCTGCGCCGCGACGGCGCCACCGCCGTGTTCGTCGCTGTCGACGGCCAAGCCGCCGGCGTCATCGCGATAGCCGATCCGATCAAGGCGACGACGCCCGACGCGGTGCGCGCGTTGCTCGCGCAGGGCCTGCGCATCGTCATGCTGACCGGCGACAACCGCACGACCGCCGAGGCGGTCGCGGCCAGGCTGGGCATTAGGGATGTCGAGGCGGAAATCCTGCCCGAGCGCAAGGCCGAGACGGTCGCGCGCCTGCGTCGCGAAGGCCGTGTGGTCGCGATGGCGGGCGACGGCGTGAACGACGCGCCGGCGCTGGCGGCGGCCGACGTCGGCGTCGCGATGGGCACGGGAACGGACGTAGCGATCGAAAGCGCCGGCGTCACGCTGCTGAAGGGCGACCTCCAGGGCCTCGTTCGCGCCCGCCGCCTCTCCGCCGCGACGATGGGCAACATCCGCCAGAACCTGTTCTTCGCCTTCGTCTACAACGCCATCGGCGTGCCGATCGCCGCCGGCGTCCTTTACCCCTCCTTCGGAATTCTTCTTTCGCCCATCGTCGCCGCGGCGGCGATGGCGCTGTCCTCGGTCAGTGTAATCGGCAATGCGTTGCGGCTGCGAAACGTGAAGCTCTAAGCGAGGACCGAGGAACGCGAAAGCAAGGCCGGCCCGAGGCGGGCTGTAAATTCGCGGCGACCAGTGCTATATGGACACAAGCGCGCCGGGCCTTGAACCCGGTGGAGAAAGAGGCGCTCGATGAAAAGTTCTCGTTTGAAGGCAATGAGTCTCTCCGACGCGGCGGCGGCCCGTGTCCATGAGATTATCGCCAATGCGCAAAAGCCGATCGTCGGCCTGCGCGTCGGCGTCAAGAACGGCGGTTGCGCCGGCATGTCCTACACCATGGAATTCGCCGAAAGCGCCTCGCCGCTCGACGAGGTCGTCGAGGACAAGGGCGTCAAGCTGCTGATCGATCCCAAGGCGCTGCTGTTCCTGCTCGGCGCGCAGATGGATTTCAAGGTCGACAAGCTCTCTTCGAGTTTCGTCTTCCTCAATCCCAACGAGACGTCGGCCTGCGGCTGCGGCGAGAGCGTGGCGATCACGCCGGTGACGCCCGAGGAACTCGCCGCGAACAGCTGAGGCGGGCGCCTACGCGACGCGCCGAACTCTCAGTCCTCGGCGTCGGCGGGGACCGCCTTGGCGGGCGGCAGCCGCACCGGCCGCAGCAGGAAGCTCGGAACGTGATCGCCGAGCCCGATGACCGGCGCATCCGCCTCCTCGTCGCGGCGCGGCCGGCGCGACGGCGCGGGGCGGGCGTGAGCCGCGGGCCTCGGCGCCGCGGATTCCCGCTCGGCGCGCTCCGGGGCGCGCGGCTCCTGGGAGTGACGTTCGGGCGAACGCGGCTCGCGCGCGGCGTCCTCCGTGGGCGAAGCCGCGCGGGCGCCGCCGCCGCCGCGCCTGTGATGGGCGGACGATTTGGCTTCGCTCCCACGCGCTTCGCCGCCACGTCCGCGCCCGCGCGCGCCGCGATGCTCGCGCCCGACATGCTCGTGGCTGACATGCTCGTGGCTGACATGGGCGCTTTCCGCCTCGTCCTCGACGGGAGCCTCCTCGCCGGCCTGCCAATCGATCTTGCGGTTGATCAGTTTCTCGATGTCCTCGATCGCGCGCGCGTCGGCGCGCGTGACGATCGTCAGCGCGGCGCCGAGTTTGCCGGCGCGACCCGTCCGGCCGATGCGGTGGACATAGTCCTCGGAGTGATGGGGAGCATCGTAATTAATGACGTGGCTGACGTCGGGAATGTCGAGCCCGCGCGCCGCCACGTCCGAACAGACGAGCAATTGCACTTGATCGTTACGGAAGGCGTCGAGCGCGGCCATCCTCGAGCGCTGATCGAGGTCGCCGTGCAGCGCGCCGACGGAAAAGCCGTGCTTCTCCAACGAACGGTAGACGACCTGCACATCGCGCTTGCGGTTGCAGAAGATGAGCGCGTTCTTGAAATTCTTGGCGCTGCGGATGATGCGGCGCAATGTCGTCCGCTTCTCCTCCGGCGAGGCGCCGGAGCGCACCAGCGTCTGTGTGATGCCCTCCGCCGTCGAAGCCGCGCGGGCGACCTCGATGCGCACGGGATTATGCAGGAAAGATTCGGTGAGCCGGGTGATTTCCGGCGGCATGGTGGCGGAGAAGAAAAGCGTCTGGCGGGTGAACGGCACGAGCTTGCAGATGCGCTCGATATCGGGGATGAAACCCATATCGAGCATGCGGTCGGCTTCGTCGATGACCAGAATCTCGATGCCCGTCAGCAGGATCTTGCCGCGCTCGGCGAAATCGAGCAAGCGGCCGGGCGTCGCGATCAGCACATCGGCGCCCCGGGTGATCTTGGCCTCCTGGTCGGCGAAGGAAACGCCGCCGATCAGCAGGGCGAGATTGAGCTTATGGTTGACGCCGTACTTGCCGAAGGCTTCCTCGACCTGCGCGGCGAGTTCGCGCGTCGGCTCGAGGATCAGCGTGCGCGGCATGCGCGCGCGGGCGCGCCCTTTTTCCAACATGGACAACATCGGCAGCGTGAACGCCGCGGTCTTGCCGGTGCCGGTCTGAGCGATGCCCAAAATGTCGCGCCCTTGCAGCGCGTAGGGAATGGCTTGCTCTTGAATGGGGGTCGGCGTGTCGTAGCCAGACGCTTGGACGGCGTTGAGCACTTTCTCGCTCAGGCCGAGTTCATCAAATTTCATTGTGTCTCACAGGGATGAAGGCTTTTGGGGGGCGCATCCGGCGCCCCTCCGGGACGGCGCGGCTCTTGGATCGCGCCTGCGCGAGGGCATTCTTGTCGCGCCGCGCAAAGCCGGAGCGTTGATCGTGCCCTCGACCAATTCTCGATATAGAATAAATCCCGCCAAAGTCAATGAAAGAGCGCGTTATTCCGTAAAGAGGCCAACCTCGCCGTCGGCGTCGAACCCGCGCGTTTGGGCAAGCGCAAAGACGGGCTGCGGCCGGCGCGGTCGCGCGAGACCGCCGCCCGCGCACCTCATCGCGGCCCGATCGTCAGCTTCTGAAACCCCGATCCGGCGGTCGGCTTGCGGGCGGAAATGATGCGCGAGTTGACGCCGCTCCAGCGGATTTCCCCGGAAAGCCGACCGTACTCGATCTTCGGACAGCGGTTCATCACCACTTCGACGCCCTTGGCTTCGGCGCGCGCCGCCGCGGCGTCGTTGCGCACGCCGAGTTGCATCCAGATCGCCCGGGGCAGCGGATCGAGCGCCAGCGCCTCGTCGACGATGGCGCCCGCCGCCTCGGAATTGCGGAAGATATCGACCATGTCGATCGGTCCGGGCGCGTCGGCCAGGCGCGCATAGACGGGCAGGCCGAGAATGGCGCCGCCGGCCAGACCGGGATTGATCGGCAGCATCGTGAAGCCGCGCTCGGAAAGATATTTGAGGACGAAGAACGAAGGCCGCGCCGAATTGGCGGACGCGCCGACCATGGCGATTCGCTTCACGCCGGTGAGAATGCCGCGGATGTAGTCGTCGGGATAGGAATCGTGGTTCACGCGCCCTCCCAATGCGGCGTGCGCTTGTCGAGAAAGGCGCCGATGCCTTCGCCGGCGTCCGCGTGGGCGAGATTTTCGACCATGGCGCGCGCGGCGAGCGCATAGGCCTCGGCGAGCGGCATTTCCATCTGCTGATAGAAGGCGCGTTTGCCGATCGCCACGGTCGCCGCCGAGCGCGCCGCGATTGCCGCGGCGAGCTTTTGCGCTTCGGCGAGCGCCTCGCCGGCGGGGACCACGCGATTGACGAGGCCAAAACGTTCGGCCTCGTGGGCGAGGTAGAGCGCCCCGGTCAGCGCCATCTCCATCGCATGTTTGCGCGAAACCGCGCGGCCCACGGCGACGAGAGGCGTCGAGCAGAATAGCCCGATGCCGACGCCGGGCAGGGCGAAGCGCGCCTTATCGCCCGATATCGCCAGATCGCAGGTCGCGACGAGCTGACAGCCCGCCGCGGTCGCGATGCCCTCGACCGCCGCGATCACAGGTTTGGGCAAATCGACGATTTGCCGCATCAGGTCGGCGCAACGCGTCATGACGCGTTGGTAAAAGGCCTCGCCGCGATCGGCGTCGTTGCGATGCGCCCTCAGCTCCTTGAGATCGTGCCCGGCCGAAAGCGCGGGGCCGTCGCCGGCGAGGACGACGACGCGCACGGAAGGATCGGCGCCGATGGCGGCGAATTCGCCGATCAGCGCTTCGATCATCGCCAGGCTCAGCGCATTGCGGGAAGCCGGCGATTGCAGCGTGAGCGTCGCCACGCCGGCCTCGTCTTGGCGGCGAACAAGCGCGAGCGGATTTTCGCTTCGCAGCGGGGAATTCATGTCGGCCGCTCCGTTAAGACCTTAGCGCGTCGCGGGCGGGAGGGCACCATCCAGCCAACCCACCGGCGTCTTCCGCCCGGCGCCACTTATCGCCCGAAATCATGGAATGCAAAAGGCCGGCGAGCCAGAAACGTTCCCGAGGTCGCTCGAAGGGAGGCTTCCGGGATGCACTTCACGCATGCTTCCATCGCGACTCATCGTCAGCGATAGCGGCTACTGGACGGATTTCCATGGTCGGTGGTAACCCTCGCGACGATCGCGGCGTGGCCGGCCATCGGACTTTGATCATGACGTCGCGGAGCAAGGACAGCGATGGAACGGCTCAAGACCCGGTTGTCGCGCCAGTGGGAGCGGGAGCTCGTCGACGTCCATATGCCGATCCGGTCTTATATTCAGTTTGGTGAAGTTTTCTAAGGTTATGGCATATGGCCTCGAACCCATCGGCGAATCCAATTCCCACTCTCGATCGCGCCTTCGATCTTTATGAAGCAGGGGATCCGACTGGAGCGGCTGACGTTTGCAACGAAATACTGGCGGTTGATGGGAATAATTACGGCGCTCTGTATCTGCTTGGCAGCCTCCACGGAACGATGAAGGATTTCGACAATTCCATTGTCTTTCTGAGACGAGCCATCGAAATCGATTCGAAAAGACCTGTCGCATATTTCAATCTCGCCAACGCATTATATTCTTCCGAACGTTACGTTGAAGCGGTGCGCGCGATCGATTCCTATCTCGCTCTCGTTGCCAAAAATCCGGAGGCCTATAACGTTCGTGCGGCGATTTACTTTAAATTGCGACAATTCGAAGAGTCATTGCGGAGCAGCGAGCGCGCCATAGAGCTTAACCCGGACTTTGTGCAAGCTTACAACATTCGGGGCAACGCGCTCGTTGAGCTTAAGCGCGTCGATGAAGCGCTCGCGAGCTACGACAAAGCCATCGCCTTCAAGCCGGATTTCGCCGACGCTTACTACAACCGCGGCAACGCGTTCAGAGAATTGCAGCGTTTTGATAACTGCGTCGAGAGCTACGATAAAGCGATTACGCTGAAGCGCGATTTTTCCGCCGTCTACTATGGCAAGGGTTGCGCTCACGCAGAGTTAAAACAACTGGAGCCGGCGCTTTCCTGCTTTGAGAATGCATTGCGATTGGACGCTAAGCTTGAGTTCTTGCCCGGCGACATCTGCCATGTTCGCCAACAGCTATGCATTTGGTCCGCCTATGCGAGCGAAACCGAGACTCTTAAAGAACGCATTCGAAGATGTGATCGGGTCTCGAAGCCGTTCCCGATTTTGTCGATCTCCGATTCCAACGCGCTCAATATGCAAGTGGCGAGAACATTCATCGAAGCCAAGAATGGGGATTCAATTCATCCGAATGCATTCGTAAAATATTCGAGAAAAGATAGAATACGCATTGGCTATTTCTGCGCAGATTTCCGCAATCATCCTGTGCCATATTTGATGGCGGAATTGTTCGAACGCCATGACAAGAGCAAATTTGAAGTGACGGCGTTCTCATTCGGACCCGACACCGGCGACGATATGAGAAAGAGGTTGCGCGCAGCGTTCGAACGGTTCGTTGACGTGAGAGATCGATCTGATCGGCAAATTGTTGATCTGGCGCGAAGTCTGCAAATTGATATTGCGGTCGATTTGAACGGCTTCACTCAGGAAGGCAGGATTGGGATTTTTGCTGATCGTGCAGCTCCTATCCAGATAAATTATCTCGCCTATTCGGCGACAATGGGAGCGAATTTTATCGATTATATCATCGCGGATAAAGCGGTTATACCGGAGGGGCGCCAAAAAGATTATTCCGGGAAAATTGTCTATCTTCCCGGCAGCTTTATGCCAAGCGATTCAAAGCGGCAAATCGCCCATACGCAGTACACGCGCGCCGATTGTTCACTTCCGGAAAGCGGGTTCGTCTTCTGCTGCTTCAATAATAACTACAAGCTCACGCCGGTTCTGTTCGATTGCTGGATGCGCATTTTAAGGCGCGTGCCGGAGAGCGTCCTCTGGCTTCGCGACGACAATAGCGCCGCCACTGAAAATCTGCGCAAAGAAGCCCGCAAGCGGGACGTGGACCCGGCCCGCCTGATATTCGCAGCGCGCATGCCGTCAGCCGACGAGCATCTCGCCCGTCACCGGCTCGCTGGCCTTTTCCTCGACACGCTTCCTTACAACGCGCACACGACCGCGAACGACGCCTTATGGGCGGGCTTGCCCGTGCTGACGCAGATCGGCGAGACCTTCGCCGGCAGGGTCGCCGCGAGCTTGCTGACGGCGATCGGCTTGCCCGAGCTAATTACGTCGTCGCAAGCCGAATATGAAGCTCTTGCCGTCGAACTCGCGACAAGCCCGGAGAAGTTGAGCGCGATCAAGGATAAGTTGGCGGAAAATCGGCTGACGACGCCGCTGTTCGACACCGAACGTTACACACGAAATCTCGAAGCCGCTTATCACGCGATGGTCGAGCGACATCATGCGGACTTGCCGCCCGATCATATCTATGTCGAGCCTTGAATGAGTGGGGCGTTTTGGTGGAGAGCGTCGCCCGCATGCGGTCAAGGTTCGGCGTCGATAGGGGTGGTTCCAGAAATCCACTCGCCCCGTCAATGAATCGACGCCCCGCGAGCCTCGAGGCCATCCATGCGACTACGGCGATGGCGCAGGCGAGAAGCTTGTCACGAAAACCGGTCTGCGTCCCGCTCATCGGCGAGACGACGCGGATCCTCGAACAGACGCGTGGTCGCGGCGCCGAAGACGACGCCGGCGATATGAGCCACGTAGGCCACGCCGCCCGATTGCACATCCGCGACCACGCCGAAGCTGAGAAGCTGGATGACGAACCAAAACCCGATCAGCAACGCGGCCGGCACGAACGTGACGCGGACGAACCAGCCGATGATCAGGAGCGTGCGAATCCGGTCGCGGGGGTAGGTGACGAGAAAGGCGCCCATCACGGCGGCGATCGCTCCGCTCGCGCCCAGATTGGGAATCGTCGAGCCGGGATCGGCGGCGACCTGCGCGAGCATCGAGGCTATTCCGCCGACAAGGTAAAACGCCGCGTAGCGCCCGGGATTCATCGCGTCTTCCATCTCGGGGCCGAACGCCCAGAGAAAGATCATGTTGCCGAGAATGTGCGACCAGCTCGCGTGCATGAACAGGGCGGTCACGATCGTGATCGGGTGGCGGCCGGCGACGATATCGCTTGGGATGACCGACCATTGCACGACAAACGCGTCGCCGCCCATCAGCTCGAAAATGAATGCCAGCGCGTTCACCGCGATGATGGACGCGGTGACGATGGGAAAGCGCGATGGGCGTCGCGATGCGTCGTCAATTGGGAACATGCCCTCTTGCGCTCCAAAACGCCGGCGCCGCCGCGACGTCGAATTGCCTCGCCGACGAGCTGTGACGAAGATAGCGCGCGGCGGACGCGCGCGCTATGAACTCGGCATTCTCGTCGGTCAGGAAGATTCCATGCATTCGCCGGCCAAACCGCTCGCCTTCACGCTGGACGAACTCAAGTCCTATCTCGCGCACATCTTCCCGCAGATCTGGTCGACGGGCGCGCACGAGATCGAGGCGATCGGCCCGCTGAGCGCGCGGGTGCGGCTCGTCTTTCATCCCGACCATCTGCGCCCCGGCGGCACGATTTCCGGGCCGAGCCTGTTCGCGCTCGCCGATCTCGCGCTCTACGTCGCCATTCTCGCCCAGATCGGCCGCGTGCCGCTCGCGGTGACGACCAATCTCAACATCAATTTCCTGCGCAAGCCGGCGCCCGGCGACGTCATCGGCGAGGCGCGGCTGATGAAGCTGGGCAAGCGGCTGGCGGTCGGCGAGGTCGCGCTCTATTCGGTCGGCGAGGCGGCGATGGTCGCCCACGCGACGGGGACCTATTCGATCCCGGCGCGCGGCGACGCCGATACGGTATCCTAATACCTCATCGAAAAAACTCCGCTTTATCAGTCGATTCCGCTTCTTTGGCGTTGACGCGCCCCCGGCGAGGCCTTTATAAACGCGGCCCTGACCGGCTCGCCGTCGCGGCGGGCGCTCGAAAAACGGATTTAAGATTTCATGTTCGGCAACACTCATTCGACCAAGACGGCCGACATCGAGAAGAAATGGCTTCTCATCGACGCCAAAGGCCTGGTCGTCGGACGCCTGGCGACGATCATCGCGATGCGTCTGCGCGGCAAGCACAAGCCTTCCTTCACCCCGCATATGGACGACGGCGACAACGTCATCGTCGTCAACGCGGAGAAGGTGGTGTTCACCGGCCGCAAGCGCGAAAAGAAAGTCTATCACCACTACACCGGCTATATCGGCGGCATCAAAGAGCGCACGGCGAGGTCGATCCTCGAGGGACGCTTCCCCGAGCGGATCGTCGAGAAGGCGGTCGAGCGCATGCTGCCGCGCGGGCCGCTGGGCCGTCAGCAGTTGAGCAATCTGCGTGTCTACAAGGGTCCCGACCATCCGCACGCCGCCCAGGCGCCGACGCCGTTCGATATCGCCAAGCTCAATCCAAAAAACAGCCGGAGCGCCTGATCCATGGCCGAGACACTCTCCTCCCTCGCCGATCTCAAGGATTCGGCGCTCGCGCCGGCCGCGGCGGAAGCCCCCGTCCACGTGCAGAAGATCGACAAGTACGGCCGCGCCTATGCGACGGGAAAGCGCAAGAACGCCGTCGCGCGCGTCTGGATCAAGCCCGGCAAGGGCAAGGCGACCGTCAACGGCAAGCCGCTCGACATCTATTTCGCTAGGCCCGTGCTGCGCATGATCCTCAATCAGCCGCTGGTCGTCGTGAACCGCCTGACGCAATACGATCTGACGGTGACGGTGGCGGGCGGCGGCCTGTCCGGCCAGGCGGGCGCGGTGCGCCACGGCCTCGCCAAGGCGCTGACCTATTACGAGCCGGAACTGCGCGGCTCCCTCAAGAAAGAGGGCTTCCTGACCCGCGACTCGCGCGTCGTCGAGCGCAAGAAATACGGCCACAAGAAAGCGCGCGCGAGCTTCCAGTTCTCGAAGCGCTGAGCGGGCGGTTTTCGCTCGAGACTATGCGGAAAGGGCGGCTTCGGCCGCCCTTTTTGTTGGAGCGGCGCGGGGCGACATGTCGGCCTGAAATTCCGTTCCCGACCGCAGTTGCGCCTCATCGCCGCCGAGGCGCGTCGACGGCTTAGCGACGACACCAAGAAAGACGACGCGTAGCGAGCGCTCGGCGCTCTCATGCCGCATCCGCTCGAATAGTTCGTCGGTTCACGGTGGCCCTCATCCGGCCCTTCGGGCCACCTTCTCCCGCAAGCGGGCGAAGGGATCGGCGGCGGCGCGAAGCCCCTCGCCCGCTTGCGGGAGAAGGGTTGGGGTGAGGGCTTTGGCGAGCCAATCAAGTGCCCTGTCGCGACCGCCTTGACGCCGTCGCGCCAATGTAGCAAGAACCGCGCATGATCGCCCTTCGACTCCGCCGACGCTGACCGCCATTCCCCCCGCGAGGCCCCGGGCCGCGCGACGCCGCGTTGACCAATCTTCCGAGACGATCATGACAGCGACCATTTTCATCGACGGCGAAGCCGGAACGACCGGCTTGCAAATCCGCGACAAGCTCGCCAGCGTCGAAGGCGTCGCGCTGCGCAGCCTGCCGCCCGAGCAGCGCAAGGACGGCGCGGCGAAATTGCGCCTGATGGCCGAGGTCGACGTCGTCATCCTCTGCCTGCCCGACGAGGCGGCCAAGGAGACCGCCGCGCTGATCGACGGACTCGGCGACAAAGGCCCGCGCGTCATCGACGCCTCCTCCGCGCATCGCGTCGCGCCGGGCTGGACCTATGGCTTTCCCGAACTGACGCCCAAGCAGGCGCAAGCGATCGCGCGGGCGCGCAAGGTGACCAATCCGGGGTGCCACGCCACCGGCGCGGTGGCGCTGCTGCGTCCGCTGACCGCCGCCGGACTGATCCCCAAGGACGCGCCGATCACGATCGGCTCGGTCAGCGGCTATTCGGGCGGCGGCAAATCGATGATCGAGGCCTACGAGAGCGGCCGCGCGCCCGCTTTCGAGCTCTACGGCCTCGCCCTCGAGCACAAGCACATGCCGGAAATTCATCTCTATTCCGGCCTGACCGCGCGCCCGCTGTTCGTCCCCGGCGTCGGCAATTTTCGCCAGGGGATGCTGGTCAGCGTCCCGCTGCAACTCGACGCCTTGGCGGGCAAGCCGAGCGGCGCCGATCTTCGCGCGGCCTTGAGCGAGCATTATCGCGGGCAGCGGTACGTCAGCGTGGCGAGCGAGGCCGAATCGGCGGCGCAGCTCCGTTTGGAGCCGGAATCGCTCAACGGAACCAACGATATGCATATCCACGTCTACGCCAACGAGGCGCGCCGTCAGGCCGTGCTGGTGGCCAAGTTGGACAACCTCGGCAAGGGCGCTTCGGGAGCGGCGGTGCAGAATCTCGCGTTGATGCTGGGTCTCTAGATTTTTCGTCAGCGCCTTGTCGCAAAAAGGAAAATCGCGCGAATAACGGCTTCGACGAGGGCGCCGGCGCAATAGGCCAGGGCGCAGCAGAACGCCGCGGCGGCGAGCACCCGCGCCGTCGCGTCGCCGGAAAAGTCGTAGGAGCCGCCGGCGAGCCAACGCATCGTCACCGTGAACGGCAGGGCGACGAGCGCGAGCCAAATGTCGGCGAGCCATTGCCCCGACTTATTGAGAAAGTCGACATAGGCCGCGCCGAAAGCCAGCGCGTAAAGGGCGGCGAGAATCGCGCCGACCGCCGACTTCATCGCCTTCATCGCGGCATGCCCGTCATCGTCTTCGAGGGGGAAGCCGGCAGGCTCAGGCGCCTTTGGTCCAGGCGATCACGCGCTGCGCCTGCTGTCCCAAGCCGTCGATGCCGAGGGAGATCGTATCGCCCGCCTTGAGAAACCGCGGCGGCTTCTTGCCCGATCCGACGCCCGGCGGGGTGCCGGTGGTGATGACGTCGCCCGGTTCGAGAATCATGAAGTGGGAAATATACGAGACGAGCATCTGGACGCCAAAAATCATCGTTGTGGTCGAGCCGCTCTGCATACGCTCACCGTTGACGTCGAGCCACATCCCCAGCTTCTGCGGGTCGGCAATTTCGTCGGCGGTGACCAACCACGGCCCCAGCGGCCCGAAGGTCGGGCAGCCCTTGCCCTTGGTCCATTGGCCGCCGCCGCGCTCGAGTTGATAGGCGCGCTCGGAGACGTCGTTGCATATGCAATAGCCGGCGACGTGAGACAGCGCGTCGCGCTCGCCGACGTAACTGGCGCGGGAGCCGATGACGATCGCCAGTTCGACTTCCCAATCGGTCTTTTCCGATCCCTTGGGAATGACCACGTCGTCGTTGGGGCCGACGATGCAGGAAGGGGCCTTGTTGAACAGGATCGGCTCTTTGGGGATCGCCATGCCCGACTCGGCGGCATGGTCGGCGTAATTCAGGCCGACGGCGAGAAAATTGCCGACCTTGCCGACGCAGGGTCCCAGGCGCGGCTTGCCCCGCACCGCCGGCAACGCCTCCGGCTTGATCTTGGCCAGCCGCCCGAGAACGCGCGGCGAAAGCGTTTCTCCGTCGATATCGTCGATGATTTCGCTTAAGTCGCGAAGCTTGCCGGCGGCGTCGATAAGGCCCGGCTTTTCCTTGCCCGGCTTTCCATAACGAACAAGCTTCATCGTCGTCCTCCTTGGCGTCGCCGCTTTTTGACGCCGAGCGCTTTACGCTGCGCTCGGCGATTCGCGCAAAGCCATAGCGCAGGCCGGAACGTCGCACAACGAAGGCGCGATGCTCCGCCTCGCGGGCCGCTCCCGGGCGCCGGCGGCGTTGGCCGCGATCCGGGAATCGCGTCGGATATTGTTGGCAAAATCCGCCTGCGCGGCATAAATAGGCGAAAATTTGCGAGCGGCGTGTTTTCCTGCCGCCGGCGTTGAGCGCCGAATAGGCCGCGCGGCGGCGTTTTTTTTCACCGCGAGGTTGCGCGGCGCGCGCAGCCGTCTATCTATGTTTTTGTTGAGTTTCAAAATTTTTCCAGCCATGAAATGATCAAGACCATGCCAGATCAGGAACGCATCGCCCTATTTATTGACGGCGCGAATCTCTACGCCAGCGCTAAATCGCTTGGTTTCGATATCGATTACAAGCGTCTTCTAAAGGAATTCCAGGCTAAAGGACGACTCATTCGCGCTTACTACTATACAGCATTGGTCGACGATCAGGAATATTCGTCGATCCGGCCGTTGGTCGACTGGCTGGACTATAATGGATATTCCGTCGTCACCAAACCGACGAAGGAATTCGTCGATTCGGCGGGGCGTCGGAAAGTCAAAGGCAACATGGATATCGAACTCGCGGTCACCGCGATGGAAATGGCGACGCATATCGACCATATGGTGCTGTTCTCCGGCGACGGAGATTTCCGTTCGCTCGTCGAGGCGGTGCAGCGTCGCGGCGTGCGCGTCTCTGTCGTCTCGACCGTCGCGACCCAGCCGCCGATGGTGGCGGACGAGCTGCGGCGTCAAGCCGATGAATTCGTCGACCTCACTCAGCTGATGGCGCGCATCGGTCGCGATCCCGGCGAGCGGGCGGCGCGCCTGAGCGATCCCCGGCGGAGCCAGGGCTCGTTCGCGCCGAACCAGCAGCCCGTCGACGACGCCGGACGCGAGTGAGCCGGCAAGCGCGTCATGGCATTTGACGCCAGTCCCCCTGCGGATTGTCAGGCCTGCGCGCGGCTGGCGCGATTTCGCGAGGCCAATCGCGCCGCTTATCCGCAGTGGCGCAACGCGCCGGTCGAATCGTTCGGCGAGCGCGACGCGCGCTTGCTCGTCGTCGGTCTGGCGCCGGGCTTACGCGGCGCCAATCGGACGGGACGGCCGTTCACCGGCGATTACGCCGGCGATCTCTTGTATTCGACGTTGCTCGATTTCGATTTCGCGCGCGGGCTGTACGACCGGCGGCCCGACGACGGGCTCGCCTTGCGCGACTGCGCGATCGTCAACGCTGTGCGCTGCGTGCCCCCGGAGAATAAGCCGACGCCGGCTGAAATCGCCACGTGCCGGCCTTATCTCGCCGGCGCGATCCGCAGCCTGCCGCGCCTCAAGGCGATCGTCGCCCTAGGACGGATCGCCCACGACAGCGCCTTGCGCGCGTTGGGCTTGCGCCTGGCGCGATTTCCGTTCGGCCACGGCGCGCGCCACGCCCTCGAGGACGCGGACGTCGCCCTGTTCGATAGTTATCATTGTTCGCGCTACAATACGAACACGGGCGTGCTGACGCCGGTGATGTTTCGCGCCGTCTTCGCCGCCGTGCGCGCGCATCTCGCGTAAAAGACGGCATGACGATGAACGCGCCGGCCGCTTTGACGGCGAGCGGCGCTTCGGTCAATGAATGTCGCGGGCGGCGCGCGGGCGGGAGGACTTCATGAGCGTGCATGTGTTCGGGCAGATCGGCGACGTCGCGGTCGTCGAGGTCGCGATCGCCTCGAAGGCGGGGGCCAGCGCCAAGATCCTGAATTGGGGCGCGGTCCTGCGCGACCTCGTCGTGCCCTTGGCGCAAGGCCCGCAGCGCGTGACGCTGGGCCTCAACTCGATCGAGGACTATCTCGCGCATTCCCCGAGTTTCGGCGCCGTCCCCGGACGTTTCGCCAACCGCATCGCCAACGGTCGTTTCGCACTGGACGGCGCCGTCTACGAGCTGGCGCGCAAGTCTGGAGAAAAGCACACGCTGCACGGCGGACCGAACGGCTTTGGCCGCAAACTATGGAAATTAGGCCGCCATGACGCGTCCTCGGTCACGCTCGTTCTCGAATCGGGCGACGGCGACGCCGGCTTTCCCGGCGCCTTGACCGCGACTTGCGTCTACCGGCTTCTGGAGCCAGCGACGCTGCGCGTCGAACTCACTGCGCGGTGCGACCGGCCGACGATCGTGAACCTGACCCAGCACGCCTATTTCAATCTCGACGGATCGAGCGACGTGCGCGACCACGAATTGACGCTGGTGTGCGATTTCTACACGCCGACGGACGCTGAACTGATCCCCACCGGCGAAATTCGCTCGGTCGCGGGGACGCCTTTCGACTTTCGCCTGGCGCGCTCGATTCGCCATCCCTCGGGCCAGACCTACGACACGAATTTCGTCGCCTCGCGCGTGCCCGACGAAACCGGGCTGGCGCCGATCGCCAAGCTGCGCTCGCCGCGCAACGGCCTGACCTTGGAGCTGCACAGCACGGAGCCGGGCGTGCAGATCTACGACGCGGCGAAGCTGAATTGCCCGGCGCCGGGCCTCGAGGGCGCCCATTACGGCCCGAACGCCGGCCTCTGCCTCGAACCGCAGGCGTTCCCGGATTCGCCCAACCGGCGCCATTTCAGCCCTTGCGCGCTGCGGCCCGAGGGCGAATACCGCCATGTGAGCGAATTTCGCTTCGCCTGAGCGCCGACGCGCGGAGCGCGCGAAGAGCGACAGCTCGCTCTTCGCGAGACTCGCCCTTATTCGCGGCCCAGGCTCTCTCCCGGGCCGGCTTCGGCCAGGGCCTTGCCGACCTCGAGGCCGAGATCGTCCATCGAGGCTTCCTCGCGCACCGTGAGATCCTCGCCCTTGGTCTGACGTTCCGCCTGTTCGGGCGAGCGCGCGACATTGATCGTCACAAACGCCTCGACCTCGGGGTGCAAATGAACCGGCGTCTTGTGCAAGCCGAGCGCCTTGATGGGATGCAACAGCGATATGTGGTTGCGATGGGTGGGGAAACCGGCGGCGGTAATCGCCTCCGCGATGTCGCGAGCCGAAACCGAGCCATAGAGCTGCCCGGTTTCGCCGGCCTGGCGAATGATGACGAAGCTCTTTCCGTCGAGTATAGCCGACTTTTCGGCGGCGTCGCTCTTGAGTTCGAAGTTGCGCGCCTCGAGGTCGGCGCGCTGGCTCTCGAACTTCTTCTTGTTCGCCTCGGTCGCGCGCAAGGCCTTGCCGCCCGGCAGCAGGAAATTCCGGGCGAAGCCGTCCTTGACGCGCACCGTGTCGCCCATATGGCCGAGCTTGCCGACGCGCTCCAACAAAATCACTTCCATGACATTCTCCTTTGATCGACTTGACGTTGGGATTCAGACTTTTGATTTGCTCGCCGCCGCGCGGGCGCGCAGCGACGCGAAGCCATCGATCAGACCGATGATCGCGATCGCCGGCAGCGTCCAATTCGAGCGGATGAGGCAGCAAAAATACAGCGCTGACAGCAGCCAGGGACGCATCGGCAGACCGCGCGACAGCGCGTGCAGCACGGCCAATCCCTGCAGGACAAAAGCGGCGCCGAGGGCGCCCGCGACGATCCAGGCGAATTGGTTCGCCGGCGCGGGCAGGGCGAAGGCCAGCGCCAGCGAAGCGAGGGCGAGGGCGGCGAGCGGCGGCGGCAGGACGAGCGCGCTCGGCAGGTCGGGCCACGGCCGGCGCAGACGATGCGACAACGCCGCGGAGCGCGCGGCCGCGTAGAGATTGACGCAAAACATCAGCAGCGTCGATCCCGCGATCGCCGCGGGCGAGAGGCGCACGATGCTCAGCGCGAATTCATTCACGGTCTCGCCCTCGGGCAAGATCGCGGCGCCGCCGGTCGCCTCCTCGATCGCGGGTTCGAGCGCGTCCGCGAAGGACTGCAAGCCTTGTTCATAGCCGCCGTAGACCACGATCAGCGCCGCGAGCGCGCCCAGGCTGATGACGACGCCGAGCGTGGCGGCGAGCGTGACGATCGCGCCGACCGGCATCCATTCCGGCGGCGCCGCGGCGCCTTTGCGCCAGGGAAGGCGGGCGCCCGGCAAAATCGCGAACGAGGCGAGCGCCCAGCCGGGCAGGGCGATGGTCAGCGCGAACAGCAGGCCGGAAAGCGGCTCGACGACGAGCGCGACGCCGGCGCAGGCGACGCCGCACGCGATCCCGCCGCTGAGGGCGCCCCAGCCGAGCGCGGCGATCATGATCGGCAAGGGCGCGAGATAGGCCAGCGCCATCGCAAGCGCCGTCCCCTTCATGGTGACGACGAACAACAGAGCGGAGGCGAGGCCGGCGCCGATCGGGACGCCAATTCGATTCACCATGACTTTCACGCTGTCCCGCGGTTCGAGGCGGTTAGGGAAAGGCCGGACGGGTCCGCCTTTCCCAACTCGTCCCGCGCCCAGGATCGCCCGCGCGGGACTGTCGTCATTGGCGCGCGACGAGCGCGCCCGCCTTCGTCAACGAATGACGTAAGGCAGTAGACCGAGAAAACGCGCGCGCTTGATCGCCTGGGCGAGTTGGCGCTGCTTGCTCGCGCAGACCGCGGTGATGCGCGAGGGCACGATCTTGCCGCGCTCGGAGATGTAGCGCGAAAGCAGACGCGTGTCCTTGTAGTCGATCTTGGGAGCGTTGGCCCCCGTGAACGGGCAGGACTTGCGGCGGCGGAAGAAAGGGCGGCGGGGCGCGGTCGCCATCAGAATGCTCCAGCTTGGGCGTCGTCACGCGGACGACGGGGACGGTCGGGACGGTCGCCGCGGTCCGAACGATCCCCGCGGTCGGGACGATCGCCGCGCGGGCCGCGTCCGCCGCGCTCCTCGCGCTCGCCGTCGTCACGCTTGCGCAGCATCGCCGACGGTCCGACTTCGTGTTCGTCGACGCGCAACGTGATGTAGCGGATCACGTCTTCGTTGAGGCCGAGCTGACGCTCCAATTCGATGATCGCCGCCGGCGGTCCGTCGATGTTGAGCAGCGTGAAATAGGCCTTGCGGTTCTTCTTGATGCGGAACGCGAGCGACTTCAAACCCCACGCCTCGACCTTGGAGACCGAGCCGCCGTGCGTGGCGATCGTGGTTTTGAGTTGTTCCGTCAGCGCTTCGACTTGCGGCGCCGTCACGTCCTGACGCGCCAAATAGACATGCTCATAGAGAGCCATGGTGAGCCTTTCCCTAAGCCGTTATGAGGCGCCCCACGCTGAGCCCTTCGAGCCCGTTGGAAAGGCTCGATGCGGATCGTTCGAAGGCGGGAACACAGGAAGCCGGGCGTTTCTACCCTGCCGCGCCCGAACTCTCAAGAGCTCGGTCTCGGCCTTCCGTTCAGCCCCCAGCGGGACGCTTCGGTCGCGCGCTTATAGACGAGCGCGGGCGAAGCGCAAGAAAAATCCTTCTCTTCGGCTCTTCCGCTCAGGCGGGCGGCGCGAAACTCATGATCCTGTCGTGCGGAAAATCATAGAGCTTCCCCGTTTCCCGCCAATCGGGCGAGCAGATCGCGGCGATCTTGGGCGCCAGCTCCTCGGGCGTGCGAAGGCTCTGCGGATCTTCGCCCGGCATCGCGCTGGCGCGCATGCGCGTGCGCAGCGGGCCGGGATTGACCAGCATGACGCGGATTGGCGAGGTGTTGACGGTCTCGGCGGCGTAAGTGCGGGCGAGGGCGTCGAGCGCCGCCTTGGAGACCGCATAGGGCCCCCAATAGGCGCGCAGCTCCGCGCGGCTCGCCGCGCCGGAGGTGATGAAAACGACCCGCCCGGCCGGCGATTGACGCAACAACGGATCGAGCGCGCGGATCAAGCGCCAGTTCGCGGTGACGTTGAGGCTGAAGACGTCGTCCCATTGCTTGGGTTCGACATGATGCAGCGGCGACAAGGGACCCAGCGCCCCCGCGTTGCCGACGAGGACGTCGAGACGGCCCCAGCGACGAAACAGGGCCTCGCCCAGCCGGTCGATCGCGGCGTGGTCGCGCAAGTCGCAGGGAACCAGGGTCGCGGGAGTCTCGACCTCCGGCCGCAGCGCGCGGATCGCGTCGTCGAGTTCCTCGAGCGCGCCTTGGGTTCGCGCCAGGGCGACGATGTGGGCGCCGGAGGCGGCGAGGGCGAGCGCCACGGCGCGGCCGATGCCGCGCGAGGCGCCGGTCACGAGCGCGACGCGGCCGTTCCGGGTTTCTGGCGAAGGACTCATTCGTTTTCCCGTACCGGCTTTCCCCGACCCGCCGGGGCCAAAGCCGCGTAGCAGGCCGCGCGCGCGAACGCCATGGCCGATATCGGACTTTCTCTGGAGAACGTGAATGCGGCCGCGCGTCGCGCCGAGATCGAAAGCGCCGCAAACGACTTTCCTCTCGCGCGAGTTTTGGTGTAACGTTCGTTTCGAGATCGCGGCGTTCATTCTCTTTTTCGAGCCATTCGCAGGGTTCCCTCGCGGGCGGGGTCTGCATGGCGTTCGCGGTGATGCGCATATTGGGGGGTGTCATGTCCGTAGCAAAGATCGACCGCCAGTCCGGGCGGACCGTCACCCGCGCCGACTTGTCCGAAGTCGTGTATCACCGCGTCGGGCTGTCGCGCACCGAATCGGCGGAACTGGTTCAGGCCGTTCTCGACGAGATCTGCGACGCCGCCGCGCGCGGAGAGACGGTGAAGCTCTCCTCGTTCGGCTCCTTCGTCGTCCGCTCGAAAGGCCAACGCATCGGACGCAATCCGAAAACAGGCGTGGAAGTGCCGATCCTGCCGCGCCGCGTGATGGTCTTCAAGCCGTCCAACGTGTTGAAGTCGCGGATCAACGGAGAGCCCGCCGGCCGCGAGAGCGCCAGCTGAGGGCGAGAGGGGACGCGGGGACGCGGATCACAGCGCCATGGACAAGAGCCCCGAGGCTTTCCGCACGATCAGCGAAGTCGCCGAAGACATGGACCTGCCGCAGCATGTGCTGCGCTTCTGGGAAACGCGATTTCCGCAGATCAAGCCGCTCAAGCGCGGCGGCGGACGCCGCTACTATCGGCCCGACGACGTCGAACTGCTGCGCGCGATCAAAGAGCTTCTCTACGGCGAGGGCTACACGATCAAAGGCGTCCAGAAGCTGTTGCGCGAGCAGGGCGTTCCCGGGCTCGCCCGCAGCGCCGCGCGACAGGCGCCCGATCTGGCGGCCCCCGAGCGCGCGCCGCCTGGCGTCGAAAAAGCGCGCGAGGGGGCCGAGGATTCGCGCGCGAGGGTCGAGCCGGCCGATGCGCCGTCGACGCCGGCCCTGGACGCGCGACCCGCGCCGGCCGCGGATTTGGCGGCGTTGCGCGCGATCCAGGCGGATTTGCGCGAGGCGGAGAGAATTCTCGCCCAGGCGCGCGCGCTATAGATCGTTTCGCGATGGCGTTTCCCTGCATTGCCAGCGCGGCGCGGGTTGCCTATAAGGCGCTTCGTCGGAGTGTAGCGCAGCCCGGTTAGCGCACTTGTCTGGGGGACAAGGGGTCGTGGGTTCGAATCCCGCCACTCCGACCATTTTTCTAAATAAAACCAACGTATTGTCGGAATCGAGGTTGAGAGGCTTTCGACTGGCTTGTCCTCGGAGAGACGCCAAGGATGTGAGGCCGGCTCGTGGGGATGGTCTGCAGGTCGCGCTCGCCGCCTTCGTCGTCGGCCGACGCTGCGTTTCCGCCATGCAACTTCCGAGCTCGGGGTGAGGCCAGGCCTCGCGCGCCTGGAAAGGCGTTCGGTTTTGACGGCGGGCGCCTCGGCAGGGCAGGCGAAGCCTTAAACGCTCGGCGGCGCTCGCGCGACCTTTTGCGCCGGCGAGAAAATTCGGGCAGGGGAGCCTGACGCGCCGTCACGCTCGCCGCGGATGCGATTGCCCGGCAAACGGCGACAAGCCGTCGCTTCTTGCCGCGATCCGATAGGATTCCTGCCCAAGGATTTGCGCGGCGGAACGAAAAACTGGAATGCTGCAATCTTAACTTAACTTTGTAACCAGTTCGTTAGGTCTGCCGCTTACCCTCAGCCATCAGTAGCGTGCGTAGCGGCGGGTGCGGGCAATGTCGATCTCGAATTCCTTCTCGCGATTGTTCCAAGCGCTTAATTCCGAGGATTCGCAGGCGCCGACGATCGACGGCGCGGATTGGTCCGACGGGGCGGGTTCCGGCGTTCCCGACGCGGACAGTTACAATTTCAGCCAGTTGATCGCGCCGCCGAATCCGCTGTCCGGTTCGGACGGTCCGGAACAGCCGGCGCTATTTTTCGGCAGCGGGCTGCTGACGCTGTCGGGGTCGCATTCCCCTTCGGGGTCGTCAAATTCTCCCTCGGGGTCATCGGGGTCATCGGGTTCGAGCGGGACCGCGAATACGTCCGCCTCGACGCCGGCGTCGACCATCCTCGCCGAACTCAGCAACGCCGGCATCGAAGCCGACGTCGCCAAGCTGATGGTCAACGACTCGCTCAGCTATAGTTCGATGCTGACGATCCTTCAGGACGCGGCCGTCGGCGGCATGACCGCCAGCAAATTCGGCACGCTCGAGACGCTCGCCTCGCTGCTCAACGCCTCGGGCGGCATTGCCGCCACGGCCTACGTCCAGCAGATCACGCAGGACGTCATCGACGGCAATAGCGCCAACGCCACCTGGAACGGCGGTGCGTCGACCTCGGTCAAGCTTGGCGATCTCAGCGCGACGTCGACGCAGACGCAGGTCGGCGAGTTGATCGGGACGTGGTTCCTGGGAACCAACCTGCCGAGCCTCAGCGTCTCGTCGATCGGCGAATCCAACATCGGCGCCACCTACAAGACGACGACGGAGCCGCTTTACGGCTCGGGCGGCGCGCCGCTCTACACCGACGTCAACCAGGGCTACCTCGGCGACTGCTACTTCATGTCCGCGCTCGCCGACGTCGCGTTGCAGGATCCGAGCGCCGTCGAAAACATGATCGCCAACAACGGCAATGGCACTTACAGCGTGGAGTTCGTCGTCGGCGGGCAGCCGGACTACGTCACCGTCGACGACGCCCTGCCGACGATGCCGGCGGGGTATTCCTGGGCGAATGGATCGACGCTCGAATTCGCCAACGGCTCCCCCGCCTGGGCGGAGCTGATCGAAAAGGCCTACGCGGAGCTCAACGCCCAGACCAACGCGCCGCACGGCGAAGAACTCAACACGGCGAGCGACTCCTACGCCGGCATCGACGCCGGCAGCGGTTACGCCCTGACCGAGCTCACCGGCCAGGCGGTCAACGACTACTCGTTCACCTCGAGGACGTCGGCTTCGACCTTTTCCACGGACAACTCGCTGTTCGCCGCGGATTGGAAGTCGGGCGAGGAAATGCTCGTCGGCACCTCCAACATCGAAAGCGGCAATATCGTCTCCGACCACATGTACGAGGTCATCGGCTACACCGCGGGCAGCAGCGCGGCCACCGACATGCTGACGCTCCACAATCCCTGGGGCTCGGCCTATTCGGGACCCTTGGCGATGACCTTCTCCATATCGCTCGCCTCGCTCGCCGCGGACGACGTCACCATCTTCGCGACGACCGGCAAGGCGACTGCCTGACGGACCGGCCGTCACCCCGATATTTCGCCAAGCGAAACTGTCTGCGGGGGCCGGCGCGCGGGGCCGTTCAGCGCTCGTGCAGCGCGTTCGCGCCGATCTCGACGAGCGGCGAAAAGACGTATTCGAGGATGCGTCGCGCTCCCGTCCTGATTTCGACGGTGGCGGCCATGCCCGAGGTCAGCGCGATCGGCTGGCCCTCGACGCTGATGCTCGTCGCGTCCGGCCGAAGCGTGACCGGAAACACCAGATTTTGCGTGCGCTGCGCGCCGCCGAACGCCGAGCTTGCCGCCGCGCGCGCCGGATCGCCCTCGTTGAGGCTGGCCTCAGGCTCCGGAATCGCGTCGCTCGCGATGCGAGTCACCCGCGCGTTGATCGTTCCATATTGCGTGAACGGGAAGGACTCGACCTTCACCACCGCGCTCTGCCCCAATTTGACGAAGCCGATATCGCGGTTGAGGACATAGACTTCGATCTCCAGCCCCGAATCGTCGGGCACGAGGCGCATGATCTCCTGTCCGGTGGAGACGACCTGCCCGATCGTGGTGATGGCGGAGGCCTGCACGAACCCGGAAATTGGCGCTCGCAACGTCAGATGGTCGATTGCGGCTTGCGCCTTGGCGAGTTTTTGCGCGAGATCGTCGGCCTGACGTTCGCTGTCGCTCAGCTTTTGCGCGTTTTCGGAAATGAACACCTGAACCGCCTTGTCCGCGTCCTTGACGATGACGTCGAGATTGCGGTCGAGCGAGGCTGCCTGGCCTTCCTGCATCGCCAATTGGATCAACTGGTATTGCAGCGTCTCCGTCGCGTCGATCACAGCGGACTTGGCCCCGGACTTGGATTCGACGAGCGCCTGGCGCATGTCGACGCGTTGCTGCAAGGTCGCCACCAGACTCTTTTGCGTTTCGATGGTCTGCGCGACTTTATCCCGCTCGGCGCGCTTTTGCGCGCTCTGCGCATTGAGCGAGGCGAGGCTCGCCGCGAGCTGGCCGAGGTCGGCGGCGAGCACGCGCTCCTCGCGTTCGCGCAGCCCGATCGGGATATAGTCCGGCCATGCGACCGGGGAAACCGAGACGAACTGGCGCGCTTGGGCCGCGTTGATCGCGACCGCGCGCCGCGCCGCCTCGGCGCGCGCCGAGACGAGGCCCGAAAGCGCCTCGCGCGCGTCGGCCTCGGCCGAGGACCGATCGAGCTCGACGAGGACGTCCCCGGCGGCGACGTGCGCGCCGTTGGCGACATGGATCGCAGTGACCTTGCCGGTCTCCAGAGGCTCGATCACCTTGACCCGGCCCGTCGGTTGGAACTTGCCCTGCGCGACCGCGATGATGTCGATGCGCCCGAAATAGGCCCAGGCGAGCGAGACGGCGACGAGCGCGCAGATGATCCAGATCAGGGCGATGCGGACCGGCGAAGGCGGCGACTCCAGGATTTCGAGCGCGGGCGCGAGAAACTCGTTGTCGGCCGTCGAGGACCGGCGCGGCGGCGCGTTCGCGGATCCGAGTCGGCGCACGGGCTGGTTCACAAGCCGATCTCCATCGGCTGGCTCTGAAGGCCCCAGAGATGGGCGTAAAGCCCGCCGGGCCGCTTGAGCAATTCCTCATGCGTGCCCGTTTCGACGATCCGCCCGTCGACCATGCCGATGATGCGTTGGCAGCCGCGCACCGCCGCGAGCCGATGAGCGATGATGATCACAGTGCGATTCTTCACGATCCGGCGCATGTTGCGCTGGATGACGCGCTCGCTTTCGTAATCGAGGGCGGAGGTCGCTTCGTCGAAAATGAGAATTTGCGGATTGGTGGCGAGCGCGCGCGCAATCGCGAGGCGCTGGCGCTGGCCGCCGGAGAGGTTCGCGCCGCGCTCCTCGATCATCGTGTCGTAGCCTTCGGGCAGCTTGTCGATGAACTCGTCGGCGCCGGCGAGCCGCGCGACCTCGATCACATGAGCGCGCGGCATCGCGGGATTGGCGAAAGCGATGTTTTCGTGAACGGTGCGGTTGAACAGCAGGCTTTCTTGCAGGACGACGCCGATATGCCGGCGCAGCCACGCCGGATCGACCTGGCTCAGGTCGGCCCCGTCGAGCAGCACCTGGCCTTCGCTCGGCAAGTAGAGCCGCTGGACCAGCTTGGCCAGCGTCGACTTGCCCGAGCCGGACGGACCGACGACGCCGACGACTTCGCCGGGGAGGATTCGGAGCGACAGGTCCTTGAGCACGTTCGGCGCGTTCGGCCGGTAGTGGAACGTCACATGGCGCAATTCGATCGCGCCGCGCGGCGCCGGCAAGGCGACGCGCGCCAGCGGCGCGGGTTCGGGAGGAGCGTTCAAAATGTCGCCGAGCCGGTCGATCGAAATCTGCACCTGCTGGAAATCCTGCCAGATTTGCGACAGACGCAGGATCGGCTGCACGGCCTGCGCGGAAATCATATTGAAGGCGACGAGCGCGCCGACGCTGAGTTCGCCGTCGATGACGGCCTTGGCGCCGAACAAAAGCAGCGCCGCCGTCGTCAGCTTGCTCATGTATTGCACTGCGTTCTGGCCGCGCGCGCCGAGCAGCGTCGCCAAAAAGCTCGTCTGCACGTAGGCGGCGAGCCGTTCCTCCCATTGCGCGCGCATGATCGGTTCGACCGCGGCGGCCTTGATGGTGTGAATGCCGACGATCGCCTCGACGAGAAACTGCTGGCTCGCCGCGCCGCGGTTGAACTTCTCCTTGATGAGTTCCCGCAGCGGCGGGCGCACCGCGAAGCCGATGGCGAGATAAATGGGCACGCTCGCCAACACGATCATCGTCAGCTTCCAGGAATAGGCGAGCAGCACGGCGACGAACACGAACGTAAAAACAAGATCGATCGTCGAGAATAGCCCCTGTCCGGTGAGAAAATTCCGGATCGTCTCCAGTTCGCGCACCCGCGCGACCGTCTGCCCGGCCGACCGCGTCTCGAAATAGCTGAGCGGCAGACGCAGCAGATGCGCGAAGAGTCGCTGACCGAGTTCCACGTCGATGCGATTCGTCGTGTGCGAAAGGGCGTAGGTGCGCAAATATTGCAGCACGACGTCGAACAATCCGATCACGGCCATGCCGGCCACGAGAACGAAAAGCGTCGAATAGCCTTTGTGGGCGAGCACTTTGTCGACGACGACCTGAAAAAACAGCGGCGTCACGAGCGCGAAAATCTGCACGAAGAAAGAGGCGATCAGCACGTCGGCAAGCGGTCGGCGATAGCGCCAGATCGTCGGCAAGAACCAGCGAAAGCCGAAAGTCGCGGGATGGACGCCCGGCCCGCCGAGCTTGCGCGCGATCAGCAACGCCTTGCCGCCGATCTGGTCGCGCAAGCGGTCCAGCGGGATTTCCTGATCGGCGTGGCTGATCGGATCGACAAGGCGATAAAGCCCAGAGGGGGCGCGCCCGCCCAGAACCAGGAACGCGCCGTTCTTCATGCGCACGATCGCCGGCATCGGAATCGACGCCAGACGTTTGCTGGTCATGCCGGCGACATCGCGCGCCTTGAGGCCGATCATCCCCGCCGCGCGCACGATGTCCGATTCGTTGGCCAGTCGGCCCTGCAACGCCAGCTCCCGGCCGAGCTGGGCGGGATCGGCGGCGATACGGTAGAACGCCGCGATGCCGCACAGCGCCCGCAGTCCCGCGTCGACCGGCGTCGCCTCGGCGTCGATGGAAGTCGGCTGATTCATTGCCTGACCGCTCCCTCGAGCGCCGGCGCCGCGCCGCGTCGAGCGCCGGACGCAAGGAACGGCCGCCTTGAGGGATCCGTTCGCCGCATCGGCGTATTCCCCTGAGAATCGACGCGCCGCATGGCGACGGCCTGCGACAGTCTTCGCTTCCACTGGGTTAATTCGCGGTAAACCGACGCCGCCTAAATCACCGCCGATTTCCCTCTCGGACAGTCTTCCTGTCCGCTTGCAGAATCGGTGCTATCTTATGCATCGGATATTTGAATAATATCCGAAATGTCGCTTGCAGACAAAAGAGAAGCCCCGCCGGTCCAGAGGGAAACCGGCGGGGCTATCGAGGCGAGGGCGACGGGAGACAGCTCGAATACTTCCGACTGCCGCGGGGACCCGGCGCCGCGCCTCGAATTTCGGCGGGCTCTACGCTGCGGGCGCAAGCGGCGCCGAAATCGGGATTCGCTTCTTCACGTCGCCATTCTCCTTTCATCGAAAAATCGCGCGGGCGGCCACGCCGGCCAACGCGAGCCCGATCAAGGCGAGCGCGAACGATAGGGCCGTCTCGATCGCGCGCGCGCGAGTGGGGAAAACTCGCGCCGCCATCAGGGCGAGCCCTGCGGCGAGGGCGAGCGCCGCCGAGGCAAGCCAATGGCCCGTGGCGGCGCCGGCGGCGGGCGGCGCAGAGAGGAGCGCGACGATGACGGCGCGGTCGATAAGCTTGTCGAACGCCAAGGCTCCAGCCGCGAAATACGATCGCACGAGGACGACCGAGGCGGCGACGGCGTCGACAACGGCGTGCAGGAGGCCGACGACGGGAAGCGCGCGCTTGACGGGCGGGGCCTGTTCGGCGAAAGGGGTGCGGGTAGACACGGGTACGTTGTCTCTGATAACTATGCAATCAAAGGTTGCATGTTTCCAAAGGGACGTCAAGCGTGGCGTGATGCGAGAGACGAGCAAGGTGAGAAAGAAGCCGGGACCGCCTAAGACGGGGGTCGGACATGCCGTCGGCGTCCGGTTGCATCCTGATCTGGAGGCGCGCTTAGATGCCTGGATCGCGAAGCAGGCGGTCCCCGTGACGCGCCCGCTCGCCATCCGTATTCTCATGGAACGAGCGTTGGACGCCGAGCGCTAGGCCCGCCGCGTTGGTTTTCCCCGGCCCCGAGGAAGCGAGAATCGCCATGAGCGAAATCCGGCCGCATATCGTCATCGTCGGCGGCACTTCCGGAATCGGGCTCGCGACGGCGAAACTGTTCGTCGCCCGGCGCGCCCGCGTCACGATCGTCGGACGCGACCCGGAGAAGCTCGCCGCCGTCTTGCCGTCGCTGGGAGCGTCGGGCGCGGGCGAAGCGTTCGACGCCTCCGACCGAGCGGCGCTCGACGCGTTCTTCGGCCGCGTCGGCCCGATCGATCATTTGATCCTGGCGGCTTCGGCCGGCAGCGGAGCAGGGCCGTTCGCCGAGCTGGCGGCGCGGGATCTGCGCCGCGGTTTCGAGGGCAAATTCTGGGTGCATTGGCACGCCGCGCAATCCGCTTTGCCCCATATCGGCGAGGGCGGATCGATCACCTTCGTCACGGCGGCGTCCTCGCGCAAGGCCGGCCCGGGAACCTCCGGGCTGGCGGCGGTCAACGGCGCGCTCGAGAGCCTGGCGAGAACCCTGGCCAGGGAGCTTGCGCCATTGCGCGTCAACGCGGTTTCGCCGGGCGTCATCGACAGCCCGTGGTGGGCGGACAAGCCCGCCGGGATGTTCGAGGCCGCCAGCCGCTTGGCGCCGCTCGCGCGGCCCGGACACGTCGAGGAAGTCGCCGAGGCCATCGCGTTTCTCGTCGGCAATCGCTTCGTGACCGGCGTCGTTCTCGATGTCGACGGCGGACTGCACCTGACGTGACAGCGGGGCGGCGAGGCGAGGCGCGCTCTCGCCGGGATCGTTCTCGCGCGTCGATGCTGGTGCGCCGGCAAGCCGACGCGACCGGTTCGAGCCGATGGAGCGCGAAAAAAGACCGCCTCGCGGGCGGTCTTTTAAACGCCAATCGGCGTGACGATCAGATTGCGCGCGACGCCGGCGAACGCGTCATCCCGCGCCGCAACTCAGTACGAGAAGAAGCATTGCTTGTGGGCGCCGCGCAAGGGATCGCCGAACACCGAATTGTCGCAAGGCAGTCCGCCCGGAGGGCTGCGGAGGTGGGCGAATACGCCATTTCGGCCGTAATGAATCGTCGCGCCGTAAGGCGCGGCGCAGAAGCCATGTTCACGGGCGCAGAATACCCATCCTTGCGCGTCGGCCGCTGGCGACCAAGCCAACATGGCGGCCCCGACGGCCGCAGCTGCGACAATACTTTTCATCGCCGGATCCTTTGCCAACAATACGCGTCGCGACCGACTTATAAGTATGGCGGAAATCGTAGATATTCATACCTACTCTTTGCCAATTTTCGTTGACCCAGATCAATGGGCTCTTTTTCATCGGCGAGCCGGCGCTCGGGGCGTCCGACAGGGGCGGGGCGACCGGTACGGCCGGGCGCTCGACAGCTTGATCGGCGAGCGCGGTTCGATCCCGTTGGTCGCCGCGGCGTCCTCGCGCAAGGCCGCTCCCGGAACCTCTGGGCTGGCGAGGACATTGGCCAGGAACCCGGGCCCGTGAGCCTCGACACGGTCTCTCCGGGCGTCATCGACAGGGCGGCGGAGCGGACTGCGCCTGTGACATTCCTATTTTGCCAGACTGGGACATTCTAACTTTGCGGCTACAGAAGCGATTCGCATAATGTATATTATGGAACTATCGGAGCCGCCAAAGCCCGGCTGGTCTGGAACGCGCGGGGCTTGCCGACGATCAATGCAACCTTCAAGAAATCATTTTCTGCCAATGCCACGGCGCGAGGCCGTCGTCTGATCGACGCCGAGCGCGGGCGCCGCCCCGCTCAGGGTTCCCGCGCGCGCGATCCGCTGGGCGAGTTCGAGATCGGCCCAGCCGCCTTCTGCGCTCATGCCGATTCTCCTCTGAATTTTTCGGATTGATCGGCGCCGATGCGGATCGCCATAATGGAGCGCCCCCGCCACGCACAAGGAATTTCCTCATGGACCGTCCCAAGACCCTGTTCGCTCTCGCCGGCCGCGAGCCGCGCCCGCCCCGGCTCGGCGAAGCGACGCTGATCCTGATCGACTACCAGAACGAATATCTCGACGGACCGTTGGCGCTGACCGGCGCCGAGGAGGCGATCGCGCGGGCCGAGCGCCTGTTGCGGGCGATGCGCCAAGCGGGCGGCCGCATCGTCCATGTCGCGCACAAGGGCGCGCCCGGCGGCATGTTCGATCGCTCGCAGGCGCGCGGCGCGATCATCGACGCCTTGGCGCCCGTCGCCGGCGAGGACATCGTGGAGAAGTCGCGGCCCAACGCCTTCTCGGGGACCGGCCTGGCCGCGCTGGTCGGGCCGCCCGGCGCGGCTGCGATCTTCGCCGGCTTCATGACGCACAATTGCGTGTCGTCGAGCGTTCGAGCGGGCAAGGATCTGGGTTACGCGATGACGGTCGCGGCCGACGCCTGCGCGACGCGCGACTTGCCTTGCCCCGGCGGCGTGATCCGCGCGCGCGATTTGCACTTGGCGGAGCTGGCGGCGCTCGCCGACCACCACGCCTGCGTTTGCGAAGTAGCGGAGCTGATCTAAGCGCGGCTCATCGAGCGCCGAGCAAGTCCGCCAGCGTCAACGCCACGACTTCGGTCGCCTTGAAGAGGTCGGCGAGCGGCAACCGCTCGTCGGCGCGGTGGGCGTTGGCCTCCTCGATCGACCGGGGTCCGGCGCCGTAGAGCACGATCGGCACGCCAGCCTTCGCGTAATGGCGCGCGTCGGTATAGAGCGGCACGCCGCCCGCGCTGATCGTCTCGCCCATGATGCGGCTCGCGTGGCGGCAAAGAACCTGCGCGAGCTTTTCTCCGGCCGGCGTCGGCGTCAGCGGCTCGGCGAGCAGGATGCGCCTGACCGTGACTTTCGCCTCGGCATGGACTTTCGCCGCCTCGGCGATCACGTCGCGCAGTTCCTTTTCGACCTCGGCCGGGTTTTCCTCGGGGATCATGCGCCGGTCGAGCCGGAAGACGACGCGGTCGGGCACGACGTTAGTGTTGACGCCGCCGGAGATCAGCCCGACCGTCATTTGCGGCGAGCCGATGCCGGGAATTGCCGAAACCTTGCCTGCAAGGCCGCCCCGCCAGGCGTAGAGCGCGCTCAGGATCGCGTTCGCCGCCGCCAGCGCGTCGATCCCGGTGAACGGCTTGGCGGCGTGCGCGGAACGGCCGAGAACGTCGACCTCCAGATGGAGGCAGCCGTTATGAGCGTTGACGACCGCGTAGGAGAAGCCGGCCCCGAGCGCGAGATCGGGTTTCGAGAGGCCCTGCTCGAGGATATAGCGCGGTCCGATCTCGCCGCCCGCCTCCTCGTCGTAGGTGATGTGCAGTTCGACGGCGCCGCTTAGCTCCGCGCCGCTGCGCTCCAGCGCGAGCAGGGCGAAGGCGTAGGAAGCGATGTCCGATTTCGACACCGCGACCCCGCGCCCGTACATCCAGCCGTCGACGATCTCGGCGCCGTAGGGATCTTTGCTCCAGCCGGTCCCCGGAGGCACGACGTCGCCGTGAGCGTTGAGCGCGATCGTCGGCCCCGCGCCGAAACGCCGGCGCACGATGAGATTGGTCGCCGAGATCATGCCATTGGCCTTGGCGAGAGCGTTCGGAACCTTGTGGCGCTCGACGGCGAAGCCGAGGCCTTCGAGAAGGCGCGCGACGGCGGCGGCCGATGGATCGCAGTCGCCCGGCGGGTTGTCGGAGGGAACCCTGACGATTTCGGCGAGGAAACGCGTCTCGGCGTCGCGGCTGGACTCGATGAAGGCGTGGATCGCGGTTTCGATGGCGGGCGTCATGGCGTTTCTCGCTGCGTTCGACCCTTAAGTCCGACCGAAGCGCCCGACGGTCAAGCGCGCTTCGATCGCAAGGACTTTCAAAATCCTTCGACGCGCATGCCGTCATACGCGGGGACGACGCCCGCGGGCAGGCGCCCGCGCAGCGTCTCGTAGTCGAGATCGGTGTGCAGATTGGTGAGGATCGCGCGGCGCGGACGCATCGTCTCGATCCAGGCCAACGTTTCCTCGAGGCTGAAATGCGAGGGATGCGGCGCATAGCGCAAGGCGTCGACGATCCAGACCTCGAGGCCTTCGAGAAAGCGCCGGCTCGCCAACGGAATCCCATTCAAATCCGGCGTGTAGGCGAGGCCGCCGACGCGAAAGCCGAGCGACGCGATGTCGCCGTGATGGAGATCGAACGGCGTCACGTCGATCGCGCCGCCCTGCCCTTCGACGACGCTAGGCTCGCCCGCCGTCAGACGCTTTTCCCGCACGATCGGCGGATAGGAGCTTCCCGGCGGCGTTTCGAAAATATAGGAAAACTTCTTGCGCAGCGCCCTCGACGTCGCTTCGTTCATATGGATGTCGACGCGGCCGCGCATCGCCATGGCGATCGGCCTCAGGTCGTCGATCCCGTGCGTATGGTCGGCGTGCTCATGGGAAATCAGCACGCCGTCGAGATGCGCGACGCCGGAGTCGATCAGTTGCAGCCGCAGGTCGGGCCCCGCGTCGACCAGCGCCAACGTCCGGCCCGCCGGCGCCTCGCGCGCGATGAGCGCCGAACATCGCCGCCGACGGTTGCGCGGATTGGCCGGATCGCAAGCGCCCCAGCCTTGTGCGACGCGCGGCACGCCGGCGGACGAACCGCAGCCCAATATGGTCAGCGACAGGCTCAAGCGCCGATTCCCCCGTCGGCCGCCATTTTGGCGAACAGCCGCAGCGCGTTGGCGCGCGTCGCGGCGGCGAGCTCGGCTTCGTCGACCTGCTTGAGGCCGGCCAGAACGCGCGCCGTTTCGACGACGAAAGCCGGCTCGTTGCGTCGACCGCGATGGGGTACGGGCGCGAGAAACGGCGCGTCGGTCTCCACGAGCAGGCGATCGAGCGGGACATCGCGCGCGAGCGCGCGCAACTCGCCGGAGTTCTTGAATGTCAGCACGCCGGAAAAGGAAATGAAAAGCCCGAGCGCGAGGCCGGTCTCGGCGAGCGCGCGCGACGAAGTGAAACAATGCAGAACCGCCGAAAAAGCGCCAAGCGCCATTTCTTCGCGCAGGATCGCCGCGACGTCGTCGTCGGCCTCGCGGGCGTGAATCACCAGCGGCAGTCCGAGCTCGCGCGCGAGCGCGATCTGGGCGCGAAAGACCCTCTTGGCGATGTCCGCCGGCGCGTAATTGTAGTGATAGTCGAGCCCGGCTTCGCCGATCCCGACGCATTTGGGATGCGCCGCGAAGGCGCGGATCGCCGCCGCGTCGGTCTCGGCTTCCTCGGCCGCCTGGTGCGGATGGGTGCCGATGGTGAAGTAGACTGGCTCGAAGCGCTCGGCGAGCGCGACGAGTTTTGCGCCCTGCGCGACGCGCGTCGAGATCGTGACCAGCCGTTCGACGCCGGCCTCCTGCGCGCGCGCCACCACGCCCTCGATCTCGTCGGCGAAATCGGGGAAGTCGAGATGACAGTGGCTGTCGATGAGACGCATCAGGGAGCGCTCCAGCGCCCCCTCTCCCGCGTGCGGGAGAGGGTTGGGGTGAGGGCGAGGCGAGCGCTCGCTTTTGAAGGAAGGCCCTCATCCCAAGGCGAATGCGAAGCATTCGTCCGCGTCGGCTGCGCCGACACCTTCTCCCGCGCGCGGGAGAAGGGAGCGACCCCGCCTCGCCTCACCGCACTTCTCATTTCGCTGCCGCCTCGGGCTCGACGTAGCGCGGGAAAATGGCCGCCGGCGGCGGCAGACCGCCGAGTCGCAGTCGCTTGGGAGAGTTGAGGTCGCCGTACGTTCTCCCCTGATCGATGTCGGCGAACATTCGCCGGTCGGTAGGGACGGCGAGCAGGTCGAGCAATTTGCTCATTGCGGCGGGCATCACCGGCTGCAAGAGGATCGCCACGATCCGCAAAGTCTCCATCGTGGTGTAGAGCACCATCCTCATTCGCTCTGGATTCGTCTTGGCAAGTTTCCAGGGTTCCGCGGCGGCGAAATAGCGGTTCGTCTCGGCGACGACGGCAAAAACGTCGCCGAGATAAAGATGCGGTGCAAACGCCTTCATATGGCCGCGCACAAGTCCGACGAGTTCGTCCGCTCGCGCGAGCATGTCGAGGTCTGCCTTGTCGCGAACGGCGTCGCGCCAGTCGGGAACCGCGCCCCCGCAATTCTTGGCCACGATCGACAGCGAGCGTTGCGCGAGATTGCCGAGGTCGTTGGCGAGATCGGCGTTGATCCGCTGCACGATCGCCTCGTGCGAATAATTGCCGTCCTGGCCGAACGGCACTTCGCGCAGAAAGAAATAGCGCAGTTGATCGACGCCGTATTCGCTCACCAAGCTCGCGGGGCTGACGACATTGCCGGTCGACTTCGACATTTTCTCGCCGCGGTTGAACAGGAAGCCGTGGACGACGATCTGGCGCGGCAGGGGCAATTTCGCCGACATCAGGAACGCCGGCCAGTAGATCGCATGGAAGCGCGTGATGTCCTTGCCGATCACGTGCGCGTCGGCGGGCCAGAATTTCGCCCTCGGGCCATCGTCGGGAAAGCCGGTCGCCGTGATGTAGTTCGTGAGCGCGTCCACCCAGACGTACATGACGTGGCTGGGATCGTCGGGAACCGCCACGCCCCAGTCGAAGGTCGTGCGGCTGATCGAGACGTCGGCGAGCCCGCGCCTGACGAAGGCGACGATTTCGTTGCGATAGGTGTCCGGCGTGATGAACTCGGGATGGGCGTCGTAATGCGCGAGCAGCTTGTCGGCATAGGCCGACAGCTTGAAGAAATAGCTCTCCTCCTCGACCCATTGCGCCGGCGCGCCGCTCGGCGCGAATTTAACGCCGTTCGGTCCGTCCTTCAGTTCGCTCTCGTCGAAATAGGCTTCGTCGCGCACGGAATACCAGCCGGAGTATTTCGACAAATAGATGTCGCCGTTCGCCTTCATCCGCTCCCAGATCGCCTGGACGGAGCGCTTGTGCCGCTCCTGCGTCGTGCGCACGATGTCGTCGGCGCGCGCGTTGAGCGCTTCGCCCATCGCCTCGAACTGAGCGGCGATGCCGTCGACGAAGGCCTGCGGCGTCATGCCCTCGCGGGCGGCGGTCTGCTGCACTTTCAGGCCATATTCGTCCATCCCGGTGACGAACAGCGTCTCGCGCCCGTCGAGGCGCATGAAGCGCTGGATGGCGTCCGTGGCGATGCGCTCGTAGGCATGGCCGATATGCGGCGCGCCATTGGCGTAGGGAATGGCGGTCGTGATGTAAAAACGTCGGTTCGCGCTCATGCCCGCCGTCCTAAAGTATTTTTCGCGGCTTGAAAATGCGCCGCGCGCAAGCGTCGCCCGATCCTAGAGAAATCGCGCGCGGGCCGAGATTTCCTCAAAAACCGCGAGCACGTGCAGCTTGCGATCGAGGTTCAGCGCCTCGGTCTCGCGCGTCGAGGCGCGGACTTTGTCCCAAAGCGTCGTCAGGGCTTCGCGCGCGGCGGGCGACGCGTCGCCACGCGCCCGCGCCGCGAGCCAATCGTAGAGCGCGGCGGTCAACGCCTCGAACGCTTCGGCGGCCGCGCGTCCGCTCACCGCTTCGGCGAGCTTGTGGATCGCGCGCGGATCGGCGTTCGGCAATTGCGCGATCGCCGCGTCGATCAAGGCGCCGACGCCGTCGGCTTCGGGATCGAGCCGGCGCAGCGCTTCGCGAACCGAACCGTCGGCGCGCCCGGCGGCGGCCTCGCGCGCCTGCGCGTCCGCGGCGTTCCAGGGCGCCCCGAGGCCGCCCACGACATCGCCGATCTGCGATGGCGAAAGCCGCTCGAGCAGCAGCCGCCGGCAGCGCGACCGAATGGTCGCCAGCACCTGCCCCGGCCGATGCGCGACGATCAGGATCAGCGAACGCGGCGGCGGTTCCTCGATCATCTTCAACAAGCTGTTGGCGCCGCTGCGATTGAGATCCTCGGCGCTGTCGACGATAGCGACGCGCCAGCCGCCGAACGCCGCCGACATATGGAACAGCTGAAGCCCGGAGCGGACGTCGCCGACGCCGATCTCGGTGAAGAAGTTCTTCGACTTGGGATTCCACCCGCGGCGCAGCAACGCGAAATCGGGATGAGCCATCGCCGCGAGCTGGCGCGCGGCGGGATGATCGGGCGCGACCGCGAGGTTCGTCGCCGCGCGCACGGCGGGCGCGTTTGGATCGGGGTTGGCGAGCACGAAGCGGGCGAAGCGCCAGGCGAGCGTCGCCTTGCCGACGCCCTCGCGGCCGCCGATCAGCCAGGCGTGAGCGAGCCGCCCCTCGCGATAGGCGCCGAGCATTTCGGCCTCCGCGGCGGCGTGACCGATCAGCCGCGTCGCGAGGCGCGGATGCGGCGCGCCCGGGAAGGCGTCGCTTTCGGGCGGCGCGTCCGCCGCGGCTTTGCTCATTGCGCCCCCGCTTTCCGCTTCAGCGCGCCGGCCAAACGCTCGCGAACCACGCCCCAGATCGCCTCCGCGACTTCGTCCTCCCCGGCGCTGGCGTCGATGACCGCACAGCGCTTCGGCTCGGCGCGCGCGATCGACAGGAACGCCTGGCGCAGCGTCTCGTGAAACGCGAAGCCTTCGCTTTCGAACCGGTCCGCCTCCTCGCCGTCGCCGCGCCGGGCCGCGGCGCGGGCGAGGCCCTCGGCGACCGGCAGGTCCAGGATCAAAGTCAAGTCCGGCCGGCAGGCGCCGACCGCGACGCGCTCCAGGCTCGCGAGCAATTCCGGGTCGAGTTGGCCGGCGGCCCCCTGGTAAGCGCGCGTCGAATCGGCGAAGCGGTCGCAAACCACCCAGTCGCCGCGGCGCAGCGCCGGCGCGATCGTATTGTCGATGTGGTCGATGCGCGCGGCGCTGAACATCAGCGCCTCGCCCACGGCGCCGAACCGCGCGGCGGCGCCGGAAAGAATGACTTCGCGCAAGACTTCGGCGCCGGGCGAGCCGCCCGGCTCGCGCGTGAGAACGACGGCGAGCCCGAGTTCGCGCAAGCGCCCGGCGAGCCGCCGCGCCTGGACCGATTTGCCGGCGCCTTCCCCGCCTTCGAGCGTGATGAACCGGCCTTGCGCCGGCGCGCGGCGCATCAATTTCTCGCGAACGTCTTGCGGATCAGGTTCGTGGCGAACTCGATTCCGGCGTCCAAGGCCCTCTTGCTCAAGCCGCCCAGGGGAACGGCGGCCTGGGTCTTCAGCGGCGCCTCGAGCGCCAGCGTCTGTCCGCGCCAGACCTTGAGCCGCGCGACCTCGACGCCCGCGGCGACCGGCGCCGTCAGCGGGCCGACGTAGACGATCTTCGCGCTCAACTTGTCTTGCGAGCCGCGCGCGAGAAAGATCTTCACCGGTTGATCGCAAGCCAAGGGGACTTCGCTCTGCTCGCCGCCATAGACCGACGCCGTTCCGACGGTTTCGCCGGCTTGGAACAGCACGCGCGGGTCGAACGAACGAAAGCCCCAGTTGAACAGCTTGCGCGATTCCTCGGCGCGGTCGGCCGCCGTCTTGAGCCCGTTGACGACGACGATCAGCCGCTGGCCGTTCTGCACCGCCGAGCCGACGAGGCCGTAGCCGCTCTCGGCGGAGTCCCCCGCCATCAGGCCGTCGGCGCCGAGGTCCATCGTCAGCAGCGGATCGCGGTTGAGCTGGTGGATCTTGTTCCAGGTGAAGTCCTTCTCTCCGAAATAGTGGTAATAATCCGGGTAATCGCGAATGATGTGGGCGGCGAGGAGCGCCATGTCGCGCGCGGTCACGTGTTGCCTCGCGTCGCCTATCCCCCGCGCATTGGCGAAGGTTGAATGCGTCATGCCGAGTTCGGCGGCTCGCTTGTTCATCCGATCGGCAAAATTCTCTTCCGTTCCGGAGATGCCCTCCGCGAGCGTGAGCGCCGCGTCGTTGCCGGCCTGAATGACAAGGCCGCGCAACAGGTCGTCGATGCGCACTTCGCTGTGGATGTCGAGAAACGTCGCCGGCCCGTGCGAGTGCCCGCCGCCGGTGCGCCAGGCGTGTTCGGAAACCGTGAAATTGTCGTCGAGATGCAGACGCCCCTCCTTGAGCTCGTGGAACACGATCTCCGCGGTCAGCAGCTTGGCGGTCGCGGCCGGAGTCGTCGCCTGGTCGGCGTTCTTCTCGAATAGCACCGCGCCGCTCTCGAAGTCGACGAGCAGCGCGAAGGGCGCGGCGGTCTGAAAGCTCTGCGCGCGCGAAGGCGAGGTCGGCAGGACGAATCCCAGCAACATCGCGGACAACGCCAGGGCGAAGCGGAGAGCAAACAAGGCCGATCCTCGTCGGCGCGGCGAAAGAAACGCGACGCGCGCCCTGTTCTTGCATCGCATTCGAAGACAAATCAACGATCGCGCGGGCCTTCGCCGGCGCGCTATCGATCGTTCTCGGGAGGGCTCGCCGCCCGCGGCGCTTCGCCCGGCGCGATCAGCCTCGCGAACGGATCATGCCGCAGGAGGCGCGCCGCCGCGCCCTCGCTTTGAGCGAAATAGAGCGCCCGGTCGCCGGCCAGGGCCTGCTGGACAGGCCGTCGCGGCGGAACGGCCGGCGCCGTGGCGACTGGGCCGATGGTGCGGGCGATGGCGCCGAGATCGAAGGGGCGCGGCGGCGGCGGCGGCGCTTTCAGCAATTTGGGATTTGGCGCCGAGGCGGCCACCGCCGGCTCCGGCGCTGTGGCCGGCGCCGGTTCAGGCGCCGCAGCCGGCCGCGGCGCGGTGGGCTTGAAGAGATTCGGCAGGAAAGAGGTCGGCGCCTGCGAGGCGACCATCACCGGCGCGCCGCTCGGCAGGCCGTCGATCGTCGCCGGCGCGCCGTTGGTGCGCAGGCTCGCGAGCAGCATCGAATCGTCGGAGCCTTCGAGCGGGGCGGGGCCGACATAGTCGACTTTTATCTTCGCGGTGCCCGCGCCCTTGAAATCGAGCACGTCGGCAACGCGCGAGGACACGTCCATGACGCGCCCGCCGTGATAGGGGCCGCGATCGTTGACGCGCACGATGATCGAATAGCCGTTGGCGAGATTGGTGACTCTGGCGTAGCTCGGCAGGGGCATGGTGGGATGTGCCGCGGTGAACGAGCGCATGTCGTAGACTTCGCCGTTGGCGGTGCGTCGCCCGTGGAACGCGTCGCCGTACCAGGAGGCCATGCCGACGGCGCTGTACGCGGAATTCTCGCGGGGGTAATAGGTGCGCCCGGCGATCGTATAGGGATGGCCGATGAGATATTGCCCGCCGCCGCGCGGCACCGGCTCGCCGTCGGCGACTACCCGCGGGCTCGCGGGGCCATACTTGGATTGCGAAAAATATTCCTTGCCGTTGCCGCGGGCGTGGGGCGCAGGCGGTTGCGCGCAACCCGCCAGCGACGCCGCGACGACGGCCACGGCGCCCGCTCGGCGCCAGGGTCCAAAGCCCGTCTCGACGCCAAACATTCGGGCGGCGAAAATCATCGACCCAAACTCGCCACGGCTACGCCACAAAAACAAACTCGCGCCTCCCCCAAGAGTCGGGCTTGGCGCAAGCAAGATTCAGCAAACATTCGTGTCGCCACTTTGTCCCGACTTCCTTTCCAAAGGCCTAACGCATTCGCTGTCATTGCGCGAATCGATCCGCGCCGGAGAACGCTCAGCGCCAATGCTCGCTGAGCCAAGTCACCGGGCGCACGCTCTTGTAGGCCTTCTTGTACCAAGGCGCCGGCCATCGCCCCTGCGCCGCTTCGTGCGGCCGCGGATGGCCGGTGAAGACGACGATGCGGGCGCCCGCCGGAATCTCCACGTTTTTCCAATGATTGAGTGGAAAATGCGGCATCATCGTGGCCTTGAAGCTGGGGCACCATTCGCTCGGCCAGAAAACCAGCGGCAGGCCGGACTCGCGGGTCAAATAGACCTGCTCGTTCGAATAGAGCCGGCGCTTCTCCAGAGGCGCCTGTTCGAAATTGTCGACCAGATGCGGCGCGCCGCCGGCGGGAAAGCGCATGACCGAAGAATTGCCGCTGTCCTTCGATCCCCAATCCCGAATAATGGCGAGCTTGCCCGGTTCGAGATCGAAGAAGGCGTCGAGCGACCCGACGATCACGACGTCCAGGTCGAGAAACAGGATGTCGCCCTCGACGCCGATGTCGCGCGACCACAACGCGAGTTTGCGCCAGGGACTGAGGCCCAGGCCGCTCGCCGGCAACTTGATCGGCGGAATCGGCCTCGCCTCAATCCCTGGGTCCAGCCCGGTCGGATCGTCGGTGAACGCGATGAAGCGCGTCGCACGCGCGACATTGCGCATGACGCCGCGGTAGAGGCGGTTGGCGTAGTCGACGGGAAACCCTGTTCCCCAACGGATGCAAGCGACGGTTTGCAGATTTGGCTCCTCGAAAGATTTCGCGACCGGCCTGAAAACGGAGGCCACGACGCGATGTCGACCCCGGCGAGTCCGGCAGGGCTCGAACCGGCGACCCGCCGCTTAGACGATCACGTTCATATTAGACGATAACTCTGCCATTCTTCCCGCCGCGCGTCGCGTCGCGAGACACGATGAGAGACACAAAGAGTTTTGTGTGGGTACGCCTATGGTCAGATATCGAAAACGTCAAGGCCGCCGCCCCTGCCGCGAACGAAACCGCCGCCGAGTCGTCCGGCGTCCGGTCTGGACGCGGGCAAATACGCGGAATTACCGCGAGTTACTTGTTGCCTGATCCTCGAATACGAAGGTTCCGGATAATGCGGCTAAGTAACCCGCCGCTTTTTCTCGGGTCCGTCTGCGCCTTGACCTAGGCGGCCGATGATGCGAGCCTAAAATGGTGCTCGCAGCCGGGGAGGAGCGCGTCATGCCCGCAGGATCGTCACTGAATCGAGCGTGCGGCGGAGCGATGCTGGCGCTTCTCTGCGCAACCTCGAGCGCCGACGCCGACATCGTCTTCTGCAACCAGTTTTCGCATACGGTGTTCGTCGCGATCGCCTATCCGCAAACCGACGGCCACTGGCTTTCCCGAGGGTGGCTCGAAGTCGCCACCGGCGAATGCGACACGTTCGACACGGCGATCCGGGTCAAGACGTTCTACTTTCGCGGGATGACCGACCCCTACGTGGACGCGGGGCGCCATCGCGTCGTGGATTCGTGGGGGAAGGGCCGCGAGTTCGCTGTCTGGGAGCACGATAACTTCCAATATTACGACGCCGAAAGACAGGTTCTGAAGTCGACCTTGGAACCTTTCACCCAAGGCCCTGAAACCAATGGCGACGCCATATCCGCCACGGTGACCTTCCCGGCTGACGGTTCTGGCACGATCATCACAACGAAATGAGCTTCTCCTCGCGGTCGGTCGCGCGCTCAGGCAGTCGATGATCGAGGGAGGATCGCAAAGCCTGCGCTTTTCGCGCGGCGCCTGTGCGAAATTGTCGGCCCGATGCGGCGCGATGTCGGGCTGGCGACTCCGGCAGGGCTCGAACCTGCGACCTGCCGCTTAGAAGGCGGCTGCTCTATCCAGCTGAGCTACGGAGCCAGCGCCGCATTCGGCCCCGCGTCAATGCGACCACGGCACGACGCGGTTGGGCCGAAAATTGTCGGAATAGGATAAGATTTTGCGCTGGCGAAGCTTGGGCTCTTCGACGCGATAGGCGACGCCGTTGCGCGTGGCGT
>Ga0187852_1000150_pt1 | contig 74681 bp, 71 predicted proteins | sample June2016WEW_6_40_FD_134511 | JGI IMG/M metagenome (GOLD analysis project Ga0187852, IMG submission 134511) | Peatland microbial communities from SPRUCE experiment site at the Marcell Experimental Forest, Minnesota, USA - June2016WEW_6_40 | ecosystem: Environmental > Terrestrial > Soil > Wetlands... | reverse complement strand
CGATTTTTCCTTCTTTCCTGCAGGTTGTCCCGATGACATCATAGTAGCTTTTGCCTGCTTCTATCCTCTGAGTCAACTCCAAAAGCGTGTTTTCACCCTCTTTCCTTACGACAACGTCCAGTTCTGGGCATTCCTCAAGCGCTTTATCATCCCAGAACGTTACGTGTGCTCCACCAGCAACCGTTATGCAGTTGGGACAAGCTTCTTTTGCAATCTTTACCAACTTCATCGCAGCGTTGTACGTTAGAGTGGAAGAGGTAACCCCAACAATATCTGGTTGGCGCTTGCTAATCTCACTTTTAAAATCTTCCAGAGACAGCTTCAGCACTTGGCAATCAATCAAGTCAACCTTGTACTCGTTTTTTTCTAAAACGGCACCCAAATACCCCAAACCTAACAGGGCGAAGGGCATGTGCATTGCAGCGCCAACGGGAGCGGCAGGGTTAACTAAGGTTACATGAGGCTTCATTTTCTGTTCACAGCTTCACTGTTTATCCCTCAAAAGGAGATGTTTGATGCTTAAACATTTCGCATTTTCAGCCAAAAACGAAACGGAAGAAACTTTTGACAAACTTTTAAGTGCCTCGCATTTTGATGCAAGCACACAAGATTTTGCTGCTTCTCACAGCATTACTTGGCGGTTGTTCTTGTTCAGAAAAAGACCAGTTTTGAGTGCTTGAAACGACGGAGAATCAACCAAAACTTTCCAACTTTGACCTTCGGTGGTTATGGAAGGCTGGCAAATTATTTTTCTAGTTTTGTATCCCAATATTTCGGTTTCATGCATTCGCTTTCAAGCAGTGATGGGAACAAGTTTAAAGGCCAAGCGCGCGGAACTGATGTTAGGAAGATTTCCGCCGTCTCTACACCTACGATATTTATGATTTTGCGTTTGACTTCAAACAGTTTCTCAAAATCTTCAACGACGACTGCGCAATATAAATCATAAGCACCCATCGTTCTTATGATAACAATTACGTTGGGAATCTGAAGCAACCGTGAATGTATCTCAGGCATTTTGCTGCGATTTGAAACTTTAACGAACACGTTGGCTAGCGCATTGTACCCAAGCTTTTTCAAGTTGACGGATATGGTTGAAAGCGTCAACAAGCCTTTTCTAAGCTTTTCGTAACGTTGAATCACAGTCTTGCTTGAAATCTGCAATTGCGTTGAAATGCTTTTAAAAGGCGTCCGGGAGTTTTGTGAGAGAATTATTGCAATTTTTCTATCAGTATCATCCAAGTCAAGCGGTGCTTGACCATGGTTAGTTAAAGGAGGCTGCGCGATGATTTTTCGCGAATCATCATGCTCCATCGGCTTGATGACTAGGTTCTGAGGGAACTCTATGTTCACTGCTTCTGCCCAGATAAGAGCGTCAACATGCTTAATGCCGCCGTTAGACTCTAAATCTTCAATTATGTCGTGCATTTTGTTCAAGTCGCGTAATGCAACTTTTCCCCAAAACCTGTATTGACCCATCGGACCTATTAATTCGCCGATGTATGGTTTACTTTCTAGAAACTTTTTAACTTCTGTTTCGTTTTCAAAAGCGGTAACTATTCCTAAATCAGCGATATGCTGATATCCCAAGGAGTGAGGATTGACGAGCATTGTTTCGCCGGTGATTACGTCGTCCCTGCATAAACGTTTATAGCGCATTCTAACTGCGGTAACGGTAATTTTACATTCCTTAGCAATGTCTGTGAAACTTGTTCGCGACTCTAAAAGTAGCATTCTAAGAATTTTCGAATCAATTTCATCTATTTTTGCCGCCAAACTCAGTAACCCTTGAAATCAAATATCTGGAACACGCTGCCGCTTTATATAAAATTTCTTATCATTACATATAAAAATGTCGCTTATCAAAGCAGAAAATTCGTTTTACTGAACGATAGTGACGGAGAATTAAGTTTCAAAATGTCGTTCAAACGCAACTTTTAACAAAAAGATTCTTATATTGCAACCAACTTCGTTATTTTTCAGTGAGTACACAGGGCTTGCTTGGTACTCAAACATTACTTTGATTAATCCTGTGCCGTGCAAGAATTACTTCATCTTTCCCTGACTAAAAGACAATAAACGCTGCTTTCAGTGGTTTAAATCTGTTGGGAATCCAACTGTGGCTTCAGGTTAGAGGTCTTCAGCTTTTCAGGTAAATTTTTAGTGTAGACTTCGGATGTAAAAAATATCAAAAAGAACTTTTTTATGGCGAAGGAAGCGCTTTTTTGAACAGTTAGCAATAAGTTTATAAATACTTTCTTTCTGTAATATAAAATATAAATTTTAAGGAGAAAGAAAAAAAATGCAAATTGGTAAAAACAAAACAGCAGCTATTGCGATTGCGATATTCTTAACATTTTCAATGTCTGCTTCTCTTATGCTAATGCCCAGCGCTAGAGCGCAAACATCAAGCACTAATCTTCCAACGTACGCTTACATCAGTGTTGCACCTAACCCAACAGGCGTGAATCAACCAGTACTCGTTATCATGTGGCTAACCAACCTCTTCTCGCCAGAATCAGGATTGGGAAACGATTACAGATTCCACAACTACGAACTCTTCATTACGCCGCCTAACGGAAAAACAACAGAAGTTACTTTTTCCACTGTCTCAGACCCAACGTCAGATCAGGACTACTCGTACACTCCCACCCAAACTGGCACGTACACTTTCAACTTCACTTTCCCAGGGCAACCCTTTAATGAATACGCACATGATACTCAGGTTGTAACTCTTTTTGGAGTTTCTGAACCTGAACCATACCTCGGCGACACTTACCTGCCAAGCAGCGCACAAGTAACAATCACTGTACAGCAAACAGCAATACCCGGATATCCAACAACTCCGCTTCCAACGGCTTACTGGACACGCCCCATATACGGCTACAACTCTAACTGGTATACAGTTTCGTCCAACTGGCTAGGCTCCGGTTCACCCGTTGAATCTTGCGTCGGTTCAGGCGCCATCGCCGCTTACGGTGCGAACAGTCTATTTACAGGCGCAGGGCTCAATAGATATCCAGGCGACGCTGTCGGCTCTATGACAAGCCACATCATGTGGACAAAGCCGCTTGATCAAGGAGGAATCGTCGGAGGAGACAACTTCCAAATTGCGGGAGACAGCTACTTCGAAGGTTCAGCTTACATTCAAAGATATGACAACCCGATAATAATGGATGGAATACTCTACTACACTGCACCGCTAGGTTACGATTATAACGGAGCAGGACAGGGCGGTGGAACTTACGCCGTTAACCTGCAGACAGGACAGCAACTCTGGTACAATGCCAACGTACCTGCACTTTCATTCGGTTACATCTATGACGCTCAAAACCCCAACCAAAAAGGAGTTGAGCAGCCAATTCTGTTCACAGCCAGCTTTGCGGAAGCTTACGATGCATGGACAGGAACAGCTCTGTTCGCCTGTGCCAACATGCCCAGCATGGGTCCATTAACGTTGGGTCCAAACGGGGAAATCTTAGGCTATGTCATCACTAACATAGGAACAGTTGCAAGTCCAAACTGGCAGCTTGCAGAGTGGAACTCGTCTAACATTTGGAACTGGAACGTTGAAACCGGTGGAGGCTCGCCAAGCCCTGATACAACCACCTTTACCCTTGAAGTATTCAGCTTTGCTACATTTACATATGTCCCTGTAACATACACTAATACGGTCAATTTAGGCGCGGGAAGCATGTACGACTATCTAGGGGCTATAAACGCAAACGGCTTCCACTCGTCACAGAACATTACAATAACACCAGCAAGCGACATCCCAGCTTCATTCTCGTCAGCAGACCAGATTGCGGAGTACTACGGCAACATGATACTATGCGAAAGTGGCACCATGCCGAACACTGAAATTAGCACGCTAGACAGCACTATCAGCAGCGCACCTTACCAATACTTTGCTATCAACCTGAACTCTACAAGAGGCGCAGTGGGCTCAGTAATGTGGACGAATACAGTTCAAGCACCGCCAGGCAACGTAACCGTCTTACTAGGTCCAACTGATCCAGAGACAGGCGTCTTCACCGAAGGCTGGGCGCAAACCATGCAGTGGGTAGGATACAGCCTAACCACAGGCAAGCAAATCTGGGGTCCAACTCCGTCTCAAAATCCACTTGACTACTACGGCAACCCAATCACACCCCTGATTCAGGGACAATGCGCTTACGGGAACCTCTACAGCATGGGATACTCTGGAATACTCTACTGCTACAACGATTTGACTGGAAAACTCCTCTTCACCTATGGTAACGGCGGCGAAGGCAACAGTACTGCATCCGGTCCTAACACGCCTTTCGGCGATTATCCAACGTTCATACAGGCCGTTGGTAACGGAGTCATCTACGTCGTTGCATCCGAACACACCATTAACACTCCAATCTACAAGGGCGCTCAAGCAATTGCTATCAACGCAACAACAGGCGCGCAGATATGGACAATCTCAGACTACACCGGCGAATTCTCAGCTATGAGCTACGCGATGGCAGACGGGTACAACACATGGTTCAATGGCTATGACAACCAAATCTACGTTGTAGGCATGGGACCAAGCTCTACCACAGTTACGGCACCAGACGCTGGTCTAGCGTATGGACAACCAGTAGTAATAAGCGGCACAGTCATGGACATATCCGCAGGCACAACGCAGGCTCAACAAGCAGCAGACTTCCCACACGGAGTTCCATGCGCATCCGACGCCAGCATGAGCCAATGGATGGAGTATGTTTACCAGCAGCAACCTGAACCAACTAACTTCACAGGCGTTCCAGTTTCGATAACTGTCCACGATTCTAACGGCAACACCAGAGTCATAGGCACAGCAACAACTGATGCAACCGGCACATACACCTTGACTTGGACTCCTGATATTCCAGGCAACTTCACTGTCACTGCAGCTTTCGCGGGCAACAACGGTTACTATCAATCTTCAGCTGAAACATCTTTCACAGTTGAAAAAGCCGCAGCCTCTCCAGCGCCAACAGCATCACCACCCAGTGGCTTAGCCTCAAATACCACACTAACGTACGGAATCGTAGCGATAATCATCGTCATCATCATAATCGGCGCAGTCCTTATGCTGATGATGGTTCGGAGAAAACCATAAAACAACCAAGGGAAAAAACCAATTTCCCCCTCTTTTTTGTTTAACTCTTAAACCAGCATTTTTCGGGTCTACCTCAAAATTGATTCTTGTCTGCAGCACCTTGATTTTCAGCCCAATCTTGATCCGAACTTCCACGCGCAAGCATGCTTTCTGGATTCTTCATTCGAAATGTAAACCTCAGTTAACCGCATGCAAATCCGCGTTCTTCGTGCGCTTAAGTCTTCAAAGGTGTTGATAGGCGTCGGCGGTCGCAGACAGTCGGTAAAAGGCGTGCAGGAACGGGAAAACACGGGAAACCACGGGAATAAACGGGATTCAACGGGAAAGAACGGGAAAAAACGTGACCTGCCAACCCTTCAAGCCCCAAACGTTGAAAGCAAACCAAAACAAAAAGAACAAAAAAAGCACAACCCGAACAAGAGTAACGCAAGCCTTCGGCTCTAAATTAGAGAAAGAACAGCCATTTTTCAAATCGTTTAAATGTTAAAAAACGTTTATTGGCAAGGCTAACTCGCGAGAATGAGGAGTACAAAGTGCTTCAAGACCAGGCGTTTAAAGAAAGAATTCACCAAGCAAACGTTTCCGTTCATCAAATTGAAGCACAATATTACGAGCTGCTGCATCCTGAGGTTTACTCCAAGCGAGAGCAAAAAAGAGTAACTTCAAAACTGCAAATGATAGACAAACTTGTGACGGACAACCGAAAAAACGCTCTCGACGTTGGAGCAGGCACTGGAAACCTGACGGGTAAACTCTTGCAAATGGGCTACACTGTTACAGCCGTAGACATCTCGGCAGAAATGTGCGCAATACTGAAAAGAAAATACCGTGACTACCTGCTGAACAGCAAGCTAGCAGTAGTTTGCTCACCCATAGAAGATTTGGCTTTTAAAGCAGGCAAATTTGACTTGATAACCTGCTACTCTGTGCTGCATCACCTGCCTGACTACCTAGGCGCCCTCCGCAGCCTCTCTGTGTTCCTAAAAAAGGGCGGCGTAATCTACATTGACCATGAAGCATCTCCGTTCTACTGGAAAACTGAACGAAGCAGCCTAGCCAACCTCATAAAAGGCATCTATCTCCACTCGAACCCCCTTCTTAACAGTGTCTTCTTCCAAATTACTGGGCTTAGGGTTCCATCAATCGATTACCGTCTATCGGACTACTGGTATAAAAAAGAACACGCACTAAACCACAGCAGCATACAGCAAACGCTAAAAGAAGAAAACTACGCATCTGCGACACGAACGGACTATTATGAAACCAGCACGTGGCTTCCCAATCCCTTATCCGTAATTTACCGTCTCATCTGCAGTCCTGAAATGAGTTGTTGGGTAGCCAAAAAATAATTAAGCTATTCCAACGTTCTTGTGCGAACTTGGGTTTAGCCTTCGTTTTGCAAAGTTCACAACGCCTTCGCGCCTAACCCTTTTCATTATCTGCCTCGGCGACCTGTGGAAGCTTCTGAAGAACCTTCTCTGAATGGCAAGCAGCGAGTTGTAGTCGAACTCTTTGGTTTTGACGCTGAGCAAAAAGTCGTCAAGCTGGTCATAGCTCTTGGAATCTAAAACTTCTTGGTAGAGCCTGCTGTCTGGGTTGGCGATGAACACGTTGAATACGCACCAGTCAGGATCCAGTTTCTTAGCGAACTTAAGCGACTCTTCCATGTCCTTGAGCGTTTCATCGGGTACGCCAAGCATGAATGAGCAGGCTGTCTGTATCCCGTTTTTGCGGCAAAGCTTAAACGCGGTTTCTATCTGCGCAAGGCTTGTGTTTCTGCCGATGCGCTGCAGAACTTTCTGCGATCCTGACTCTACTCCGAACCAGATGGTTTTGCATCCTGCTTTGCTCATTGCTCCCAAGAGTTCTTGGTTGACTAAGTCAACGCGGGTGTCGCAGACCCATTCTAAGTCCAGCTTGTTCTTGCGCATGAGGTTGCATAGTTCCAGTGTTTCTTTTTTTCTGAGGGTGAAGTTGTCGTTGATGAAGTAGATTCCTTTTGTGCCGTATTTGCTCTGTAAATCCATTATCTCGTCGATGATCCTTTGCGGGCTGAATGCTCGGCAGATGTTTCCCCAGAGTTTTCTTGTTTCGCAAAAGCCACAGTTAAAGACGCATCCCCGCGAGATGCTCATGATGTCGGCGGGTTTAACGTTCAAGTACTCAATTGTTCTGTCGTAGAGTTCAAGCGGTAACAGGTGCCTTGCTGGGTAGGGAATTTCATCCATGTTCTCGATGAACTTCGGCGGGTTCTTGATGTTTATGCCTTGACGCCTGCATGCAACTCCAGGTATTGCCATGGCAGCCGATTCATTGCCATTTGTTATGCAAGCGGCAAGTTGTGTCATTGCCCGTTCGCCTTCACCCATAACCACATAGTCGATCTCGGGGTTTGCCAGAAGGCTGTCAGGAACGTAAGAGGCGTGCCATCCGCCAACGACCACTTTGCAGGTCGGAGATGCTTCTTTGATTGCCTTGGCGGTCTCCACGCAGCGTGCATAGGTCGCTGACCCGCATGTAATGCCCACGATTTGCGGGTTAACGTTTGAAACAAGCTGCTTGACTTCGCTGAGCGGTTTTTTTAGGAGGTAGTTGTCGAGCATCTGCACTTCGAAGCCTGCTTTTTCAAGCGCGGCGGCAACGTACATTAAGCCTATGGGCGGCAGCCGCTTGCCAAGGTACCATACGGCTTTTTCAGGCGGGGCAGTGGTCATTAAAAGAATCAAGTCAGCCCACCCACACCCAGCCTTGAACGCAGCAGCACGTTTGTTTCCCCATGAAACGTTTGTCTATTTTGATAACCTGACAAGTTAATAGCTTTAACTGAAACCGACACCTACCCCACTTCACTGCCCATAAATGCTGATTTGCCAGATTAACCCATCTTTACAATGGAATTTCGATGTAAATAGTAGACCCCCTCCCCCCTTAGGCGGCTTCCGCTCGGGGTTTGTTTTGGGTTGCTTTTTTGGTTTGGGTTGTGATTCTGTTGCGGGCTTGGATTGGAAGGGGCAGGGAAAAGGGAGGTTTTTGTTTGCAGTTTTGGAATATTCCAAAAGTTCATGGGCTTAGCCGCTTAGCAGTAAAGCGCAGGGTTCTTCATTTTGGGTTTGTATCGACGACTATGCGAGAATCGCTTTTATGAAAAGGTTTATAGCCATTTCAAGAGCCTTCACAAGAAGAAAGAGGGGTTAGAAGATGAAAGTTGTTGTTCACTGGAGCGGAGGAAAAGAATGCTGCTTAGCTTACCACAAAGTCATCGCGCAGGAACATCAAGTTGCTTGCCTTCTCAGCTTTGAATACCAGCGTCCCTATGTCTTCCACAGTTTCCAGCTGATGCAGCTTCAATCCCAAACATTGGGGACACCCCTCAAGGTTGTCCGAATTAAGAAGCCGTATGAAGACATCCTTGGCGCCTTAAGCAAACTGAAGGACGAGGTGGGCATCGAAGGCATCGTTACAGGAGACATAGCTGGTGCAGGTTGCGCCATTGTACACTCAAGCTACTACGAGAGCATGGCTAAACAGTTGGGGTTAGCCTTCATGATGCCTAACGAAGGCGACACATACGAAGTGCTCAAAGATGTCGTGGGCAGGGGCTTAAGACCTGTATTAAACTGTATCAACACCAACTTTTTCAGTGAAGATTGGCTGGGAAAAAAACTTGACCCAGAATCCGTCAAAGAACTTAAAGAACTGGCTGATGAAAAAGACATAGACGTAGCTAGCGAAGATGGGCAAGGCTACCACAGCACAGTAGTCGAGGCGCCCCTCTTCAAAGAAAACATAGTCATCGGCAAGTACAAGAGCAAGAAGAAGAAAGAGAAATCGAAGAATTGGAAGAGAAACTGGCTTTACATGGACGTTAAAGAGTGCTACCTCAAACCCAAAGACGCATCGAAGCAGTAATCATCCAACTTTTGCGCTTCTGCTTGGTAAAAGTGGCTTCTACGGGAAATTGTTTGTTTTTGCATAAAGTAAATGAAGCACAAGGCACCAACTCTATTGTTTCAGGGAAGAAGGTAGCATGAAAACTCGCGTAACCCTTGTCAACCCGCCGTACCCTGCTGGCAGCCATCAGCATCCACCCTTCATGCCGCTGGGCATCGGGTACTTGGGCGCCGTGTTGTACAAGAACCATTTTAACGTTAACGTGATTGATTGCCAAGCGCAAAAGATCACTCACAAACAGTTCAAGGAAGAAATAAGCAGGGTCCAGCCTGACATAGTGGGAGTCACCTGCACCACTCTCACCTACAAGTCTGCGCTTAGAATTGTTAAGATAGCCAAGGAGGTTTGGCCGAACTGCATAACCGCGGTGGGTGGTCCACACGTGACCTTTTGGGATGACAAGGCACTGCAGGAAGAGCCGTCCTTGGATGTTGTTGTCAGGCGAGAAGGGGAAGAAACGATACTTGAGCTTGCCCAGCGAATTGAAAACGGCCAGTCCTACACCGATTTGATTGGCACGACATGCAGGAAAGGCGCAGAAACAGTGCGGAACGCTGACCGACCTTTCCTTGAAAACCTTGACAGCTTGCCTTTTCCCGCGCTTCACCTCTGGCAGCACATGGAAAACCTGCGTAAGTACGGCACCATACCCTACCCAGTCATGACCAGCCGAGGCTGCGTGTACTGGTGCAACTTCTGCACTACTGTCCGAATGTTCGGCAGACGCTATCGCATGCGAAGCCCCAAAAACGTCGTCGACGAACTCGAGTACCTGCACAGAAACTACTATGCCACTCAATTCACCTTCTACGACGACGCCTTCACCGTGGACCAGGCAAGGACAGCTGAGATATGTGATGAAATCCAGCGTCGTGGGCTCAAAATCAAGTGGGACTGCGAAACACGCGTGGACATGGTAAGCAAAGAACTCCTCGTCAAGATGAAACAGGCAGGCTGCATCTCCGTTTGGTTCGGCGTCGAGTCAGGCTCCAAGAAGCTGTTGACCAGCATGGGCAAAGGCTTCAATCTTGACCAGACGAGACGCGCCTTCAAGTGGACGAAGGAGGCGGGTTTGATGACGGTTGCCGGCGTAATCTTGGGTTTTCCAGGCGAGACTAAAGAGAGCGCTTGGGAGACAATTCGCTTCGTGAAGGAGCTTAACCCAAACGACGTCGGCTTCTACATAGCCACGCCGTACCCTGGAACACCCCTATACGAGGAAGTTAAAGCCAACGGCTCGCTTAAGGTAACTGACTTTGACAAGTACGACACGGCGACGCCGACCTTTGAGATTCCGAACATGACCATGCAGGAACTCACTGAAATCCGCGAGCAGGCATTCCAAAGCTTCTACCTCAGCCCAGCCTACTTCGTGAGCGCGCTGAGCATGTTTAGGGTGGGCAAGATGTGGGGTTTAGGCGCAACCCGTTTGATCTTTGCGCATGCTCGAAGGGCAGTGAGGGCAAAAGCAAACAGCCTCCTGAAATAAGGGCAGGCGGCGGAGGAGCAAACCTTGATTTTACTGATGACCACTGCTCCGCCGGAGAAGTCGCCTTGGGGCATGGCAGGGAGGCTTCCGCCACTGGGCTTAGCCTACATTGCAGCGATGCTGGAGAAGAATGGCTTTCAGGTTGAAATTTACGATAACTACTTGCTTGAGCGGCCCATTGAAGAAGTCAAATCGGAGATAAGACGTCGGTCGCCCCAAATTGTAGGCATAACCTGCAATTCTCTGGCTTATCAGCGTTGCCTAGAGCTGGCAAAAGCTATCAAGGAGGTTTGCCCAACCTGCGCGGTTGTGGTTGGTGGTCCGCATGCCTCGTACATGCCTCAAACTCTGCTTGACCATTCAGAGATAGATTACGTGGTTATCGGTGAGGGAGAGCATGCGATGGTTCAGCTTGCCGTTTCCATCACGAAGCGAGAACAAAACGCGGCTATAGCGAAGATTCCTGGGGTAGCCTGCAAAATCGGCGAAGAAATAGTCAAAACTGAGCCCCAGTTCATCAGCAACTTGGATGAGGTTCCCTTTCCAGCCCGCCACCTGCTGCCCATGGGGATGTATGACCGCGCGTTAAGCTACTTGACAGTTAAACCCGTAGATACCATGAGCATCCACAGGGGTTGCCCATACCGATGTGCCTACTGCGAAACAAGAGAACTTTGGGGAACAGCTTGCCGAGCTTTTTCGCCCCAAAGAGTCATCGATGAAATAAAGCATATGAAGGAAACCTACGGCACCAGAGGCATCTATTTTGTCGGCGACAACTTCACCATAAACAAGAAGCGAACATTGGAGCTGTGCCAGCTCATCAAGAACAACAAGCTTGACCTGAAATGGACCTGCGAAACCAGAGCCGACTTAATCAGCAAAGAGTTGCTGGCTGAAATGAAATCCGCAGGCTGCCAAACCATGTTTTTCGGCGTCGAATCAGGCTCGCCCAAAATCCAGCAGAAACTAAACAAAGGCATCGACCTGCAAGAGGTCACCCGCACCTTTGAGCTCTGCAGGCAAGTTGGCATCCAGACGGCTACCTCTTTCATGCTGGGCATCCCCGGCGAAACAGTAGCCGACATGAACGCTACCTTCGAGTTTGCCAAGAAGCTCAAGGCAGACTGGTGCATGTTCAACATTTACATCGCGTGCCCAGGCAGCCAACTCTACGATGAGGTCATCCGCGACCACCTCTACGACCAAATGGACAACTACTTGGCAAGAGTAAAAACCCCAGAGTTCGACTACGACATGCTCGTCAAGATTCAGCGGGACTTCCAACGAGGCTGCCAGAAACCCGCCGCGTCCAAACTGCTTCGAGTGATAAGGCAGGAAGGCTTAGGCAGCGCAGTCAAGAAAGGAGCATCAGCGGTTTTTCACCGTACTTGAGAAAAACCTTTTTTTAGATGGTTATGTTGATTGCTTTTAGGATTTCGCGGTAAGCCTTAAGCGGAGTCTCTTTATCATGCACATTCTTGATGAGCATGCGTCCCCCGTCGAAGAGGCTCACGTCAAGCTTCATGTAATCAAACATCAGAACCATCGGCGACTTCACGCGGATTTTGCCTTGCTTCTTGATTTTTTCGCACGCGTCGTTCATGTTGAACTTCAACGGCTGAGCTGGAGTGATGTCCGCTGTTGTTCCGCCGCAGAGCCAGACAACGTTCAGGTTGCCGACGACTTCTCTTTCAACCATCCGCTTCAACTCAAGCCTAATTCTGTTCTATGGAGCGCATTTCCCTAATCAACATTACCTTAAAATGGTTGGGCGCCGCGTTTTTTTAGGCGGAGCTGGCTGCCTCTTTGGGTTTCAGAGTCGCTTCTTCTACGTCCATGTACAGGAAGTTTCCTTCGCGGAACGGGGACCCGCCGAAATCCACAACTTTGCTTCTCTTTGTGAACTTGGTTATTTCGACGCGTTGCTTAAACAGCGGCGCATCAAGCGACGTTGAATGGTACTCTCCTGGCTCGCCTGAAACGTCTATTCCTTTGCCTGCGGGACCAACTAGGGGCTGCATGTCCTCGATGCATTTGCGGTCAATCTGCCTTCCCAGCCACTGCTCAGTGAAGTACCTTTGGTCGATGCAGCTAAGAATCGCCTTTACCCCTGTGGTCTGCTCCATCTCCATGATCCGTTTGCGGTGGCGATTGCCCGGGATGAGGTTGAACGGGCGGTCCCACAGCGGCATCATAAGCTCGACACCCAGCTTTCTGCACGCGTCCTTCCATACTCGGCGGTGGTGTACGTTGTCGATGTCGCCTGTCACTATGGCTTTGGCGCCCTCTTCCTTATGCAGCCGCTCCAAAGTTCCCATGATATCGCCATAGCGATTATCCGTGATTTTGACGAACTGGTGAGGCATGCCGAGGGCTTTGGCCTGTTGCTCGATGACTTTGAAGCTGTGGAAAACGTAGGGTTCCATGTAAATGTACGTGACAAGGCACGCTACCTCGTGACCCTGCTCGACTACTTTATGCAGCGCCGTGCAGCAGTCTTTTCCGCCGCTCCAGTGGACAACCACTTTCATCTGGTACAACACCAATGTTTCATTTTAGACCCATTGGCTGATGGATAAACATACGTGAACTAATAAGCATTTACAGAAAACTAACAAAGTCATGCGGCACTCGCTCTTAACTGAATTGACCGCAACGGATTTCATTTCTTCGCTTTTTCAAGTACTCCTTTTATTGCCTTGACGAGTTTTTGGTTGTCTTTCGCCGAGCGCACCGTGACTCTGAAGTACTTGTCGTCTAAGCCCATGAAGGTGCAGCAGTCGCGGATAAGCATATAGCTTGCTTAGCCAGAACTCTTTTGTGCTTGAAAAAGCAATTGTTAGAAGTTCTTTGTTCGAAGTCGGCACAAATAAGTTATAGACTCTTGGATTGTACTGCAAGTATTGTCAACTTGTACAACTTGTCGAGGTCAGTCGTGGCAAGGCTTAAAAGAATTCGGAGACACATCAAACAGTTAAATAACCGAACCAAAAGGTAAGTAAAATAATGAAGTTTAAAGATGGATCAATAGCTTGTTTAGATATCGAATCACCCAGCGGCTTATCGCATCTAATAATAAACTGCTTGTGCGGGTAAATTTACGCCCCTGACTTGCGGAAGGAAGAGGCGGAATTAGTCTCTAAGTTGATGGAGAATATTGGTAAAAAAAGAAAAATAAATTATAACCAATTCAATGAACTGCTACTTCTTTTGAACGAGGATACCGTCGGGCTCGATTTCTTCAATTATTTCTTCGGAGCTGATAATATCTCGCTGAGCGAGCTTAAAAAAGGCGTGATGCAATTTCAGGGGTTTGCAATGCTGCTTTTTGGGAATCTAAAATATGCATATAAAAAGCTGGCAAATAAGTCAACGGTTGAAATAGAAAGAGAGCTTTTCCCTTACTCTCAATCGACCTCGAAATTAATTAGACGTTTTCTCAGCAGACCCGATAAAATGCTTGAAATTAATTTAATTGGCAAAGAGAAAACATGGCTTGTTGGGGAACTTTCAGCTGGGAGAATCAAAAACGAAGGTAAGGTACTCAAGCAATTGATGGAAAATTATCGGGATTATGGCTTCAGAAAACAGGATTTAGAAAAATTTGCTGAAAAGCTGATAAGATTAGACGAAGAAGAAAAAATAGTCCAAGAACTTGCTCGAAAGAATACTGATATCTATCTTACTTGGGACTACATGGATGTGTATTTCGCTACATCAATGAGAGCTATCTCTGAGTTTGAGGAGGTCTACGATTTTATAAATGACGTAATTAACAATGAACGAATTTCAAAAATGTCTCTTCGATATTTCGATCCAACTCAATCTAAATGTGGTAACCGTATAGACAAAGGAATGATTGAAGGCTTGATGCTTAAACGAGCATCGTGTACCGTATATATGGTGCAGGAAAGCGATACTTTAGGAAAGGATTCAGAACTTGCATCAACGCTGGCGCAAAAGAAGCCCGTGATTGCTTATGTGCCCAATCCTAACCGCGACGACTATTCCAAGAAAATCTCAAAGTACCCCTTGGATTTCTTCAAGAGAAGGATGCTAATTCTCCAGTCAGAAGAAATTTTCAATGACCCAATATGCTACGAATTACTTCTGCAAAAGAACAAAAACTTTGAAAAAATAATTAAAAAGTACCTAAATATAATTGAAGAATTTCTAAAGAAGCAACCTTTGAGACTATGGACTGAGAGTGAAGCGTCCATCAAAGATTCGGGAGATTTTCATTCTCTATGTGATATTCTGGCTGTTGCAGAATGCTTCAGATTTGACAAAAGAGCAAAAATGCTTAAAGAAATACATCCACTCGCAATGCAAGTCGATCTCCAAACTGGGGTGTCAAATGGTGTCTTGGTTGTAAGAAGCCCCAAGGAATGTGCTGACTTGCTATGCAGAATTCTAACGAACAATCTGAGTTTCTCAATTAAGCACATAGAATATAAGGATGAAGTTAGAGCTAGTGAAGAAGGTTATTCGCTACTCGTAGAGGAAATATCAGATAGTCCTTTTAGAGCGATTACAGATCAACGAAGACTAACAAATTCATTTTGGAATTTATTCTTTCGAAATCCTCAAAATTAATATACTAATTATTAGTAGTAAACTACGAAGGGATGACCTTTGACAAGTAGGGAAGAAAAGTTACGTATAAAGCTAACTTGGGATGAAAATAACCCCAAACATTATCTTTACGAAAGCTCGGATGACCTGAACTGGATTCGACAACAGATTAAGAATAAAACTGGCGCGTAATTTCTTTATCAAAATGCCCGTTTTATTGCTTGTACGAGTTTTTGGTTGTCTTTGGCTGAGCGCACCGTGACTCTGAAGTACTTGTCGTCTAATCCCATGAAGGTGCAGCAGTCACGGATAAGCATCCGCTCCTTGACCAGCGCTTCTTTGAGTTTAGTTGACGTGATTTTCCCGTTCGTGATCTTCACGAGCAAAAAGTTAGTTACCGACGGGTAAACGTGTAAGCCTTCGATTCCGCCGAGGCTTCTGGCAAGTACCTCTCTTTCCTTGGCGATTGTTTTCTTTGTGTTCTCGATGAATTCTGTGTCGCCGAAAGCCGCCAGCGTCGCGCAGCTTGCGAGGCTGTTGATGCTCCAGGGTAGCCTGACGTTCTCCAGTTTCTCCACCATGTCGGGCGAGGCTAACCCGTAGCCCAAGCGTATGCCTGCCATGCCGTAGAACTTTGTGACTGACCTAATCACAAACAGGTTGTCGTATTGCTTAACCATGCCAGCCAACGTGGTTTCCTGACCTTTTTCGGCGAACTCGATGTAGTTTTCGTCGATGCTGAAGATGACGTCTTTTTTGTGGCAGTAGTCAACGAGGTCTAAAACCGATTCTTTGCTGTAAAGGGTTCCCGATGGGCTGTGCGGGTTGCAGATGCAAAGTATTTTTGTTTCAGGCGTTATTGCCCGCTTGATTTTTTCGTTGTCCATGGAAAAGTTTTCTGGCAACTGCAGAAAAATGACTTCGCTGCCTACCCGCATCGCAGCCTTCTCGTACTCGCTAAAGGACGGGATTGGAATCAGAGCTTTGAATCCGCGGGGCAAAATCTGCGTGATTGCGTAGATGAGCTCGATTGAGCCGTCTCCTAAAACCACGTTTTCTTCCCCGACACCGTGTCCGACGTACTTGGCTATTGCAGCTTTGAACTCCACGGGGTTCGGGTCGGGATAAAACTTTATCAGTTTCGCCTGTTCTCTGACGGCTTCCACGGCTTTCGGTGAGGGTCCAAGGAAATTTATGGGTCCGCTGAACTCAAGCACTTCTTCTAGGGGTACCTTGTATTTTCGGCTGAAGCCCCAGATGTCTCCGCCGTGACTGATGAACCTGCGTTCTTTACATTGACCCGCCATCTTTCTGTTCCTCCATTAACCTGAATACTTCTTTTTCAACTTGCGCTTGAGCCTTGAAGTGAGCGTTGTACAGGTTGACTGTCTTGTACAACCAGTAGATGCCTCCGACGCCCAGCGTAACGATTGTAACCACAACATAAGTTTTTATCGGTATCGTCTGCGGCATAAACATCCGCTCAGGAAAAGCAGAAGCCAAAAAAGCGTCTTGGCTTCGCTCATGCATCAGCAGGTCCCTTGACAAAATGTAGGTGATGACGAAAGCTGGGATAATTAGGATGACGCTTGCAACCCACGCCTTCGTGTTTCTCTCTGGCAAACGCTTGCTTAACGGCGGCGCCTGCTTCCCACGGCTGCTCAGGTAGTCGGCAACCTGTTTTTCCACGTCTGCCTCATGATTGAAATGCTTGTTTCTGCCGTCTAGCAGGCGGTAGAACATGGGGAAGAACGCGACGCCGAAAGATGCAACTGCCGAGAGAAACCACATGGAAAACCACACTTTCCTGTCAGCGTAAACTTTGCTTGGCGATGCGGTATCCATTTACTCCCCAAATCCCCTTTTAAAGCGTTAACAAGGGTGGAGCACCCAAACTTTATAAGTTCTTCCATTGGCATCTAAGAATCAACGAGCCGAGGGGAATTGCTGCTTTCCATAATAATCCCCGTTTACAACGAGGAATTAACCATAGGCGACGTAATCGACCGTGTAAAAGCAGTTGTGATGCGAACAGGCTTGAAAAGCGAAATTTTGGTTATTGACGACCACTCGTATGACCGCTCGGTTGAGGTTGCCAAAAAACACGGCATTAAACTCTACAGCCTAAAAGAACATCTGGGCAAAGGCTACGCGCTGCGTGCTGGGTTCGCTAAAGCCACAGGCGACATCATTGTTACAATAGATTCGGATGGCTCCCATCTTCCCGAAGAGTTGCCTGAGGTTTTGGCGCCAATTCTGCATGACCAAGCAGACCTTGTCATCGGTTCACGGTTCCTCAATCATAAGAGGGTGGCTACAAGGCGGCTGAATGCGTTTGGCGTGCGTGCATTCAACCTTCTCATCGAGTTGGCTACAGGCGTAGCCATCACCGATTCGCAGTCAGGCTACCGCGCCATGAAGCGGACAGTGTTGAAAAGCCAAAAGCTATACTCCAGAGAGTACGAAATAGAGTCTGAAATGCTTGTGAAGACGGCTAAAAAAAACTTTAGAATAACCGAGGTTCCGATTAGTTTTGAGCAGCGAACCTACGGCCGCTCGGGCGTTGACCCATTGTTTGACGGCTCAAAAATTCTGTTTTGGATATTTTTAGCTAGTGTAGAGGGCTAAGCAAGTTGGCGGAAACTGGACTTCCCCAGGTTTCGATTGTTGTGGCATCATACAACAATGAGCAAACGATAGATGAATGCCTGAAATCGATTTTGGCGCTGGATTATCCCCCGGGCTTTGTAGAAGTCATCGTGATGGATGGAGCTTCAAAAGACGACACCGTTAAGAAAGCGCAGAAATACCCAGTCAAAGTTGTTTCAATCCGCCTCAACGCGCCTGCAGCCTACAACTACGCCATGAAAAACGTGGCTGCCCATGAGGTTTTAGGGTTCATCGATTCGGACGCGAAGGTGGAGCCCCAGTGGCTTCGCAAGCTTGTGCCCCGCTTGAACGAGCCGAAGGTGGCGGGCGTCAGCGGCAGCATCGAAACCTGGAACGTGGATAACCCGTGGGCGAGAAACATCGGCTACGAGCTTAAAAACCGCTATTCGCGTATTGGAAAGTACACGGGTCGCGTAGCCACCATGAACTTGCTTCTGAAAAGGGCGGTGATTGAGGAGGTTGGCGGATGGGACGAGAACTTGCCAAGCCAGTACGACACGGACTTTGGTTTCCGAGTCAGCGCTAAAGGCTACCGCATTGCTTACGAGCCCAGCGCGGTCTGTTACCACTACAACAGGCCGACGCTTAAGGCGTATTTTAGGCAGCAGCGGCAGTACGGCAAGAACACGCTTAGACTGTACTTTAAACATGGCGGCTTGGCGAAGGGCGATGAAATCACGGATTTCGGAATGAACGTTCAGCCCGTGCTGCTCTTGGCGGTCATCGCGTTTTTCCTCGTGGGCATCGTTCCAGCGGTCAGGCTGCTTTGGCTCGGTTCAGGCTTAATCCTATTGTTCATGGTTTTGTACTTCATCTACAGCGCCGCCAAAATTGCCGCCAAGTTCCACGACGGGTCCGCTTTTCGACTGGTTGTGCTTTACTTCGTTCGTGCGGCGGCTTGGTTTGTCGGCGCAACAGCAACCACTGTTCGGTACATAGCGGGGAGGCGCAGGTAATGCCGCCTAAGGTCTGCTTCATATCGCCCGAGTACTGGCCGCTCACGGGAGGCACAGGCTCCTACGTCTACTACCTGTCCAACGAGCTGCTCAAGAACGGCTATAAAATCTACGTCGTCACAGGAGGCAACCAAGCCCAAGACATCCAAGTCAACCCGCAACTGGGCGTGTCCTTCCTAAAAATCCCCAAAACGCCCATAGTCAAATCGTTTATGCTTGCAGGCGCAAGCTACCGAAAACTTCAAAGCGTCCGCCAAACCGCGGGCGTCGACGTTACCCATCCCCAGCTGCCGTTGACACCCAACTTCGCTGTGCCGCCCAACTTCGGGAAAACCCTCGTCTGCACTGTGCATTCGACGTGGAAGGGCGAGGCGGAAGCCATCCGAGGCGAACCCTACAGCCGCCTGAACGCGAACGAAAAATTCCTCGTCAGCTTCAACTGGTTTCTGCGGTTTTTCGAGGAAGGCATGCTTCACAGGGCGCGAAGAATAATCGCCGTCAGCCACTTCACGAAACGGGAACTCACAAGCTACTACAACATTCCCGCGGGAAAAATCAAAGTCATACACAACGGCGTGGACACCCGCAAGTTCCAGCCCGCCCAAGACAAGCGCAAGGTCAAGCGGGAACTCGGCTTTGACCCAGACGGCATCGCAATTGTTTCCGTGGGCAGGCTGTACGCACGCAAAGGCTTGTTCACGCTTATAGACAGCATGCCAGCGGTCGTCAAACGTTTTCCGAAGGCGAAGTTCATCGTTTCAGGCAAGGGGCAAAGCGACGAAATGCGCAAGCTCATCGCCCACGCGGAAAGGGTCGGCGTCAAAGACCGCATCGTCTTCACAGGCTACACACCCGACAAAGAACTGCCTAAGCTCTACCAAGCCGCAGACGTGTTCGCCTTCAGCACCTTCTACGAGCACCACCCCTTCGCCGTCCTCGAAGCGCTCGCAACAGGGTTGCCCGTGGTGACAACATGGGTCGGCGGAATCCCTGAGACGATTGAAAACGGCAAAAACGGTTTCCTCGTCGAGCCCTTCAACGCAAAGCAGTTCTCCGACAAGATACTTTATCTGGTTGAGCACCCAGCGGAGGCGGTCGAGATGGGGCGGCTTGCTCGAAAAACCATTGTGGAACAATACGATTGGCGCATAGTCGTCAAAGACGCCATGAAAGTCTACGACCAAGCGTTAGCCTAAATGAGGCTTGAGCTTAGGCGCTGCCAGTATTCTTTAAAAGGCGAACAGACTAAATGTATTTCGATTAGAAATGCAGACGATCGAGAAGCTAAAAACGACTTTGGCTTTGCATAAAGAAGAATTAAGGATGAAGTTTAAGGTAAAAGAGATTGGGATTTTCGGTTCTTACGTTAGGCAGGAGCAAAAAAAGAGAAGCGATGTAGACATCTTGGTAACCTTCTACGAGACAATTGACTTGTTCACGTTTGTTGAGCTTGAAAACTATCTAAGCGATATTCTCGGGGTTAAAGTTGACCTTGTCATGAAAGAGGGGATTAAGCCTCGCCTGAAGGAGAGAATTTTAAGCGAGGCTGTTTACGTTTGAGAGATTTTCAAGTCTACGATAAGGTCTTAAGTTGAGTATTCCGCGTCGTCGCTTCTTCTTCAATCACTTTGATTTTGTTATGGGCAGCCAGCCTTTCTCTATCCCATTTTTCATTTTGTGTTATGTGCGGGCGGTAGATGCCGTTGGTTATGTATTCATGAAATTCTTTTCCCTTTCGTCCATGCTTTCTTAAGGTAAAGGCATCTTCATAGTGTTTCGTGACTATATCTTTCATAGCTTCCTTCTCGATCCAATAAAAGTCATGTTTGTCCTTTCGTGTATGGATTAATAACCACACATCAGTTTGCGCATGGTCTATCGCATATGTTATTTTGTTAAATATTTCAGAAAAATCTTTGTTCGCTAGTTGTTTTCTAATTTTCTCTGCATCCAAATCGGCTACTTTTATCACTCTGAAAACGTATTTCTCTTGCGCCGATGACTTGATCTGGAATCGGATTTTTTCGTTGTTCTTTGTTATTTGTATATCATAGCCTTTCTTTTGTTTCCCTTCCCACTCATAATTAGCCGAATTTCCGTAGATGCTATAAAGTTTAGCAAGCCCTAAAGCTTCTCCGAATACTCCATTAAGCCTACCGCTTAAGTCGAGGGCATTGTCAAGTTCTGGTTCGTTTGATATCAAATTTTTGATGTTATCATTTAACCTAACGAGTTTTTCCAAGTTCTCAGAGGTCAAAGTCCCCATAATATTGCCCTCTGCATAGAGTGAGAATTTTGCATTTAAGCTCTTGCTAGGCGACTTGCACGGGTTCTCGCCTGTAAGCCATCGTTACCTTCTGGAACAGCTTAACCACGTCAAGCGAGCAGAACAGCAGCTTCGTCAGGTACTCGTGCTGGTAAATCTCCATCTGCGCTTTAACGGGCAAATCGATTCGGGGCGGCTCAAACTTGCGCGCCACCTCGCTGACCTGCAAGCCTTGCACCGTGAAGGCGTTTTCTTTCAGTCCCGTTTTCTTGGCGATGTAGCCGAGGTAGGTTTGCTCCCAGCTGAGCTTCATGATTTTGGCGGCAGTTATGTCGATTGCTAAGGCGTCGTTGCTGGTCAGCATCAGGTCCATCTTGACGGGGTTGCCTTTTGTGGGTCCGTTGCCTTCGATGCCGATTCTTGCGTCCATCACGGTCAGCTGCGGCTTGCAAATTGTGTAGAGGCGGTAGAAGACTTCTGGCAGGTACGGGTGCAGGTATATTCGCCTGTTGCTTGGGACGCAGCCGAAAAGGTTCTTTATGGCTCCGCTGTACATGGTGAACTCATGCGTCTTCATCAAGGGCAAATCAACCACTGCGTCCGCGTCCAAAACGGTTTTTGGCAAAAGCAGCTCTTTCAGCGGCGTGACAGCGTCTGGGAATTTTACCTTGACGACTTTGTCCTCTGAAAGATTGATTACGCTGCCGCCTGCCCGTTTGACAGCTGCTTCGATCCCTGTCTTCTCGAAGGCTGAGTTGCATGGGTAGTTAAACCCGTTCGATTCGCCCACAATGACCTCGCTGTTGCCGTCACGGAGCAAACCGACCAGCTCACCCAGCAGCTGGGGGCACGTCACGACGCCTGGCACGTATTCGGGGTGGCTCATGTTCGGTTTAACGTAAATTTTCTTTTTGCCGCGCAAACCTGAATCCGAGACGGCTTGCCTCAGAATGCCGCTTATGCTGCCTTTCGCTCGGGCGATTTTAACGGTTTTTGGCTCAGGCGTTTTTGGCGCCCTCCGTTTGTTTTCCCATTATGCAGCCTGGGTCAGAGTTGAGCATGTCGCCGCCGTGGTAGGCTGCTGACCGCGCCCTGCATCCGCCGCAGACGTACTTGTAGCTGCATTTTCCGCAGGCGCCTTTGAGGTTGCCTCGGTTCCGCAATGATTTGAAGAGGGGCGCGTTGAGCCAGATGTCTTGGAACTTTTCGGTTTTGAGGTTGCCCACGTTCACGGGCAGGAAGACGCATGGGTGCACGTCGCCCTGAGGCGATAGGGAACAGTAGAGTCTGCCTGCTCCGCAGCCGCCGATGAAGTCTGCCAGCGGCACGGCTTTCTTGGTGACTTTGACGGTTTGCATGTGCGCCATCGACATGGTCACTTCGCCCGTGCCCCCTGGTCCTTGGCATTGCAAGCCGACGCGGGCTAGCTGCGGCGCCGTTGTGAGGATGGTTGTTTTGCAGCCCTTCGACATTCTTGCCAGAAGGTACCGCATGAGTTTTTCCCGTTCTTCAGGCGACAGGTCCTCGTCGTAGTGCGCTTTGCCCCTGCCCGTAGGTATGAAATTGAAGTAGGTGAACCGTTCAGCGCCCACTTCCTCGGCTAAATCGATTATGGCGGGGAACTCTTCAAAATTGTTTTTCGTCGCCGTCGACGCGATGCACACGCAAAGGTCGGCTTCCACACAGTTTTTCAGCCCTGCAACTGCCCTGTCAAACGCGCCTGGCACGCCTCGGAACTCGTCATGCGTCCTCGCCGACGCCCCGTCAATGCTTATGTCCAAATAGTTGACTTTGGCTTGCTTAAGCCTCTGCACGGTTTCCTTGGTGAGCAGGGTGCCATTTGTCGCTACGGAAACGTAGAGCCCGCGGTCAGCCGCATGCCTAGCAACCTCAAAGAAGTCCTTTCGCGTCAGGGGTTCGCCGCCTGAAAAAGCCAGTGCCGTTACCCCCGCGTCTGCGAGCTGGTCAACCACCGCCTTAGCCTGCTCCGTCGTGAGCTCTTCCTCGTTGACGGCGCCGCTGTTCGAGTAGCAGTGCTTGCAGCTCAGGTTGCATTTGTGAGTGAAATCCCAAACAATCAGGAAAGGCGCGTAAAGTGACATGGGTTTTTTTATGCCCATGTAAGTGAAGCTTTTTGCTAAATTCATCACTGCACGCCTTGCGTAGGGGTCGCTGAGGAGTTTTTCAACTTTTTCCCGCTTAAAGTTCAAGCTTCGCCGCAGGAACTCAACCCAAAACCCAATAATCTGGCTGTACAGTACGCTGCATTTTTCGCATTTAAGGTCGGTTTTGCCAGCGTAATCGTCTAAGGCTGCTTCAAGAACCGTTCTGCCGCACACCGGGCATCTCTGTAGCGACAACCGCAGCATCCGCTTAGTCATGGGCAGCGTTATCACCGCATTCCAGAAGCTATCATGGCTAAGCAGGCTCATCCGAGGTAGACCTCCCGAAACAGCAACAGGTTTAGAGTAGGTTATGCGGGGATGTTAAATATTTCCCTAAAACGCTAAGGTTTGTTTCTCATTATTTTTTCTGCTATTTCCAGATCTTTGAGCGTGTTAATGTTGAGTAGCACCTCGAGTTCCTGCGTGATTAAGGCGTTTGTCTCGATTTTTCCTTCCGTTTGGCTTTTGGCGCCGTTAATGATGTTCACCCCCGACACGGCGTACCATTCGCCCCTGTACTCGTCGGTTGAGTCAACGGAGAGCCCCAACTCTTCTCGGGCTTGGATTGGGACGAAAACCGCGTAGAAATCAGTCCCGCACGCCTCAAACTGGCTGACGATTTTGTCGAGGAACTTGCCTGTGACGGCGGGGGAATCGGCGGGGATTGTGAGGACGGAACCCATCAGGTTAGCCTGCCGCGTTGCCTGCTTTAGATCATTATGGTAGCCTTTGGCGCCGGTCCGCAGAACCTTCCAGCCCATGCTTTGGCAGTGCTTCTCAGTCTCAGGCGTGTTCGGGCTCGTCACCACGTAAAACTCCGAAACCTTTTCTGCACATTCAACTGCCTCTGCAACCCAGTCAACCAGCGGTTTACCCAGAAACGGCAGAAGCGGCTTCTCAACTGGCAACCCGATGCGTTTGCCTTTGCCGCCAGCCATGATCAACGCGGGAACTTTCATATTAGCATCAACACGCCTGCAAACAAGATAAGCGTAACTGCCCTTGCAACCTCGTTTGTCGCGCCAATCGCGTCGCCTGAAACCCCGCCGAAAACGTTTTCCGAAACCTTCGACATCGCAAACGCCACAGGGATGCTGACTAAAACGAGCCCGATTGCTGCTAAGCCCAAGTAGGGTTTGCCTATCAAAATGAAGAAGGGATAGACAATCAGAATGGAGAGTGCGTAGGCAATTAAGTTAAGTTTAGTTTTTCCTTTCTGCAGGAAAATCGATCCTAACCCCTTATGCGTGGGCTTGCCGACCCAGATAATGGTGACCATGGATAGTTTGGCTGAGAGTTCCGCGGCGACGAGGGCTCCGAAAGCGTAAAGCGGGTTAATCAGGAACAACCCTGCAAACGCGGCGAACTCCACAACCAGCGCTAGCAAGGCTCCCCAGTGGGTCACGGTCCAAGCGTGCGCGACCATTTTGCGGTCATGCAGGTTTCGCTTTCCTAAGGCGTTGCCCAGGTCGATTAAGCCGTCGAAATGCTGCAGCCCAGTTATGACAAGCAGAAAAGCCACGGTCATCGCGGAAACCGCAAGCCTCGACAACAAGCCCACTGGCAAGGAAATGAACGAGTTGACTACCCCGAGCAGGAAATGGAGGATGATGTTTGCGCCGAGATAGTAGGCTCCTGCGAGAACGCCGATTAATGCGCCGATGATGGGGAAAAGGTAAACGTGCTCTGCCGTTGTGAATATGAAGTCTTCTTTTCCGCCCGCGGGGATTATTGTTAGGAAGGACAGCAAATCCCTAAAAGTTTTTATAGCTTTCTCAGGGGACATATACCCTACAACTACTGAAAGGGAATATAGGCTTTGTCGTGGTAGGCATGGGGGAACTAACGGGGAAAAAAATACTTGTCACGGGCGGAGCAGGCTTCATCGGCTATCACCTGTGCAAGCGTCTTTCAGGCTTAACATCTAACCTGACGATTTACGATGACCTGTCAAGCGGCAAAATGGAAAACGTCAGGGACGTTGGCAAAGTTAAACTTGTGAAAGGCGACATTCTGGACCTGAAAAAGCTGTATTCAGTGGAGAAAGCCGACTTAATCTACCACTTAGCCGCCCAAGTCGTCGTCCCCTACTCGATGGAGAACCCGCTTATCGATTTCGAAACCAACGCCAAAGGAACCCTGCACGTCCTCGAGAAAGCCCGAAAGGACGACGCGAAGCTTGTTTTCGCCTCCAGCGCCGCAGTCTACGGAAACCCGACGCAGCTGCCAACCAAGGAGGAGTACGGTTTCCACCCAGTTTCATGTTATGGCATGTCCAAGGTGGTCGGGGAAGAGTACTGCGGCATGTATAGGGACCAGTACGGCTTAGACGTCACCATCGTGAGGTTCGCCAACGTTTACGGGTTAAGATGCCACGGCGTCATCCACGACTTCTTAGACAAAATCGCCAAAGACCCAACTAAACTGGAGATAATCGGCACAGGCTTGCAGTCACGCGACCTCGTTAACGTTGCAGACGTCGTTGACGCGCTCGTGATCGTGGGTTCGGACGAGTCTACCAACGGCGAAGTATACAACATCGGCATCGGAAAAACCACAAGAATAATCGACCTCGCCAAACTGATGCTTCAAATCCTCAACTTACAAAACAAAACCGTCATAACCACCACGGGCGTTTCATGGCAGGGAGACATCTACACGATCTGGTTCGACATCTCCAAAACCAAAAAAGCGCTAAATTGGAATCCGAAAATAACCCTTGAAGAAAGCATAAAAGAAGTCATCGCTGACAGGAAACTTTAATGGCTGCTCCAGCCCCAGCCAGAGGACTCATCGCTCTTCTGCGGCTTCCCTACTGGCTGATGACTGGCGGCTTATCGCTTCTTACAGCTTTCGCCATCACAAAGAACCCGTTAAGCCTAAGCGGGGAGACGGTTCTGCTGATTTTCTTCTCCATGGCGTTCATCACATCCGCAGGATTCGCCATAAACGACTACTTCGACAGGGAAAGCGACGCAGTAATCAAGCCGAAGCGCCCCATACCCTCAGGCTCGCTGACATTGCGGCAGGTCGTGGCGGTTTCAACCGTGCTTTTCGCGGCAGGCTTAGTCATGGCTTTCTTCATCAACTGGCTGAGCTTCGCGATTATCGCCGCTGACTCCGTTTTGCTGCTGGTTTACTCGACGGTTGTGAAGCGTAAGTCAGGGTTTGCAGCCAACATTCTGGTTGGGATTCTAACAGGCACTGCCTTCCTGTACGGGGAAGCAACAATCACCAGCCCGCCGACCATAAGCATAGTTTCTCTGAGCCTCTACCCGATAGCGCTGGGCACGATAGGCGGCAACGTGCTACGCGATGTCTTAAGCCTTGACGGCGACTCGAAAACGGGGTACCCGACGCTTCCGCAGAAAATCGGCATAGGCAACTCGGCGAAGGTGGCGGCTGGGTTTTTCCTGTTGACTGGCTTGTTTGCGCCTCTTCCCTTCTTAATCGGTAACTTCAATGTCTACTATCTGGTGCCTATTCTTGTTTGGAGCGTGCTTTTAATTTACTCTTCAGTTCGCCTTGTAACGGGATCTTCGAATGTTATGAACGTGCGGAAGTATGAACGGGTTGTGACTATGTCGATGATTCTGCTTCCGTTAGCGTTAATTCTTGAAGCCTTATCCCACATTATCGGAGGGCTATAAGTGAGCGACACAAAAAGCATCTGCCCAGAATGCCAGAAGAAAATAGACGCTCAGCTAACCGAAGCTAACGGCAAAATAAAAATCACGAAGCAGTGCCCAGAACACGGCGATTTCGAAGCCACACACTGGCAAAGCCTACCCGTCTTTGAGCACATGCAAAGTTACGACCAATTCCAGTACCTGGGCGACTTGAACGCTCCCAAAGACCCGCAGGGCTGCCCCTACGTCTGCGAAACCTGCACCAACCATGCTTCGGGCACGGTCATCGGCGTTATTGACGTTACGAAACGCTGCAACTTTAAATGTGCAGTTTGCTTCTCAACCTTCCCACAGCAAGAAGTAGATTACGAACCAACCAAAGAAGCACTAATAGACATGCTGGAGTTCGTAAGCAAAGCCAACCCCAAACCCCCCGCCATCCTCTTTTCAGGCGGCGAACCCCTGGAACGGGAAGACATGCCTGAAATAATCGGGGCTGCACACAGGCTAAAGTTCATGACTATCCTGGCGACCAACGGCACACATTTGGTCGACACTCCTGGGCTGGCGAAGAAGCTCAAGGACAACGGCTTAAACATCGTTTACTTATCCTTTGACAGTTTCCACGAAGACTTCAACAAGAAGATCCGGGGACAAGCGCTCGTAGACATGAAACTCAAGGCAATCGATGTCTGCCGGAAATACGACATGGAAATCATCCTCGTCAACACCTTAATGAAAAGCTTAAACGACAAAGAAGTCGGCGACATGATACGGTTCGCAGCCAAAAACACCGACATCGTCCGCGGCTTAATATTCCAACCCATCGCCTTCACAGGCAGAGCCACTGAAAACCCGTTCCGAGAAAACTTCCGAGAATGGTCCTTTGCAGAAGACGTGGAAAAACAAACTTACGGCGAAATAAAAACCACCGACCTGTTCCCCATGTCGGTTATGACTTCACCAATCAAGATAATGCGGAAGTTTATGCAGAAGCCTTGGCCACTGTTCTCTTGTAGCCCACAGTGCGGCATAGTGAACTGGATCTACGTTGCGAAAGACGGCAAAATGTACCCCATCAACCGCTTCGTCAACTTCGAAAGATTCTTCAACCAAATCCGAAAAACAGCTGAAAACGCTGAATCAAAAGGAAAGCTTTCCCTGCTCTCATCTCTGTTCATGGCGTCGATGCTTTCAATGAACATGCTTCTAGTCACGAGGAAAGTCGGCATGTTAACGCTGACAAACTCAATCATGCGGATGCACCTTTCGCCGTCTTATCAGTCGCTGGGAAAAATCCGCCGAAGAATCTTTCTGCTCGGCTGCATGGCGTTCATGGATTCCTACAACTTCGACGTGAACCGCGTCCGACGCTGCGTCGTGCACTACATCACGCCTGACAAGAAAATCATACCTTTCTGCGCCTACAACAACATTCACAGGGTAGCCATCGAAAAAGAGTACGCTGAAAGGCACAAGAAGGCTTAGCTTACAACTTGGATTGGCAGGACGCAGTAGTTAGCGGCAGGATTAAACTGGTAAGCCATCACGCTCGGGTTGTAGTACCAAAGCTCAAAAACCACCCAGTAACTGCCCGGCTGATTCTCCGTTATGGTGGCGGTTTTCTGCCAGGTCTGCCCATTCTTAAGGGTCATCGTGTAGTTTGCGACGGGCGAAGTGTTTACTGGGAACGTGGGAGGCTCGCCTGTAACTTTCACTAAGACCTCATACTGCGTTGTCCATCCCATGCTGTTGACAACCGTAAACGGCACAGTAAACGTGCTGTTCTGATTGGCAACCAAAACTTGCGGGTAATCAACCGCCTTGCCCTTCGCGTCAAGAATGTAAATCGTGCTGTACCCAGAGGGCGCTCCCCTAAAAAACGCGTAGTACACGCCCAGCATGGAGGCAACGATGATTAAGGCAAGAAGGGTCGCGACAACGTAGCCTTTGTCATCGTTTAAACCGATTTTCTTTCCAATGTTTTTGACACGTTCTAACCGTATCTGCATCAAGAAATCCCTTGAATATCGTGCTAAATATCTCAATACCTGACTTAAATGGTTTAAGCTTGGTCTTGCCGTACTTACGCGCTTTGTAAGTCGTGGGAACTTCAACCATGTTGTACCCCACCTTGGCGAATTGAACCAGCATCTCAGTTGCAAACGCCATGTCTCCCTCTTTCAAGTGGACGTTGTCGATGGCTTCGTGGGAAATCGCTCGGAACCCCGATTGCGTGTCGCTGAGGAATTGACTGTAAAAGAAGTCGTAGACGTAGGTGATGACTTTGTTTCCGATGAAATTCAGCAAGCCCATGGCTTTGTTCGGGTCGTACATGCGCGTGGCTAAAACCATGTCGGCGTCTTTCTCAATCATCCTTTCAACCAAACGGTTGATTTGGCTAACCTCGTATGTTCCGTCGCCGTCAACCATCACGATGATGTTGCCCTTAGCGTACTTCATGCCTGTCCTAAGAGCGACGCCGTAGCCCCGTCTGGGTTCAATAATCAGCTTGCAGAAGCTTGTGTCTTTAACAATTTCCATCGTCCCATCGGTGGAGTTTCCGTCGACAACAATTATCTCCTTCGGGTAGGTCAGTTCTTTCTCGATGGTGGTAACTGCTTCAAGGATGTTTCCTGCTTCGTTAAGTGTTGGAATAACGACCGAAATCAGATCAACTTTTGACGTCATGGCTCATTCCCATCGTGAAGGCTATACATTCTCCGCATCGTGGTTAAATAAGCTCTTCGTATATTCCCACCAGTGTTTCAACGTTTTTGTCCCAGCTGTACTTTTCCTCAACCACTGCCCGAAGCTCTGACTTGCCCCGGGAAGGGTCGACGCGTGAATACTCCAAGACCGCATCAGCCATAAGTTCTGGCTCGTTTGGCTGTACTAGTTTTCCGAAGTCCTCTATTAAAATCTCGCGAATTCCACCCACGTTTGTGGCTATCACGGGCAACCCGCAGGCCATGGCTTCAAGCGCAACCAGCGGCAATCCTTCTCCAGATTTCGACGGCAAAACGAAGAAGTCTGCGGCGTTGTAGTAGCTGGGCAAGTCCTTTTCGCTGACGAAACCCGCTAGCTTGAAGTTGTTTTCTATCCCTAGCAAGCGTATTCTCGCTTGTACACTGTTTTGGTCAGGTCCCTTACCCACGACGAGGAAAAAAACGTTGGGGTTCTTCTTCACCGACAGGTTTGCACATTCAATCAACGTGTCGATGCCGTTCTTGTAGACAAGCCTCCTCACCGTTAAGGCTACGATTGCGTTCTGAGGGATCCCAAGTCGCTTCCTCATCTCCGCCCGTTTTCCCGGCAGAGGCTTGAAATGAACTAGGTCAACGCCGTTGTGTAGGACTCTGATTTTTTCTGGTTTAGCTCCTAAACTGAGCACGTACTGTTTGGTGGCGTTGCTCACCGTGATTATTCTGTCTGCGTCTTTGAGCGTTTCCTTGCCGACGACCAAGTCGTTGAGGCGCTCCACCTTGTCGAACATGCTGTCGTACTCGATGAAGGTGTTGTGCTGCGTGAGAACGAACGGCTTGTGATACCTCTTCGCAAGCTTGGCGGCGACAAGAGACGTTAGGTAGGGGTGACCATGAGCGTGAACCAAGTCGCTTGACTTCACCGCCTTAAGAAACGTTTCAAGGCTCGTCGGCGTGGGAATCGAGTAGGGTATGCCGAGGCGGAAACCCGTGTTTAAAGACTCGTAGCACTGGACTGGTATGCCGTCAACCACGTAGCTTTTCGGCGTGCCAATGCGGTTCGTAATGACCATGGGCTTGAAGTTTCTCTGCATCAGCCGCTTGCTTTGTTCATACACGACCCTTTCTATGCCGCCGACATGGGGCAGAAAAGTGTGCGTGACGATGCATAGCCTTGTTTGAACCATCCCAGCCCAACCGAGTGAACTTCACTCAATCAACAGGTATTATAAGCGTTATGGTAAACGGTGGGCACCGCTCGGGTGCAGGGCAAACGCAAACGCGAGGTTGACCCTCTTCGTAGTTTTCTTTTTTGTGTTCTTACTTCTGAATACCGTAATGCTTATATGAAAAAGGTTGGATAAACCAACCAAACTCTGGTGTGATAATTTGCCGTACATCGAGAAAAACGCGCTCGTTTCTTTCAAGCTTCTATCGGCAGGCAAATTATCTGGATGTTTGAAGGCTAAAACTGAATTTTACTGTTCACATGTTTCCGAGTTTAAAAAGCCTAAAAAGTTTGCAAGTCATGTTCACCTTAGACACGGGAAATTAACGGTTGAGGGTGAAGACACTTAATGGAGGATAAATTGAAATGAAAGTTGTTGCTTCATGGAGCGGCGGCAAAGACAGTGCCTATGCTCAGTACTTGGCAACCCAGCAGGGGCACGAAGTGGTCAAAATCTTAACCATGATGATGAGCAAGGAAAAATCAAACTTCCACATGATACCAGCGGGCATCTTGGACGCGCAGTCTGACGCCATCGGCATTCCTCTGGTGAAACAGCAGGCGACGCCTAAAACCTACGAGGACGACTTCAAAGGGGCGCTGCGGCGGTTCAAGGCGGAGGGCGTTGAAGGCTTAGTCACAGGCGACATCTACGAGGTAGCGGGACACGAGCAGGGCTGGCTGGGTCGGGTGCTAGGCGAGGTCGGGTTAAAACCGGTGAAGCCCCTGTGGATGGGTGACACAAAACAGATTTACCTTGACTACCTGAAAACGGGTTTCAAGGCGACGGTGGTCCGCACGAATCTGGAGAAGCTGGGTGTGGAGTGGCTTGGAAGAACTTTGGACAGGAAATTCTACGATGACATCCTTAAGCTCGGCAACGTTGACGCGTGCGGGGAAGGCGGCGAGTACCACACGGTCGTGACTGACGGTCCCACGTTTAAGAAAAAGATTGAAATTCTATAAACGGCAAAGCACAAGCTAGACGGCGGCTTCGGGTACCTTGAAATCAAAAAGTTCGAAGTCAAGCCGAAAGGCAAGGTAAAACCGTAGAATGGACCAGACACTTGACGTATTAATCGCTAACAACGAGCTTAAAGCGAAAGCTTTCCTCGACGAAATCACGGGGAAAAACCCGCTTTTCATCTGCACAATCGGCACCACGGAAACGGGCAAAATTCCCGGCATATCTGCGGCTGGAGCAAACCCGGAGTTCACGGATTACACTCCGCCCGCTGACGCTGAACTGCTTCTTTTAGGCAGATGCAAGTCAATCGCGGGTGTTCCAATTACTCCAGACGGAATCCCAACGCCAGGGTTAATCACCAGGTCGGCCCTGCAGTTAGCTGACATTCCCGTGCTAGTAGCCAACGGCGGCGTTAGGGTGAAACCGCAGATTCCCTTTTTAGATTTAGGCGGCAGCCCAGGCAGGGACATTCGAAGCGGTAGCGCAGTTGACAACGTCGCAGAAGTCATTGAACGCTCCAAGGTCGCTGGATTGCAGTTGGCTAAGACAGCCGATTATCTTTTGATTGGCGAGAGCATTCCAGGCGGGACAACAACCGCGCTTGGCGTGCTTTCGGCTTTAGGCGTGAAGGCGGAGGGGAAAGTGAGCAGCACACTGCCCCAAAACCCCCATGGTTTGAAGGCTGAGGCGGTTAGGGCAGGCTTGGCGGCGGCGGGCGAAAGCTTCGGCAGTTTGGCGAAGGACCCTGTTCGAGCCATTTCCTGTGTTGGCGACCCGATGATGGCTGCTTTCTCAGGATTAGTCATTGGCGCCGCGTCTCAGGTGCCTGTGCTGATGGCTGGTGGAACGCAGATGAGCGCAGTCTTAGCCGTGGTGAACGCGTTGGAGCCTGGCGTTCTCTGTAACGTGGCGGTGGGCACTACAAGGTGGGTTGCGAAGGACAAGTCGTCTGACCTTAAAGGCATAGTTACCCAGTTCTGCGACGCCCCGATCTTGGCGGCAGACTTGAACTTTAGCAAATCACGGTTCCCAGGCTTGCAGATTTACGAGACTGGGCTGGTCAAGGAGGGTGTGGGCGCGGGCGGCGCTTCTATTGCTGCGATGGCGAAGCTTGGCGGCGCGGTCACGGCTGACCTATTGCTTAAAGAGATAGAGCGCAATTATGGTTTGCTTATGGGTTTGAAGTGAGATGGTTATTAAAGAGCTAAAGAACCTGCTGTCTTTCCTCACAATCTTTCCCGTAGCAATGGACAAAGACATGCTTACTGACTGCGCCAAAGGCATGTGGGCTTTCCCGCTGATCGGCGCTTTTATCGGTTTAATTGCTGGAGTCTTCGGCTGGGTGGCTTACCATTTTGTGCCAGGCATAGTGGTCGGCGGCTTGGTCTTGGCGGTGCTGCTGCTCATAACTGGGCTTCACCACACCGACGGCTTGCTGGATTTCGGCGACGGCGTCATGGCTCACGGCACACCCGAGCACAAGATCGAGGTTATGCATGACCAGTTGACAGGCGCAGGCGGCTTAGCCTTGGGGATGATGACCCTTCTCATCAGCGCCTTAGCTCTTGGGCAACTGAAAATCGGTTTAATCGTCGGCGGCGTAATAGCCGTTGAAGCTTCGGCGAAACTTTCGATGGTTGTTATGGCTTGGGCTGGGAAATCCGTGCATCAGGGCATGAATTCGCCTTTCCTTGAAGCCATGCACGGCGGAAAAGGAGATCTGCGCTTGATTGTTGCGCTGTTGCTTTCTCTGGCGGTTGCTTTGCCTCTGCTCCGTTGGGCGGGCGTTTTAGTTGTTTTTGCAGGCGTCCTTACGAGTTTGGTGATGACTGCTGTTGCGCACAGGCATTTCGGCGGGGTTACGGGCGACGTGTTCGGAGCAACTAACGAGATAACCCGAATGGTTTGCGTGATTGTTTTGTTGGCGGTGGTTGCTTGGGCGTAACTGCGCTTGTGATGGCGGGCGGAAAAGGAACCCGCATGCAAATCCGCGAGGAAAAACCCCTCATTAACGTCTGCGGGAAACCCGTCATTGAATACGTGATTGCGGCGCTGCGGAACGCCAAGAAAATCGACGGCATCATTGTTGCCACAAGCGCTTGCACTCCGAAAACCGCCAAGTACATGAGCGGCTTCCCCGTCAAAGTGGTTGAGACGCCTGGGAAAGACTACGTTTCCGACATGGGCTACGCCAGCCAAAACCTGAGACTGGGCGTTTTCCTTGCCATCGCGGCGGACTTGCCTCTCGTGACGGCTGAGGTGTTGGACTCCATTGTGGAACGTTATGAGCGCTGCGGCAAGCCAGCGTTAACCGTGGCTGTTCCGTTAAGCACGAAGACGAAGCTTGGCATGTGCGTTGAGTACTCGTTCAAGATGGACGACAAGGATGTGGTTCCTGTTGGCATCAACGTTATCGACGGGCGCAAGCGGTACGGCGACGAATGGCTCGACCAAGACATCTGCCTAATAGACCTAGACGAACTCGCTGTAAACATCAACACGGTACAGGAACTGCAACTGGCTGAACGCTTGATAAGTCAACAAAACAAAAAGTAGTTGATGCCCAGTTTTATTCTTAAGCAGTTTGACCAGAAGACTTATGCCTTTTTTCAAGAATTTCTTCCAGCGTTGCTTTCATTTTTCGTGCGTCCACATCCAGGATTGGCGATTCGCATATCATTGTGGGGTGCATTTGGAAGTCGGCGATGACTTCGGCGAGCATGCGGAAGTCTGGTCCAAACCTTTCCTCGTCGAGAGTGTGGTGCCGTTTTTCGCCTTGGGCGGTGAACTCGATTTTTGAGAAGTGGCAGTGCATGCTCCGCATCGCTTCAGTGCCAAGAGTCTGTTCGACTTTTTCGGCGATTGCCCTGAAATCCTCGGTTTTCCTGAGGCTTCCCTGGTGCAGGGCGTGCAGGTGTGCCCAGTCAACGACGAGCTGTGTGCCTTCAATCTCTTGGTTGAGCCTGAGGATTTCGTCTAAGCTACCTACCTGAAATTTTCTTCCCATAGTTTCAGGTCCAAGCTTAACCCGAAGTCCAAGGCTTCGCATTTCCGCGCTGACCTCTTTCAGTGCGTTTAGGCACGTTTTGAAGGCGAAGTCCTTCTCAAAGCGTCCGTAGAACCCAGTGTGGAACACCATGACGTAGGCTCCCATCCAGTCGGCTGCGGTGGCGGACGCGATGAGCCGCCGTTTGCTTGCTTCCACCACTTCCCGTTTGCCACTCAAGTTAATGTAGTAGGAGCCGTGAAGGCTTAGCCGCACATCATTTTCTCTCGCGGCAGCACCCAGCTTTTCAGCAAGGTCCTTAGAAATCTGCGGCTTCGGACCCCAACGGACCGCCTCGTACTCAAAAGCATCCAAGCCTTCTTCACGCAGCAGCCGCGGAACATCAGGCAAGTCGGCTCCCATAAGCCTAAACATCGGCGGCACGCCTGCGGGTCCAAAACGGGTACGCTCAGCCATCAAATCCCTCTTTTTCTTTTCGGTTGTAAGCCATTAAGGTTTTCCATGCAAAATCATTTATGCATGCAAAAATGGGCGCTTCTACAACTTAAGCAGGTGCACTACGGTCGGGATAGGCACGTACAAGCGCACATAAATAGACGCAATCAAGATTCCGACGGTGATTGCTATCAAGGTGTAGTCTCCCTTGTGCAGTTTCAGCGCGTAGAGGTTGGTGCGTTTCTTGCTGGCTCCCCACGCTCGGCTCTCCATCGCCTCCGCCAACTCCAAGCTTCTTCGAATGGCGCTGACGATGAGGGGGATTAGCACGGGGATGTAGTTTCTGATGCGTTTCATGAAGCCGCCCTTCTCCAGCTCCAGCCCCCTTGCCTTTTGGGCATCCATGATGGTCTGGGATTCTTCGGCGAGGACTGGTACGAAGCGCACGGCGGTGGTGAAGGCGAAGGCGAACTCGTAGGGCACGTGGGACTCTTCCAGCGCTAAGCCAAGATGGTCTGGCGAAGTGGTTAGGAAGAAAACTGAGAAAGATTCAACGAGCACCACGAAACGCAGGGTTAAAGCAAGGGCGCTTTCCACGGCAGGCGGGGTTACTTTGTAGCCTGAGTAGAAGTAGGAGGTTCCGACGTTAACGATGAAGATAACTGCCGCCAAAAAAGCCGCTCCTCGAAGAGACCTGAGCCACTGCCGCTGCACACGCGCCAGCAGCACGAACGGCACCTGAAGCACGAACAGGAAAAGAAGCGGGATGATTTGGTAAAAGATGATGGCGACGGCGAAGACCGATATGACATAGGCGAATTTTACTCTCGGGTCTAAATCATGGATAGGCGAGTGAACCTTCCTGAACTTTAACCCGTCAAAAACGCTCATGGCAGGCGCCTGCTCTCCTTAGCGTCCAAGATTATCTTTTCCGCCTCGTAAATGTCAATCACACCCTTGGGGAAACCCAGAGGCGACAGCTTCGCGAACACCTGCGCTATCTGCGGCAGCACAATCGACGACTCAGCCAAAACCTGCGGGTTAGTCAAGATTTCTTTTCCCTCGCCTTCCGCGAGGATTCTGCCATCCTTCATCAGAACAACTCTGGGGTTGCATTCCGCCACGAACTCGACGTCATGCGTGACGATGACCACGGTTTTCCCCTGCTGCTGCATCTGCATGATAAACTGGTTCAACTTCTCCTTCTGCTCATGGTCCTGCCCGATGGTGGGTTCATCCAAAATCAGCATCTTCGGATCCCACGCTAGGACGGAAGCCAACGCGACACGTTTCCGCTCGCCCCCGCTTAAGAGGAAAGGCGAAGTCTTGCGGTACTGGCTAAGCGAAAGCAGCTCCAGAGCCCACGTTACCCGATCCTCAACCACGTCTGGCTGGAACCCGAAGTTTTTGAGGGCAAAAGCGATTTCCTCCTCGACCGTTTCACTGAAGAGTTGATGGTCAGGGTTCTGAAAGACGAAACCCACGTTCCGCGCCAGCGCCGCAACGCTTGTCTTGGTTGTTTCCACCCCGTCCACAAGCACGGTTCCCGACGAGGGTTTCAGGAGACCGTTAAAATGCTTGACGAACGTTGATTTTCCAGCGCCGTTCTGCCCCATTACCGCGAGGAACTCGCCATCCTTCACGGTCAACGAGACGCCTTTGAGGGCTTCCACCCTGTTAGCGTAGCTGAAACGGACGTCTCTTGCCTCGATCATTTGGCTTTGAGCGCCTCCAACAGCTGGTCAGCCAACTCATCGCTGGACAGGGGCGTGTTGCCGCCGAGGTTTAACCCGTCTTTCTTGAGCATCTGGTAAAGCAGGGTTGCCTTGGGAATCCCGACGCCGATTAGTCGCGTTTCCTCTGTGCTGAGGATTTCTCTCGGGTCGCCCTCGTAACGCACTTTCCCCTCATCCATGACGACCAGGTGGTTCGCGTACTTTGCCGTCAAGTCCAGCCTGTGCTCAACCAGAACCACGGTTATACCCTGCTTCCTGTTCAAATCATAGATCACATCAAAAATTTTCTCGGCGCTCAACGGGTCAAGAAAAGAAGTCGGCTCATCAAGCACGATGATTTCGGGTTCCATGGCTAAAACCGCCGCGATCGCCACCCGCTGCTGCTGCCCCCCTGAAATTTCATGAGGAGAACGTTCACGCAGGTCGTAAATGCCTGTCTGGTTTAGCGCCCAATCAACTTTTCTTCTCATTTCTTCTCGGGGAACTCCGAAGTTTTCCAGCCCGAAAGCCACGTCTTTCTCAACGGAGAGGGCGAAAAGCTGGTTTTCAGGGTTCTGGAACACTAACCCCACGTGCCGCGCCATTTCGTAGGTGTGGCGTTTCAGCACGTCTTCGCCTGCAACCGTGATTTCGCCTTTCAGTTCGCCCTGGTAAAAATGCGGGATGAGCCCGTTGAAGCATCGGCACAAAGTTGTTTTTCCACAGCCGCTTGGACCCGTGACGAGCACGAACTCGCCCTTCTCCACCCTGATGGAGACGTCAAGAATCGACGGTTTAGTTGCGCCTGGATAAGTGTAAGTGAGGTTTTTGGTTTCGATTATAGCCATGGTTTTGTGCCTGCATCCTTAAGCGTTAACGACTGCTCATTTAAGCGTAGCTACCCAACTTTGGCTATTCTTCGCCTCAGAAGCGCAAGACACTCTTTTAGTGTTGGTTCTATTTCTCCTGTACCGCTGACACCCGCCGCCATCGCGTGTCCTCCGCCGACTCCCTTCAGAAACTCCCCAAGGGGCGCCGCAATGTCCTTTCCCAAGTTGACGCCTGCTTCCTCAGCGAACTGGCGTGTGCAGCGTAGGCTTACCTCGATTTTCCCGTTTTTAAGCCCTGCCACAGCCGAGGCATGGGCGCCTAAGTCAACCAGAGATTTCGCTGCTGCTGCTTGGTAGGCGCTGACGTGTGATAGGGCGATTATCCAGCCGTTGACCCTTACGATTTTGGCTCTTTTGCAAGCCTTCAACTTCGCCAGGCGCTCAGACGTGTCGATGGGCAAGGCAAACTCCTGCAGCGTCGCCTGCACATCTATGCCCTCGCTGACCAGTTTAGCCAAGATCCCAAAAGTCGAAGCGCTTGCCAAGGAGAAATGCCGCGTGTCAAAGGCTATGCCGAGAAACAGTGCTTTGGCTTCGTTGAAGTCGGGTTTGGTTTTCGCCTGCTTAAAAAGCCTGTAGACTATTTCGCAGTTTGCGCCTGCCTTGTCGTCTATGATGCATAGCCCGCAGATTCTGACGGTTTCAGAGCTTGGGTAATGGTGGTCAACGATTATTTTCGGCGCAGGCGACTTTCTTATGGTTTCAGCCACCTGGTCAAGCTGGTCAACCGTGTTTAAATCCAGAAAAACAATAACTTCCGCAGACTCGATGTTCGGCTTCAAGTTAACCGTTATCGGCATGCGCTCCAAAAGCAGCTTAGACGGCTTATTGACGCCTTGTGGGCAACCGACCTCAAACACCACGTCGGGCAAAAACCGCTTCAGCAGCCCTTGCAAAGCGTAGGCTGAACAGATAGCGTCGGCGTCAGCGCTACGGTGACACAGTAAAAGAACAAAAGACGCCTTGCTATCCTGAAGAATTTGAAGAAGTTTTTGGAAATCGTTCATTTTAGTTTTCTCAAGTAGTTTTCAACTGCTCTGTGCGCCGCTCCTGCTGCTTCACTGGTGAGCGCCTGCGCATCCACGTCTTTAGCTTCAGCCTTCAAGTTGAGGTCTATCTCCACAGTAACGTTCACAGGCTTTGAGCCTTCGGCTTCCACGCTGATGTTCAGCCTGTCAACAGCTTTAGAAGAAACTTTGGAGAGAACGTGTTTTCTGGCTGCGTTCTCAGCCGTCTCGCATAAAGTTTCTATCTGCTCGGTGGATAGCTCTGGTATCCCCAGCTCATCCAACGGGCGTTCACCTAAGATGACGGCGCCTGATTAACGGGGTTTAGGTCTTCTTGGAGCTTCGTCTGTGACTCTTTTATTTGGCTGCGCATCCGTTCTTCTTGCCTGTTCAGAACCGTGCTTCTCGTGTCCAGCAGCTCTTTGCGTTCAACAAGCTCCTCGGTCACTTTCGGCTTCTCCGCTTTAATCAGCAGTGAACCCGCAGCCTTGTAGATGACCGCGTCGTCGGCGCTTTTCTGAAGTTCAGTTATGGTCTGTTCAACCTCTGATTTTTCCATGTCAACCTGCTGTTTCTGCGCAAGAATCGACTGTAGTGTCTGCTGCAGCTGTTGCAGTCTAAGAAGTCTTTCTTGCACGTTAGGCGGTAACCTTGAAAGTTCATCACTCAAATTTTATCCTTCCGTACCCAGCAATAAGAGAAGCTATTAATTAAGTATTTCCAACAAGCGCAAACGCTCGTAGGCTCGCTAAATGCCCGTTTGGTTCCAGTAGTAAACGCTTTTGTACCCCACGTCGGCAACTGGGAACTGCGGGTCAACGTAAACTATGTCAAGGCTAACCCCGTACTGCTTCAGAAGCGTGCTCATGGCTGTGGCTACCTGCACGGTTTTGTTGTCGGGCGGCCAGAAACCCCAAATTGTGTCGTTCGGGTCACGCATGCCCCAACCGTAGTTCTGAGGCAGCACCAACACTGCGTCTGACGCGCTCAGGTTGGGAAAAGTTTTCTGGTGAATGTCGTTCCAGAAGCTCTGCATCGCGTTTAACTGGTCATTGGTTAGCACGCCGTACTGACCGGTCCCATTGTAGGGGTAATCGAAAACAGCGATGTATTTTGCTCCAGCCTCGTAGGAAGTTAGCATTTGGTCGTAGATTTGGGATGCGTTCTCAAGGTAAGGTGGCTCATAGTACTTCCAAGTGATCATCGTGCCAAACTCTTTACCCTGCATTCTTGCCGCTCCCTTCACAAGGTCGATCTGCTCGGCTGCGCTGCAGTTCCACCCTAACTCGGCGAACATGACGTTGTATCCTCCCTTGTAATCGAACCAGTACAGGCAATAATCAGAGGTGAACGTTGTGACGTTGGCGGCTTTCAAAGCGTTAAATCCGCTGTCCCCTCCAAGGATGTCTTGGACGAAAAAGTTGGCTTCCAAATTGTAGTTTGGAGGGCTCGTCCCGTTTCCCATGTACCCAAGCATCTTCAGGTAGATTTGGTCGAGGTCTCTGGCTGTTTTGGAAGTGTTCTGCTGAAGGTAATGTTGACCGTAAGTGCTAAACCACTCTGACCAGTTCCCGTCAAGCTGGATTCCGCCTGGCTCGTCGTTATAGTACATTCCCAAGAACTTGTCACCCCACATCGCCTCCCACCTCTCAGTGACGTTAAGCGGCTGCTTCCAAAACCAGTAGCGGCTGGCGTCAAGATGATCCTTAACACCAATGTCCACGATGACGCTTAAACCGTTCGCGACGGCGTAATTGCAAATCTCCTCAACCGCCGTTTCGTTCTGCGTAATTGAATTGCGCCCAGTGGCCAATATGAAAAGGTTCGTGTAGCTTTTCACCTTGTCAATCAAAACTTTGGCTTCCTCGGTGGTGTTTCCCCCGAAAGCCACCCCGACGTAAACGTTCGGATTCGGCTTAGGCTGGTTTCCAATCGAGTAAGAAGTGTACGCCCCTACGGAAACCAGCAGCACGACGATGAGTAAGGTCGGAAGCAGATACTTTCTGACCTGTTTGGCTCCGCTCATGGCACAGACCTTACGTTTGACTGTTAAAGTGTTCCGCCCTTAATGTCTTGCTGTAAAATCCCGTTTTAGTCGTGGGCTCTCGGAAATGCAGATGCGGCTCTTCCAAGAAATGCTGCGCTGGCGGCTTGTGAAGTTTTTTAAGGAGTCCAATCATTAACCAGCATTGAAAAAGGAGAGAAACGAAATTGGAACGCGCCAAAGTCACGAAGGAAGAGGTTACTCAACAGGACACCCGTTTCCTGGCGGTTTACGTTGAATCAAAAAACTCGTGCATGGTGATGCTAAGCGAAAAAGAAGATAAGCTTGGAACCCTGGCTATCGCTGTTCCCAGAGCCAAAGACGCGCTTGCCCCCGTCACGTCGTCCGTGCTTTTAGGAGACAAGGACGTCATTTCGGCGCGAATGTTCGCTGAGTATGTGGCTTCCAAAAAAGGCAAAATCGCCCTTGTCTCAGTTTACCTGGATACGGTGACCGAAATTCAAGCCCAAGGATTCTTCATGCACCTCATTGACAAAATTATTAAGGGTGAAGGCCAAAAGGAGCCGACGGCAACCTGACAACCGAAAAACAGTGAAACCCAATGATTAACCAGTACTCAAACTGAAAAGGCAATCCTGAATGAAAGAAACACTCGTGCTAAAAGTCGACTCAGAAAACCCAGACCTCTCAAAAATAGAGGTCGCTGCACAGGTCATCCGCAAAGGGGGGCTGGTGGCTTTTCCCACAGAGACAGTTTACGGTTTAGGAGCAGACGCACTGAACGCTGACGCTGTTCTGGCGCTTTTTGAAGCTAAGAGGCGTCCTCTGGATAACCCGCCGATCGTTCACGTCGCTGACGAAGGTGAAGTCCGCAGGCTTGTGGACGCGGTGCCGAAGAAGGCTGAAGTGCTGATGGAGCGGTTTTGGCCGGGGCCTTTGACGCTGGTTTTCAAACGTTCAAGTGCTGTGCCCAGCGTGACAGTTGCGGGTTTAGACACGGTTGCGATTCGCATGCCAAAGCATAAGGTCGCGTTGGCGTTGATTAGGCAAAGCGGTTGCCCCATAGCCGCTCCAAGCGCAAACCTCGCGGGGAAACCCAGCCCGACCACTGCCCAGCACGTTTATGATGACTTAAACGGAAGAATCGACGTTATCTTGGACGGCGGTGCCACAAGCATCGGGGTTGAATCCACCGTTGTGGACTTAAGCGTTGATCCGCCGATGGTTCTTCGGCCAGGCGGAACCTCTTTTGAAGCGTTAAAGCAGGTTTTCAGCGACATTAGGCTTCACCCGTTTGTTGAGGCTGAGGCTGAGTTGCCTCTGGAGAAGATTCGGTCTCCTGGAATGAAGCATAAGCATTACGCGCCAAGGGCGGATGTTATCCTTGTGGAAGGTGATGTTCCAGCGGTTGTGGCTAAAGTGAAGCAGCTGACCGAATCGTACAGGCTTAAGGGCGCAAAAATAGGAGTCTTAGCCACTGACGAAACACAAGCCAGCTACACCGCGGACGTGGTTGAATCCTTAGGCAGCCGCTTTAACTTGGCGATTGTCGCCAGAAACCTTTTCCGTTTGCTGCGGGAGGTTGACAGCCAAGGCGTTGACGTGATAATAGCTGAAGGCGTCCCCTCTGAAGGTCTCGGGTTAGCCGTCATGAACAGGCTGCGCAAAGCGTCAGGCTACCACATCATCAAAGCCTAATGGGTTCTTAACCACATTGCGCTGCAAGCCGCAAACTCACGGTGCCACACCAAAAAGTAAACGGCGGCAACCCTGAAAGTGAACGTGCTACTCGCAAATGAGCATCAATTAGGTAGCCGTGTTCAATGTTTGCTTAGAAAAATTTATATTTAAATACCTGATTGTTGAATTCCGTTTATATTAAAAGATTAAAACTTGGTGAAAATTATGTCTCAAGGTGGAGGAACAGTCCCAATCCTAGTACTGAAAGAAGGAACAGGCCGAACAACAGGTCGCGAAGCACAAAAAAACAACATCATGGCTGCAAAAATAGTGGCTGAAGCAGTGAAAAGCACGCTTGGTCCATGCGGCATGGACAAAATGCTCGTTAACAGCATGGGCGACGTAGCCATAACTAACGACGGCGCAACCATCATGAAAGAACTTGACATTCAGCATCCAGCGGCAAAAATGCTGGTTGAAGTTGCCAAGGCTCAGGACAACGAGGTAGGCGACGGAACAACAACAGCGGTGATTTTAGCTGGAGAGCTGCTTTCAAAGGCTGAAGGCTTGCTTGACAAAAACGTGCATCCCACAGTTATAATTGAAGGTTACAAGAAGGCAAGTGAGAAAGCTCAAGAAATTTTGGATCAAATAGCCATTCCTGTTTCCATAGATGATGATAAAACCCTGAAGGATGTAGCAATCACATCCCTGGCTAGCAAAGGTATCAATGTTGCTGAAGAGCACTTTGCAAAAATCATCGTTGAGGCGGTTAAACAGGTTTCTGAAAAAGTCGACGGCAAATACAAAGCTGACATTGACCTAATAAAAGTAGTCAAAAAACACGGCAAAAGCCTAGACGAAACAGAACTTGTCAAAGGAATGGTTATCGACAAGGAAGTCGCAAGCTCAGGGATGCCCAAAGTGATCGACGGCGCCAAAATCGCCCTGTTAGATACAAAGATGGAGATTGAAAAAACAGAATTCGACGCTAAAATCAACATTGAAAGCCCCAACCAAATGCAACTTTTCCTCGACGAAGAAGAACGCATGCTCAAAGAAATGGTTACGTCAGTTACGAAATCCGGTGCAAACGTTGTTTTCTGCGAAAAAGGCATTGACGACATGGTACTACACTTCCTCGGCAAAGCAGGAGTCTTAGCAGTTAAAAGCGTAAGCAGCAGCGACATAGAAAAACTATCCAAAGCAACAGGCGCCACAATAGTTGCAAACGTAAAAGACTTGGGCGCTGACACACTTGGCAAAGCAAAGCGTGTCGAAGAAGTAAAAATCGGCGATGACAAACTCATCTACATACGCGAATGCAAGAACCCCAAAGCCGTAACAATCGTCATCCGAGGCGCATCCAACCATGTTATCGACGAGGCAGAACGTTCACTGCATGACGGCTTATGTGTTGTGAGAAACGCGATTGAAGACGGCAAAATCGTTGCAGGCGGCGGCGCACCCGAAGCGGAACTAGCCAAAGGTTTACGCGCGTATGCGGTTAAAGTCGGCGGCAGAGAACAGCTCGCGGTTGAAGCTTACGCTGAAGCGGTCGAATCGATTCCGCTTACGTTGGCTGAGAACGCAGGGTTAGACCCCATCGACGTCATGGTGGCACTCAGATCAGCACACGAAAAAGCAGACAGCAAATACATGGGCATAGAAGTCACAACAGGGAAAATCAAAAACATGCTAGACCTACTCGTCATTGAGCCACTGCGGGTGAAGCAGCAGGTCATAAAATCAGCCACCGAAGCCACAAACATGATACTCAAAATCGACGACCTAATCAGCGTCAAAGGCGGCGGAAAAATGCCTCCGATGCCTCCAGGCGGAATGGGCGGCGGCATGGGTGGAATGGGTGGCATGGGCGGTATGGGCGGAATGCCCTACTAAAAAGCCCCTTCTTTTATCTTTTTTAATTTTTGATCAGGCTTTCATCGGTGAATTCTTGTTTTTGGTTGCAAGTTTAGGTTTTTCTAAGTAAACTTATATTTGCTTGTAGGGTTTAGTTGGAACTTGGAGAATAACTCGCGGTTGAAACACGTTAAGATTACAGCCTTCGACTGTCCCGATGCTTACTTCAAAGGGTTAAACGCCATTTGGCATGAGGGGGACGATTTCCAAGTGGGTTACGGCTCTGAGATCACCGAGACAAAAAAGCTCAATTTATCAATAGAGATACTTCATCCCGAGAATCGCCCGCTCATCAGCGACAAAGCCCCCTGCGACATGAAGTATGTTCAATGGTACGCGTTAACCTACCTGTGGTGCGGCGAAGGAAAACAGGACGAGACTTACACGTACGGCAGCAGGCTTCGGGAACCCGTTGACCAGGTTGAAGAAGCCATCAAAAACTACGTGAAAGAGCAACGGGACAGGCAAGTGACAATGGTTGTAAGGCTGCCCGAGGACATCTACAAGATTAATCCCAAAACAAAGGAACGCCATGAACCTCCCTGCCTAAGCCTAATCGACACAGAGATTCTTGACGGGCAAATGCATTTAACCTGCTATTTCCGTTCATGGGACGCCTTCGCTGGGCTACCTGCAAACATCGCGGGGCTTCAGCTCTTCAACGAGGCTTTCGTGGCGGAAATTAATGAGCGGGGAAACCTTTCGTTGAAAACGGGCAAACTGATTTTCCACTCAAAAAACTGCCACATCTACAAACGCCAGTTCAACCTTGTTCAGGAACTATTAGAGCCTAAGGATAAGCTTAGCCGAATGGCAAAGGCAATTGTTAAGGAAAAAGAAGAATAAGCGGATATTTTTGAGCGGCAAATTGGTGGGCGTCGGCAACTGCGCTTTAATCTGAGACTTTTTATCCTCCGACAAGAAACGTTACCTCTACAGGTATATCAAAAAAGTTTAGGAATTTATTTCTTTCCAACAGGCGCAAAGCAAGGTTTAAAGGCTCACGTTTAAACTAGACACACGTGGAAACTCATGGGTTACACAGCCAAGTGGAAAGTCCTTGAGGACCTGATGATTGAGCTTCGCAAAAAAGGGTTCGAAACTCCCTCAAACGTCATTAGCGATTTTCGAAGCGCCAAGCTGATGATCAAAATCGGCGAGGCAGGGGAAGGCAGCGGAGACGCAACAATGAAGCTGGAAACCATCCTTGCAAGCGTCGAATCAGACCTCATCACAGAAGCGCAGAACGTTTTGGCCGAAAAAGAAGTTGATTTATGGCTTAAGCGTCTGGACGAAGCCAGCCTGCCAACCTGCGAAATGCGCGCGGAAAGCGAAAAGGGCTTCATCACCGGTGTGCCCAGAGACCAGAAGTGGATAAGAATCGAGCCGATCCCCAACCTGCCTGCGGAAAAGCTGACGCAGATCGCCAAGGAAAACAGCCTTTCAGTGAACAAGCAGAAGGATGGACGGCTGGTCGTTTACGGCCAACAGGAAGGTCTCAAGGCGTTCCTCAAAAAAATGACGGAAGAGGCACAGCCAAAAACCAAGGTCACGGGTTAGTCAACGCTTAATTCGGCGTTTTTTGTTTCGATACGTTTTTTACATAACGTCGCTTAGTGCTCTGTGTGGGATTGTTTTGGTGAAACTTAAGGGGTTCCAAAAATTAACGTTAACCGACAAAGCCCTGCAAACGTGGCTTGCAACCCTCAAGATTGGGAAGCCCAAATGTGAACTGGCGTCTTTGCAGGAATCGTTAGGACGTGTTTTAGCCGAAGACCTTGTCGCAGAGGAGAGCCTGCCGAGGTTTGACAGGTCAGCCATGGACGGGTACGCTTTGAACTCGTCGGATTCCGCGGGCGCGTCCCAGTCAAAACCCGTAAGCTTCCAGTTAGTCGACAGCCAAGAAGTGGGCGCCAAGCAAGCCAAGCAGATTTGGACTGGAAACCCCATTCCGAAAGGCGCTGACGCGGTCATCATGCTTGAAAACACCGAAGAAGTCAAGGGGAAACTGGAGGTTTGGAGCCAACTTGCCCCGGGCGAGAACATTGCTAAGATTGGGGAAGACCTCAAGAAAGGCGCCCTCATCGCTAAGGCTGGCGCACGCTTGAACCCCTACCACCTCGGCTTAGCCGCTGCCTTAGGCTTAAACCAGCTTAAAGTCGCCGTGAAACCGAAGATCGGCATCTTAGCCACGGGAAACGAGCTTGCCGAGGCGGGGTCAAAGCTGAGCGGCAGCCTGATTTACGACTCGAACAAAGTCATGATTTCCGCCGTGTGCAGAGAGCTCGGCGCAGAAACAACCGACTACGGCATCGCAAAAGACGACGTTGACGAAATCGCCGAAAAAATAGGAACAGCCCTAAAAACCATGGATGCCGTGGTCACCACGGGCGGCACAAGCGTAGGCGGTTTAGACTTGGTTCCTGACGCCGTCAAGAAGCTGGGAAAGCCGGGCGTGTTGGTTCACGGGGTAGCAGTTAGACCTGCGATGCCGACGGCTCTCGCCATTCTGAAAGATAAGCCTGTCTTGATTCTGTCAGGCAACCCAGTCGCAGCAATCATCGGTTTCGAAGTTTTCGGGCGCCCAATGGTTTGCCGAATGCTAGGCATGACTGAAACGGAGCCGAGGCCAATGTTGAAGGCAACTCTGTCGAGGCGGGTGGCAAGCGCTCTCGGAAGAAAAACCTACGTTCGGGTCCGCGTGACGTCGAAGCAGGGCGAGTTTATTGCTGAGCCGGTCAGCACGAAAGGTTCAGGCTCAATCTCCACCATGACGCAGAGCAACGGTTTTCTTGTGGTTCCCGAGAACCGTGAAGGCGTGAGCGAAGGCGAAACTGTGATGGTGCACATGTTTGGAGTCGTGGAGGCTGCATCGTAGTGTTCCGTAAACTCATGACGTTTAACGAAGCGCAGAAAGCGATCGAATCCCAGTTTAAACCCCCAGCTTTAGGCGAAGAAGAAGCGGTGCTTCTTGAGGCTTACAACCGCGTTCTCAGCCAAGACGTGGTTTCAACTCTTGATATTCCCCCGTTTAACCGCTCCACAGTCGACGGTTACGCCGTCCAAGCGCAGGACACTTTCGGCGCAGACGAAAACCAGCCTGCAACTCTCAGAGTCAGCGGCGTCGTAAGCGTTGGGGAGCAGCCTCAGGTTAAGGTCGGCAAGGGCGAAGCGGCGGAAATCGTCACGGGAGCACCGATTCCTGAAGGCGCGGATTCTGCAGTCATGGTTGAAGACACCGAGCGGGAAAACGAAGAGTTGCATGTTTTCACACCTGTCACCCCAAACGAGAACGTTATGAAACGCGGCTCAGACATAAAGAAGGGCGAGGTGGTGCTCAAGAAGGGGCAGGTTTTAGGTTCATCGGAGATCGGCGTTTTGGCAGCCTTGGGCTTGACGAAAGTTTGGGTTTCAAAGATCCCGATGGTTGCGGTTTTGTCCACGGGCGGCGAGGTAACCGAGCCTGGCAAGCCTTTGCCTGCTGGAAAAATCTACGACATCAACGCTTACAGCATAAGCACGGCGGTGGTTGAGAGTGGCGGCAAACCCGTCTATTTCGGCGTCGTAGCCGACGACAAGGCGGCTTTGTCTAAGTCTTTGCATGCGGCTTTGGCTTCTGCTGACATGGTGATTACTTCAGGCGGCGTATCCGTGGGTCCGCGGGACTACACCCCGCAAATCGTGGATTCACTGGGCAAGCCTGGAATAATCGTGTACGGCATCGCCGTTAAGCCTGGCAAACCAACCACCGTGGGGTTCGTCGGGGACAAACCCGTTTTCTCCCTGCCGGGTCACCCAACCTCGGCGCTGCTGATTTTTTATCTGCTTGCTAGACCCTTGATTCAGCAGTTGGCGGGCAGGCCTGTCGTACCTATGAAAACGGTCAGAGCCGTCGCTGGCTCCCGAATGTTCAGCGCTAAGGGCAGGCGAACGTTTGTCATGGTGAAGTTGATGTTTGATGAAAGCTGCCGTTTGATTGCTGAACCCGTTGAGTCTGGCGCGTCAGGAGCGATCACCACGTTGGCTAAGGCTGACGGGTTCGTGGAGATTCCTGAAAACGAGCAGTTTGTGGATGCAAATGAAGAAGTCGCGGTTTCACTTTTCCGCAACCAGCCAGGCAAAGCTTAGGCTTGCTTAAGAAAGGCTTTTTTCTTTTTTACATGAGGCCGTGTTTGTCAAGAACTTTAATCACGGTCTTAGAAATCTTCGCTTCTTCCATTTGCTCATGTACATAAGTTCTAACTTGCTCAAGTACGCTGGCTCTTTGAGAATCGGTTAACTCCAGCCAGTTGACTTTTTGTGTTTCCGTGTTCTCCCCTGCATCTGAGAATGGCGCTTTTTTATAAATTGCTTGTTTCAGCTAGGTAATATTTCGAAAATGGAAATATTCAGCACGACTCTGTTCCGTGATCTTCAAAAGGTAAGGGTTTAGGGTTTTCTTCTTATCAGCAGCAGATAAATTGCGAATATCCAGGTGAGCACCACGTAGCCAACCATGCTTAAACCCAAAAGTGCGCTGCTGAATCCCACTACGACCAGCGTGTAGAGCGAGAAGGTTGAGGCGGCAACGAACAGGATGAAAATCGGCCATTGAGCCCAACCGCGTTTTGTGAAGATGCCGTAAGCCACTATCAAGCTCAGGATTCCTAGGAGCCCAAGCTGGGGTGCATAGCTGGTTAAGGGCAGGAAGACCAGAAGGATTACTCCGCTGACGATGTAGAACGCTAACGCTGCCAGTTCTATGCGGTTGAGGTTTTTGAGTTTAGACGTTAAAGTCGCTAAGGACACTTGTGTTCGCCTTTACCCTATGCAGTGGAGGTTTAATTAATAAATTTAATGCATATAAGTTAGCGAAAAAGTTTAGAAGAAGCTTAAGTGAATACCAAGAGAAGGACAGGAACCTCTGCATGACTTATCTTGAGTTGTTCTCTTCGCAAACCAACGTTTTCAGCGGAGTGCAGAAGCCGTTTGAAAAGGCGAAATACGTTGTCTTCGGCGTGCCGTTCGACGCAACCAGCACTTACCGAAGCGGCGCAAGGTTTGCTCCAGCCGCGATTAGGCAGGCGTCTCTGAACATTGAAACGTACAGTTTCCGCAGCGGCGTCGACGTTGAGGATTTGGCGTTGCATGACGCTGGCGACTTAGACGTATCGATGGACGCGCAGAAAACCCTTGAAATGACCCGCCTCGTGGTTGAGGAGCTCTTGGCAGCTGGCAAAGTGCCCGTTGCTTTAGGCGGCGAACACACGGTTACCTTAGGCGCGGCGAAGGGTTTGGGCGGCAGAGCGGCTAAAACGGCGGTTGTAAGTTTCGACGCGCATCTGGATCTGCGCTGCGAATTCATGGGTTCAACGCTTTCCCACACGACGTTTATGCAGCTTATCAGCGAGGAGGTTAAGCCAGCCAAAATCGTCGAGGTCGGCACCCGTTCAGCCTGCAAGGAAGAGTTGGCTTACGCAAAGAAGGCGGGCGTCGAATACTTCACCGCCCAAGAAATCGCAAGGCAAGGCTCCCTGCTTATCGGCGAACAGCTCAAAGAGAAACTGTTGCCCTACGACAACCTGTACTTGACGGTGGACATGGACGTGCTTGACCCAGCGTACGCGCCAGCCGTGCAGAACCCAGAGCCCGAAGGCATCTCAACCACCGACCTCATCGACCTTGCCTGCAGCCTGTGCGACAAGCGCGTGCTCGGCTTTGACGTGATGGAGATCGTGCCAATCTTCGACCAAGGAATCTCGGCGATTGCAGCCGCAAAAGTTGTTTTTGAAATGCTGTGCCAATTAGAAAAGTCCCAACATAGCCACTTCTCTTAACTTTATTTTTTCGTCAGAAATGGGACTGATGATTATTGCAGGCTCGGATTTTTTTGATTTGTTCTAATGCTGCCTGTGCACAGAATTGTAAACATTTTGCAACACAACATTTTTAAGACATTTCAAACAAATGAGCTAGACGGGATGCGTTATGTCTACAACCATAACTGTACGAATACCTCGGGAACTTAAAGAGAAAATGGACAAGAACCCCGCTCAATGGAGCCAAGAAGTTAGAGCCTTCCTAGAAGAAAGAATCAAGCAGGTTGAAATGTTGAAAACTCTTCAGGAAGTTGAGAAGCGGGCAGACAAGAGAAAAACAAAGATAGATTCAACCGCGTTGATAAGGGAGGACAGAGAACGCCAAATTTAATCCTTGACTCCAACATAATTTCGAAACTCATAATTAGCGAGCCTGGCTCAAAAGAGGCTCGAAATACGGTTGCAGCCTTCCTAAAAAAGGGATATGCACTCTACACGATAGATCTTGCTTTGATCGAAACCTTAAACGTAATTTGGAAACATGCAAGGTTGATTAAGGATTTGGAGTTGGAAGAGGTAAACTCGACGATAGAAGACCTTACCAGAATATACGATGGGTTAAACGTCATTGCAAGTCGGGATCTTGCAGCGGAATCAATGCAGATTGCTTTGAGCCGTAACTTGAGCATATATGACGCTCTCTATGTTGCAGCTTCAGAAAGAATGAATGGGACACTTTACACTGCGGACCAAAAACTTTGCACTAACGCAAATGAAGTCACAAATATAAGAGTACTTAAACCGAAATCTTAATCCTAAGTTGCATAAGAATTTCACGCTTATATTTTGTCTTTACACAGTTCATCATGATGAAGGCGACGTGTTTGGCTAAGGACTCAGAATTAACTGTCTTCACTATCGGTCACTCGACCCGGACGCTTGACGAGTTCATCGGTTTGCTTCAAGCATACGGCATCAGCCTTGTGGTTGACGTGCGGACGGTTCCCCGCAGCAGGCACAACCCCCAGTTCAACAAGGAAACCCTGCCCGGCAGCCTCAAACCCAGCGGCGTTCGGTACATTCACATGCCAGAAATCGGCGGCTTGCGCAGACCCAAACACGACTCGGTAAACCTTGCTTGGAAAAACACGGGGTTCCGCGGCTACGCCGACTACATGCAGACCAAAGAGTTCACCGAAAACCTGCTGAAAATCGTCGCCCTCGCGCGGGAAAACTGCCTTGGGCTGATGTGCGCTGAAGCCTTGCCGTGGCGGTGCCACCGAAGCCTCATCTCTGACGCGCTCGTCGTGCGACACGTTAAAGTGCAGCACATCATAAGCGCGGCAAGCTGCATCAACCATGAGCTAAACGAGACGGCGAAGGTGGAAGGAACAAGAATAACGTACCCTTTATTCAGCAAAGAAACACCTCAGAGAACTCTAGGCGACTTCGGAACCGAATAGCCTGAAGATTTCTTCTCGGTCTCTTTTCAGGTTGACTGTGTGGTTTTTGTCTTGCTCTTGCGCTTATAAGCCGTGTAGCCTGCCGCCGCCAATGCAACTGCTGCTACAGCTGCCAACACGTAGAGCGCTGCGGAAGGAAAACCTGTTCCTGCGGAAACTTTAGGCTCAGCTGCTTTCTGTCCGGGTTGGGTGACGTTTGATGGAGATGCAGCTGGTTCAGGGCTATTCTGGTTTTGTGGGGTGGCAGTGGGTTGTGATTGAACGGGCGTTTGCTGGGTTGAAGATTGCCCGATTGGAGGGGGTGACGGCACAACTACCGCTGTTTTTGAACTGTAAGTTGCGGATTGAGTTACGGTGGTGCTCATGGTTATTGAAGTAAGAGGCGCTAACCAAACGTTTTCGTTTTCTCCAGGAACCACCAAGCGTAGCCCAGATAGAGGTGAACCGTCTACTTCGTAGGCGACAATCACGTTGGCCTGTATGGCCTCCTGCAGTGGAAGGCTTGCTGAGTTTCCGTCTGAAGCTTGAAAATCAACAGAAGCGACCGTTGAATCCAGTCCTGCTTGCTGAAGCAGATAGTAGAGGCTTACTCCGACCCACTCCACGCTGGTTATCGAACCGCCTGTGCAGTAGCAATCGTCGTAAACGGTGGTTTGTGGCATCGCTAAGAGTTGATTGTCGGTGTAGCTGGCGGTCGCGTTTTCTGTGTTGGTTACTTGTAAGCTGTTATCTGTTTGAGCTGCCGCTTTTCCTATCGGGGTTATCAGCAGCAACCCGAATAGTGTTAGGAAAAGGAAGGTTTGGAGAATTTTTTTTTCTGTCAAATCTCACATCTCTACAGTATTTATGACGCGCGTCATACTTTTAAACATTCCCAGCTAAACCAAAAGAATCACCATCGAAATGGTGCACTTACCTGCCTCCGCACTTACCTCATTCACTTAGCAGGCTGCTTAGCTAAGTAGCTAAAAAATTAGGAAATTTGAGACTTGGCCCTCTTTTCGCATCTTTTCTAAACCCCTAGGGCAGGCTGACGCTTTGGTTTGCGCGCTTGCGCTTATAAGCTGTAAAGCCTGCCGCCGCAAACCCTGCAGCCGCGGCAACTGCTATGGCGTATAAAGCGACGGATGGAAAACTTGAACTCAGGGGAGTTTGAGGCGCAGTTGTTTTTTGTTCGGGTTGAGTGGTGTTTGATGAAAGTACGCCTGTTTCAGTTTGGGTCTGGTTTTGTGGCGTTGTTGATGGTTGCTGTACGGGTGGAGTTGAAGATTGCACAGTTGGGCTGGATGAAGGGATTGCGCCTTCTGTTCCTCCACCGCCAGACGCTGATTGAACTACGTTTGTGCTCATTGTTATTGAAGTAATCAGTGCTATCCAAATGTTGCCGTTTTCTTCAGGAACCACCAGACGTAGCGTTTCAGGTAAAGGTGACCCGTTTAATTCGTAAGCAATGATCACGTCAGACTGCATAGCCTCCTGAACTGGGAGGATAACTGCGTACCCGTCTTGAGCTTGGAAATCAATCGAAGCGACTGCTGGGGTTAGTCCTGCTTGCTGAAGTAGATAGCTAAGGCTGACTCCGACCCAGTTGCCGCTGGCTACGGAGCCGCCGTAGCAAAGCTCGTTGGCGTAAACGGTGGTTTGTGGCATCGCCAAGAGTTGGTTGTAGGCGTAGTTGGCGGTTGTGTCTCCCAAGTTGGTTACCTGTAGGTTCCATTCCGTCTGGGCTGAAACTTGTGCTACTGGCGCGATTAGAAGCAGTCCTATTATTGTTAGAAAAAGGTAAGTGTGAATAGATTTCTTTTTTATCAAAATCCTTCAGCTCTCTAGTGTTTATGACGGTTGTCATACTTTTAAACGTTCTCAACAAGCCCAACACGAACCAGCATCAAGAGACGAGGGCTTACATGCTTACAACATTTACCAAACGAACCAGCAAATCCAGAAAGCCACGGACACAAAGCAGTTCAATCTCGTCTCGGAGAATTTTTCCACTAAAGAACTTCTGACCATGCAACGCGCTATTCTTTTCGCAGTTTAGCTATGAAGAAGCCGTTGCACTGGTGAATGTGTGGGTAAAGCCGCTGGCACAGGGTTAACCCTTGCAGCCCTGGCAAACCGATTATTGGCTCTATCTCAGTCAAGCGGAATTCCGCATGCTCTTTCAAGAACCGTTCGATTATCATCTCGTTTTCTTCCACGGTTATGCTGCACGTTGAGTAAATCATGACGCCGCCAGCCGCCACTTTTTCGGCGCAGCTGTTGATCATTTGCCATTGAATATCCGCCATTTTGTTGATTGATTTTTGAGTGATGCGCCATTTGGCTGAGGGTTGCTTGGCGAAGATGCCTGTGCCCGTGCAGGGCGGGTCCAACACAATCAGGTCGGCTTCGCCTGAAAAGGGCAGGCTAACGCGTGCGTCGGCGATTATTGGCTCAGCGATTTCGTTTCCCATTCGGCTTGTTTCCCGTTTCCAAGTCTGCATTCTGCGCGCTGAAAAATCTACCGAGTAGATGGCGCCATGGTTCTGCATGAGCTGGGCCAAGTAGGTAGTTTTGGCGCCTGGTGCTGCGCAGACGTCGAAGACCATGCTTCCCTCTTTGGGTTCGGCGGCTTGTGTGGCGAAGCAGCTTGCCTTATCCTGCACGTAGAATAAGCCTTCCCTGTAGCTTGGAAACGAGTTTAGAGGCTGCTTTGTCTCCAAAACCTTGTATGTATGCTTCAGCAGCTCCACCTTTTCCAGCTTTATCTCTTCAGCGTCGATTTTTTGCAGGATTCCTTCTTCTGTATCTGCCAAGGTGTTGAGGCGGATATATGTGGGCGGCGGGTTCATGCTTCCCTGAAGGAAGGCTATGGCTTCGTTGCGCCCCATGAGGTTGATGCAGTACTTGACGAACCATGATGGGTGAAAAGTTTCCAGGCTGACCCGCTCCTCGTCATCAGCGCCCTCCAAGATCGGCGCGAGTTGACGCGTGAGAAGAAACCCAAGGTAAGGCTCGACTTCCCGCAGGGTTTGCCACCCGAGGATTGCTCTGCCCATGCTGGCGATGTGCTGTGCTTCTTGAAGGTTGATTTTTCCCCAGTTCTTCGCGATGCGAGTTTGGTAAACGTAGAGTCGAAGGAAGGATTGGACGCCGAGGTTGTAATCGCCGATTTTTTTTGGAGCCACGACGATATTGACGAGTTTGTCTATGAGGTTTCGGCGCCGGGTGGTTTCAACGATGAGGCCGTAGGCGAAGCGTATGGCGTTTGGGTCTTTTACGCCGAGCTGCTTTATGGTTTTGGCGAGGGCTAAGTGTTCGCTTAGCTTCTGCATTTCCATCCAGCTTAGGGTTTCAATGGCGACTGTCCAAGCATCCTTCAACAAATCAGTTCACGCCTAAAGAAGATGCAGCGCTTCTAAATAAGAATTCAAGTTTGATCCTCACATTCAGTTGCAATTTTCATTTTAGACCCTTTGCAGGCAAGCGTCTTTTTATCTTCTCTTTCTTTCTTCTATTTTTGCATTCTAACCTAAACCAGATTCAAGCTCTAAATCAAAAAATCCGCCAGAAACAAGCCCTGACCTACCCGAGAGGGAGAGGGGTCTAGTATTTGTGACCAAAACCATCACAAAAATGGAGCCGAGTTTTCGTGAAGAAAAAGAGGGGGTTGGCTGAGTGTGTAACTTGGAATCTGCACACAGCGGTTTATTTCACTTTTGTTTTTAGTTGGTTAAGCGAGGTGAGTTAATGAGCCAGGTAGTCAAGCGCCGAAGCACTCCTGAAACAAAGGCAGGTCAGTACATGTGCCCCGAGTGCGGTGAAATCTTCGAGGACAAAAAATCAGTTGATAAACACATTTACCTGAAGCATGAACCATACGAGAGAGGCATGCATGGATGCTTCCATGAATATTAAGCCATTTTTCAGCCAGTTTTTGGTCTTTAGCCTTAACGGGTAAAAAGCCGTTTTTGGGTCACTAAAGATTTTAGTAGCCACTGAGCATAGACAGGGTAGGTCAGAATGGGATGGCGCGCACCCTCTTAGATTATTGCATCAGTGAACCAGCTAAGCCCCTGCCGAAAGCTGAGCCTAAAGCGGAATCTACGCCGACGCCTGAGCTGGAGAAAGTTCAAGAAATAAAGCGGGAGAGGAAGCCCCGCGAGTTTCCGCCTGTTGCGCCCGCCAATCTTCCAGCATCCTACTTTGTATCGGCATCGTATGATGGACGCCTAAAGAAAGCCGTCATCAAACTTTACGAGCCTGAGTCGGGGCAAATCTATTTTTGGTACGACAACACTGGACACAAACCCTACTGCCTGACTAATTTGTCAAGGGTTGACTTGGAAAAAATCGAGCGCGTTGTTAAACACCCTGGCTTTGACCATATCGAAACATGCAAGAAATTAGATCCTTTTTCAGATCAAGAAATTGAAGTAACAAAAATAGTGACTAACGATCCGTTAGCCATCGGTGGCAAACCATACGGCACCATAAGAGACATTATTCCTGAGGATTTTCCGAAAGTCTCGGACATGCCAGTTGCAAGGGAAGATGTCAAGGTCTGGGAGTCAAGCATCAAATATTATCAATCATACATTTACGACCGCCAACTGCTGCCGGGGATGATTTACGAGGTCAAAGACGGTGCTCTTGTTGAAAAAGTGGTTGAAGAAGCCGCGAATAGCTTAAACACGATACGGGCGTTGTTCAAGGGCTGTTCTGAAGAAGAACGTAGTTACGCTGAAATGTGGGCGAAACTGCTGGAGTACCCAGCGCCTAAGTTCCGCAGGGCAGCCATAGACATTGAAGTTTTGTCTTCGATAGCGACAAGGATGCCTAACCCGGATGTAGCGGAAGGACAAGTTATCGCCGTATCCGTGTACAGTTCAGACGGGGAAAAGAGAGTTCTTGTTCTAAGACGCGAAGGCATGAGAGAAGGCATCCCACGCCTCACACAGGACATCAAGGTAGAATATTACGAGACAGAGGAGGAACTGCTCAAGAAAACCTTCGACGTGCTTTGGGATTACCCCTTCATTCTGACTTTTAACGGTGACGATTTTGACTTACGTTACCTCAGTAATCGAGCGCTAAAATTGGGTATGAAGCCAAGTGAAATCCCAATACAAGTACTCGATAGGGTTTGCTTACTTAAGTACGGCATCCACATTGACCTCTACAAGTTCTTCTTTAACCGTTCCGTGCAAATCTACGCCTATGGCAACCGATACAAAGACGTGAGCCTTGACGACGTCGGCAACGCTCTCTTAGGCGAACAGAAAATTCATTTAGAAAAAGCCTTCGGGGAACTGAACTACTCTGAACTTGCCGCTTACTGCCTGCGGGACTCAGAAATCACCTACAAACTAACCAGTTTTGACAACGATTCAGCCATGAAACTAATCCTTGTTCTGGCCCGCATCGCGAGCATGCCTATGGAGGATGTCAGCCGCCAAGGAGTGAGCCGATGGATACGCAATTTTATGCATCGGGAACACCGCAAACACAACATACTGATTCCAAACGCAGCAGACATCCTTACAAAGAAAGGAAAAACGTCAACAACCGCCGTCATTAAGGGCAAGAAATACAAGGGCGCCATAGTCGTCGAGCCAACCCCTGGCGTCCACTTTAACGTTGCAGTCATGGATTTTCCAAGTCTGTACCCTTCAATCATCAAGGTTTGGAATTTAGGCTACCAATCTATCCGCTGTAACCATCCTGGATGCAAAGGACACAGCATTCCTGACACTCAGCATTGGGTCTGCACTGAAAAACGGGCACTCGAAAGCTTGCTTATAGGCTCACTTAGAGATTTACGCGTAAATTGGTACAAGAGCCGAGCAAAAGACAAAACTTTGCCTCCTGAACTCAGAAGCTGGTACAACATCACTCAAGGAGCGCTCAAAGTCATCTTAAACGCAAGTTACGGAGTATTCGGCGCCGACAGCTTCGACCTCTACTGCCCGCCCGTTGCTGAAGCGACGGCAGCCATCGGCAGATACTCGATCACCCAGATACTCAAACACGCCGAGTCTGTGGGCATCAAGGTTCTCTACGGCGACACAGACAGCCTCTTCCTCAAGAACCCCACCAAAGAACAGATTGAAGATGTCGTCAGCTTCACAGAACATGAATTGCACATGGGCATAGACGTTGACAAAGTCTATCGATACGCTGTCTTCAGCGCACGCAAAAAGAATTACCTTGGAGTCCTAGAGGATGGCACAGTTGACGTTAAAGGCTTAACAGGCAAGAAAAAACACATCCCCATCTTCATCAAAGACTCATTTAACGAAATGAAGGAAAAACTTGCAAAAGTCAAGAACCCCGAGGACTTCGAAAAAGCCAAAAAAGAAATAGCGGGAATAATCCGTGAGCGTTACCAGCGGCTTAAACGGAGAGAATGGGCTGACATTAATGAGCTTGCGTTCCACATGGTGTTAGGTGACGAGTTGTCCAGTTATACGAAAACTACTCCTCAGCACGTTAAGGCTGCGCGGATCCTGCAGAAAAGCGGCAAGGAACTGAGGGCAGGCGACCAGATTAGTTTTGTCAAAGTGCTTAAATCGTCTTCACGTGGCTCCTTGGATGATGTCAACTCTGGCGTGAAACCCGTTGAGTTAACGTCGAGAAACGAGGTGGACGTTGACAAGTACGTTGCTTACTTGCAGTCAACTTTTGACCAGGTCCTTGATGCGTTGGGGTTGAGTTTTGAGGAAATTATCGGGTTAACGAAGCTTGAAAGTTTCCTTGCCTAATCATATCAGTTGGCTAATGACAGCTAACGCGGTGAAAACCGCAACTATCAAAGCGATTATCCTGACGACCTGTTTTTCACTCATCGGGTGATGGAAAGTTATCAACGTGATTAGGCTTCTTCTGTGGTCGGAGCACAATTTGTCGCCGTCGAAGTTAACTTGGGCTTTTTGGCGCGTGAAGAAAACTGTTAGCAGTATCAATGATGAGTTGAAGATGTAGGGCAGAATTGCGATGAACAGGCTTGCTTTTAAGTCTGAAATCACCGCGAACGCGGCTATGGTCATTCCTATGGCGAAAGAGCCTGAGTTGCCGACGAAAATCTTTCCTCTGAAGTTGAAGTACGCCAGTACCAGCCAGAACAGTATCGGTCCGACCATCAGGATGTAAGAGGATGAGATGATCATTAATCCGATTATGACGATGGCTGGGCATATTGTTTCTAACCCGTTGAGCCCGCCGAGCATGTTAACCGTGTTTGTAACTATCATCACGATGACTGGAAGGATCACGTAAAAGTAAATTGGACCCAGATGAAGCGTCGTGATGTAAGGTATGAACAGGGTTGTTCTTGCCCCTATTTCTTTCGCGTAGTAAATGAGGGGCAAAGCCGCGATCAGGGGCATGAACGCCTTGTACCGCCATTTAAGATCCATCCAATCGTCAAGTAAACCCATGAAGCCGCCGAAAAGAATGCATGCCGCCAGGATCAAGGGCGCTGAGATGGGCGCTGAAACGTTGGACGGGTTCTTTATCAATCCTGAAAAGTAAAGAACAAAAAGGTAGACTGTGGTGAACAGGACGTAGGCGACGCCTAAGCCGTTGGGTACCAGTGGTTTTCCAGGTTTATGTTGGTCAGGAACCTTTGGGAACACCGCGCGGCTTTTTGTTGTCATGCGCTTTTAGCCTGTGCCTGTTGCGCCAGTTGCGGCGTAGTAAGCCGAGTAGTCGATTTTGTACAGGGCAACTAATGGCACCAGTCCGCCGTATTGGGTCGGCGGTGTATTTACGCCGAAGATCTCCACTGGTGTAAAGTACTTTGGCATCGAGGCTGTCCAGGTTGGCGTGATGGTGGTTCCTGATGATGAGCTCGCAGCTTGGCAGTACTGGTAAGCGGCGTCGTACATTAGTTCGGCTATGGTGCAGTTCTGTCCTTGCGAATTCCACTGCCACTGCCCGGTTGTTGAGCTGTAATTGCCGAAGGAGGTTTCATCCTTCCATTCAGTTAAGCCTGCGCCTGTGCCCATGAAGCCGTTGTTTAAGTAGTATTGCTCGTAGGTTCCTGAAATTCTTGCCATCCAAACGAATTTGCCTTCGTCTCCGTATCCAGCAGGGTATGCGTATGTGGCGCCGTTAGATGATGACTGAACCGCGATTGTGGTGAATACGAGTATGTAGGTGACGCGTCCAGGGTTGTTGTAGTTGTCGAAGAAGTTCAGCATGTGCATCGACTGGTTTTCGTTGCCCATCATTATGAAGCCCACGTTGCCTATTTGTGTGGCGTTGTAAGTCGTGTTGTCGCAGAGCGTGGTGACGTTCCCAATGTCGCTTAGCCAATCGCCGTAGTCCCACCAAGCGACCACCACGTTGTTTGAAGGAATATTGCTCTGAATCCAAGTTAACGCGTCTAGCCATGCGCTGACTGGTTGAGTGAGGGATGCGCCTCCTAACGGAAGGCTTGACCCGCTGATCGCGGTTGGCACATAAGCAGACTCGATGGGTCTTGGAATTCCGCCAGTTTGCGGCGAGAATGCGAGGTTCATTACGAGGATGAGGAATATCAGGAAGATTGCGATTCCGCTGTATTCTTTGCTGACGCGTGCCAGTCTTCGTTTCGATTTGGCGAGGGTGCGAGGTGCCTCTTTCAGCAGATTGTAAAAGGGTTTGAGCAGGCTCACTATGCCTATTCCCGCGATGATGGCGAAGGCTGGATCAAATATTGCCAGTAGACGGATCATGGAGGCTGCGAAGAAGAGAGATGTTACAGCGAAGACCATTAGGAAGATGTATTTGGTGCTTGGGTTCTGAAGTATGAAGTAAATGCCGATCAGGAAGAATAGTAAGCCGATGCCTAGTTCAATGTAGATGTTTCCCCAAGCCGTAATTTGCTGTTCAGCCACCGAGTTAATGATGGGCGATGAAGCCCTGATGAAGGGGTCAAGCACTGTTTCGAATTTTCCTGTGATGCCGCTGCCACTGATGAGTCCACTTACGACTAGCCCTGCGAAGCCCCCGACAATTATGACGAGTGCGCCTATCGCCATGGTCAGCTTGGACTTCAAAGATATGTTGTTGCGTAAGAGCTCTGCTATTAGAAGCAGGACAAACCCAGCGGCAACTGGGAGCACTGCGCCTGAAGTCAGGTAGACGAGTCCCATGTAGGGAACCTTTGTCGCGATCATCAGTCCTAACCCGAAGGTCACTGTGTAACTAATTAGCAGGCGTTGATTGTACCTTCTCATCGCGAGCAGCACGAAAATAAACAGGACCGTGGCGTCAATCATGTAGTACGCTCCTCCCCACCCTGCAATAAAGTAAGCTAAGGTGGCTGCCGCGCCTATGGAGTAAAAGACGGATGTGCGCAGGGATCTTCGGTTGTCAATAGATCTTAGGAACAGGAAGATAAACAGTATCAGCCCGAGCGTGCCTGGGACTTCCGTGTCGTAGAATCCGAGGCTGGTTCTTTCGATGATTGACGGCGCCAAAGAAATGAACAGTGCAGAGAGCAAACCAACTGTTCTTCCTCCGATGTCTTTGCCTAACAAGTACATAATGAAAACTGTAATTACACCTACAACGGGTGGGATCAACGCGCACAATGTGGTTATGTCGACGTTTGCGCCAAAAGCTCGGATAACGTCGTAGATTGCCGCTCCTGTTATGGGTATCGAGGGCAGGGCTGTGGACATGTCAAGCCCGTGTGGGTACCATAATTGCATGTTAATCCAGTGTGTTGGAAAGTAGGGTGAGAGCAAACCGTGATTTACCATGTACTGTGTCACGGTAAGCTGGTAGTAGGGGTCAAACTCGTTCAGCGTGGTTGTTCCAGCTGCGAGGTTTTCCCATCGCAACGGCAGAATGCGTACAACGAACGCGATAAAAAGTATAAGAGCCAAAGCTGAATACGCTATTATTGTGCCGTGACTTACTTCGAGCCGCAATCTGCTGAAAGGTTCTAGCCTTTTACTGAGTCTGTCTTTAATTCCTTCCCCCACGTTAAGCCATCCTTCATCATTTCATTAATTTCGCGATTGCCTATTTGCGTTAATTCTCAATTTATACACATAGGACGTTTATTTATGGCTTTCCAAAATGAGCCGAAGCCATCTGCGAAGGAAGGCTGGTTAGTGCCATGGGCTCCAGTTAAACAAATGGCAAGGTTATGCCGCTGCTTCTTAACCACGCGTCCATAAGCTGTCGTTTAAGCAGCAAAAAATTGGCGCAACAACCAAGGGCAATTAACGCGCAGATGCCGTTTTCAGTCTTCTTTTCGGAAAAGTGCGGCTTTTTTGTTTGGCATTAATGATGTTTCAACCGCAGGCGACGGTTCAGTTTCTTTTCCGCGTTTTTCAGTGTCTGCTTAGTGGTTTAACTTCAACCTCAATAGGCAACAATGAAAGTTTCCGACTGCACTTGGGGCATTTTCCGCCGTTCTGAGAAATAATCTCGTCAGGCGGTTTAAGCTCAGATCCTTCGTACAAGACGTAATTGCAACCATGGCAAATAACCCTTTGCGGCATCCCCATTCTCCGAGTAGTAACATGGTCATGGCGTATTTATTGGTTGCTAAAACTAGCTCTTCCCTGTTCGGGTTTGGCGCTGTGGTACTGCAAACCTTTATTTCAAGAGTGATTGTTTTGTGACGTTGAAGCAGTGGGTTAAGAGTCTTTGGGAAAGTACACTTTAATCATAACTGAAAAACCTGACGCTGCCAGCAGAATAGCTGCTGCTTTGGATTTGGGTGGAAACGTGAAAAAAACCGTTGCCCACGGGGTTCCATACTATCAGGTTTGCCGAAACGGAGACGTGGTTATTGTTCCAGCTCTTGGGCACTTGTACACGCTTGCCGAGGAGAAGAAAGGGAAGCGGGATTATCCAGTTTTCAGTTATCGGTGGGTTCCAAGGTACGTGGCTGAAAGGAAAGCGTCGAGGATTCGTGTTTGGTTGGAAGTGATTTCTAAGTTGGCGGAGGACGCTGATGTGTTCGTTGACGCCTGCGACTTCGACGTTGAAGGCAGCATCATAGGCTACTGCATACTCAAATTTGCCTGCGGCGGCAAGGAGCAAACTGCCAAACGCATGAAGTACTCCACGCTCACAAAAGAGGAACTGCAAGAATCCTACGATCACCTGTTGTCTCACTTGGATTTTTCCTTGGTTCAAGCGGGTTTGACTAGGCACGAAGTAGATTGGCTCTACGGCATAAACCTCTCAAGAGCATTAACGTCGGCTGCACAAGGCGCTGGCGGACGGTACGCTACCATCAGCACTGGACGCGTGCAGGGTCCAACCCTCAAGTTTCTGGAGGAGCGAGAAAAAGCCGTGAGAAGCTTCGTGCCCACGCCCTACTGGACCATAACAGCTAAAATTGACATTTCCGGCGTGGCGTGCGTGGCTGAATACGAAAAGATCCTTCAGACAAAGCAGGAAGCAACTCAGGTCATGGCAGCTTGCAAAGCCAAAGAAGGAGTGGTGGAAGCTGTGGCGGTGGAGGAGTTTGCTTTGAACCCGCCGTTCCCTTTCGACTTGGGCGCTTTACAGAGTGAAGCGTACCGAATCTTCAGGTACACGCCTATGCGCACCTCAAGCGTAGCTCAACGCCTGTACTTAGACGCCTTGATTTCTTACCCGCGGACAAGCAGCCAAAAACTTTTGCCGACGATCGGCTACAAAACCATACTGAGAAAGCTGGCTAAGGTGCAGGTTTACGCAGAGCAGGCGTCTGAGCTGCTGTCAAAACCAATTCTGAAGCCTAGCGAGGGCGGAAAAGTTGATTCGGCGCACCCGGCAATTTACCCGACTGGTAACCTGCCTCAAAAACCTCTCGGCGTTCCTGAAAAAAACATTTTCGACCTTGTCGTGCGCCGGTTCATGGCTGTTTTCGGCGAACCCGCCCGACGGCAAGCCGTGAAAGTGACGCTGAGCCTTAACGGGAACCGTTTCAGCTTGAACGGTGCGCGAACCTTGAGTGAAGGGTGGCTTGGACTTTACAAGCCCTACCATCAAGTGAAAGACGACTTTTTGCCGCCGGTAACCGTGGGACAAAAAGTGGCCGTCAAACGGGTGGTTCTTAAGGACGATTTTACTAAGCCGCCTTCCCGTTATAATCCGCGCAGTTTGCTTTTGAAAATGGAGCAAGAAAACATAGGCACGAAGGCCACGAGGGCGGCGACTATACAGACGCTCCTCGACCGCAAATACCTCTTTGGAACTGATGCTTTCGGCGTTTCTGAGCTTGGCTTTGAAGTCACTGAAATACTGTCAAGTTGCTGTCCAACGGTTGTTTTGCCTGAATTAACCAGAAGTCTTGAGCGGGAAATGGATGAAGTCCAACAGGGCATAGAAACAAAGGAAGCCGTGCTGCAGAACGCCGTTTCGGTTCTAAAGCCCGTTATTTCTGAGCTTAAGGCAAAAGAGCAGGTCATAGGTCAACGGTTGAGTCAAGCTTTGAAAAACGCGTGGGTTGACCAAAGAACACTCGGTGTGTGCCCAAAATGCCATGAAGGGAAACTGGTTATTTTGCGGTCCAAAACCTCTGGCAAACGTTTTGTCGGCTGCACAAACTATTTCGAAGGGAAATGCAACCTGACTTTTCCGTTGCCCCAGAGAGGCGAAATAAAGCCGTTGAAGAGCGCCTGCAGAAGCTGTGGGTGCCCGGTGGTAAGCGTTTGGCTGAAGAGGAAGCAGCCTTGGAAACTATGCTTGAACCCTAATTGTCCTTCGAAAGGAGCGAACAAAACCGTTGAAATGTAAAATTTGCGGCAGGGAAGCGGAGGAGAACGATTTTTGCGCGTTGCATTTGAAGGCCTACCAGAACGTTTTGGAGAAATTTGACGTATGGAAGAGGGCATCTGAGGTAGTTTGGATGGAGTATTTGGTTGAGATTCAGAAAAATTCATTAACTGGAGAATGGGCTAAAGATGTGGTAAAGCACTTAATCAAGGAAGGGAACGGAAATGTCAGATAAAATAAAGAAGCGGTCTTCAGACCTGTCCTTTGGGCTGAGTCGATGGTTTCGAAGAATCCAAGCAACCCCCCATACGACGCTTATACTCACCATCCTTGGAATCGGTTACACCGTGTTCCTTTTCGGCGGCGGCTTATACACTCTAATCACGCATCCCCTTCCAGCCTATTTAGGCACCTCCACAATTTACTTCCTTTATCCGAGCATCAGTGGACAGTTCGTTTCGGACACCATCATCGCGTGCATACTGTACGCTTTCGGCTTCGTCGGTCTTCTCGCGATTTACCAAAGCACCAAGAGCGCCTACAAACCGAGGCAAGCTTACATGCTGCTCATTATAGGCGTGACGTTTCTGTTTCTGTCATACATATTCTTGGAAGGCTCAATCGCTTTCAAAAACTCAGGCGGAGCCTAAACCCCACCTCTCCCACTGGTTTGCGCATCCCATTTTGAGAATTATTTCTTCAAGTTTTTCTGTGGTGAAAAGCCGCAGCGTTCATAATCTTTCTTGAAATCTTCAGTGTAGCGGCGCCATTTTCTACCATGGGTTTTTTTTCAGCTTCAACTTGTAAGCGACAAAATTTGTGAAAAGGTGGATAGGCGGCGTAATCAGCAGAACCGTAACTGCCAGTTGCCAGCTCACGATGGCTAAAGGAATCGAGAACACGATTGCCCCAATCACAAAGTCCACTTGGTCAACGATAGGCAGTAAACCTCCAGGCGCAATCCCCACTCGCCTCTTAAGAAATGCCCCTGCCAAATCGCCTAAAAGCGCCCCTAAAGGAATCAAGAGGAGGAACAGAGCGGGAAAATGAAAAGCGACAACTTCCATGAACCCAACCAGCATGCCTATGGCTAAGCCGAAAAAGAAGCCTCTGAAAGTCTTGTTGTTTCCGAAAATTCGTTTGCCATCGAAAAAGTTTCTTCCAAAATCCATTTTGGCTCCTCCGCCAGCGAGCACGGGCGTGGCGTTTGCGCAGTAGGCTGGGAAAATAAACTTTAACGCGTCAACTACCAGTAGGGCTATGTCCATGTGTTCAACCGTCATTATTCTTGGAATTTAGTATCTTGTATTCCAGATTCGACTATTTGTACATAACAGTTAACTTCTTGAGAATTTTCCCGTGTTTTCTCCACAACCGCTTTTAGGATTTGAGGATAATCCGTCGGCTTCAAAGCTATTATCGTGTCCGCCCAAAATTTCAAGACTCGGTTAGCGACTGGAGCAACACTGACATTCGGGTTGTCAAAAACGCTTCTGACCTGACTTGTTATTATAACTGGAATTTTCCGGATCTTTGCGGTTTGAGCTAAAATGGCTAATTGCCTGTTTAACTCGCGGTTTACGCTGAAGGCTTTACCCGAGTATTGGGAGACTTCTGCCCCGTACAGGGACGTTAACGTGTCGACGACTATTAACCCAAAATTCTTTTCCGTGTAATCTTGAATGTGATCTACAAGCACGGTTTGCTCACGGAAATCTTTAGGCTTAATCAAAATAATCTGCGTAGCCACCTGGTCAAACTTGTCACCTGAAAGTTGAGAAAGCCTCTTCGTTGAGAAAGTGTTATCGCAGTCGACAAACAAAACCTTGAAGTTTAGAACCGCACAGCTGACGGCGCATTGCATGGCAAGCGTTGTTTTTCCAGTTTCTGGTTCACCATAGACTAAGGTAACGCTCTCGGGCGAGATGCCTCCCCCGATTTTGCTGTCGATGCATACGCAGCCTGTGCTGATTGTAGCCATTTTTATACCCAAGTTTTATTAAACTTGAATCTAGTAATGTTTTTGCACTTAAACGTATACTATAAGGTTGATTTATTGAAAGAAAAAGTTGCGGTCGCAACGGTAAAGGGAAAAGCTTACTTTCTAATCGTTAACGAGTTACGAGAACAACGCATCCCTTTCGTAAGTGTGGTTCCAGGCGAGCCAGTGCCCTCCGAAGTGAAAGTGGTTATAACAACCGAGCGGGAACGCCACCTGATAAAACACGAAAAAATATTGGTCCTCAGCGACGACACCGAGCTTGACACCTTAATTAACGCGGTAAAACGCACGCTTTCAGGCAAAGAATCTTACGAAAAAATAACCGTCGGCATCGACCCGGGCGGAGCAATCGGGCTTGCGATAATTGCGGACGGCGAAGTGATTGAAGAAAGCAACTGTTTCAGCACACAGGAACTAATCAACAGCATAAGCCGCATGGTTAGAAACGTAAATTTTTCAGTAACAAACGTCTCCGTTAAAATCGGCAACGGGGTTCCAGTCTACAAGGAAATGGTTGAAAACTTGGACGAGGCGCTTCCGCCTGAAGTTGCGCTGGAAGTCGTAGGTGAAGCGGGTACGAACCGACCCTTAGCAGAGAACAAGCGAAGCCGAAAAATCAGGCACATTTCCTCCGCCATAAGCATAGCTGCAAGAACAGGCTATATTGTTCAGAGGAGAAAGAAGATTGCAACAAACGGTCGAATCCAATAGGACACTGATAGTTGACGGTCCCGCATCTGTGAAGGTTGTCAGCGGCAAGGCTGAAGTTTTCGGCTGCCCACTTAAGCAGACTCAAAGGGTCGTGGTGCGGGAAGGCAAGCGGCTTCCTTTCTTTGTTCTCGAAAAAGCCGTCTTCGACGTATCGCTTGGCGCAAACGCTAGCGTTGGAGAAGCCGAGGGCACCACCATACCGAGCTCATGGGATAAGCCTCTTGAAGCAATTTTGAATTTGCCGAAGAAGCCCGCGGTTGTTATGGTTTTAGGGAAAAGTGATTCTGGGAAAAGCAGCTTTTGCACCTACTTGCTTAACAGGTTAGTAGACGGCAAGTGCAGGGTCGCTGTCTTAGACGGCGATTTAGGACAATCAGACATCGGGTCATCAGGCACCGTCGGCTACGCCTTGACCCATAAGCCCGTTGCGGAACTGTACGATTTGAAGCTTGAGAACGCCTTTTTCATGGGCGTCACATCGCCGATTACCGCCTTACCCAGAATAATTGAGGGCTTGGCTGCTTTGAAGGCTGAAATCTCCCAGAAATCGGTTGATTTTGTGGTGGTCAACACGGACGGTTTGGTTACGGGTGACATCGCAATCCGTTACAAGGCGGACATGGTGAAAGAGCTAAAACCCGACGTCATAGTGGGCGTTCAAGTCGCGGATGAACTTGACGAGTTGATCGCTGACATGGAACAAACGGTGCTTACAGTTGAGCTTTCTTCCTCTTTGAGCCAGCGAACCGCGGAAAAACGCAAAATCCTCAGGGAAATGACCTACGCAAGGTACTTGAAGCATGCAAAACTTCAATGTTACCCAATGAGCCAGTTAGCTATCGAAACGCTCAAGGCTATTCCGAAGGATCAAACCCCAGAAAAAGGCGTGCTTGTCGGGCTGTACGGTTCTAGAAACAAATTTTTAGGAATAGGCGTTCTGCGTGAAATCAACCAAAAAAGAAAAGAACTGAAGGTGCAAACCGCCGTTTCAGCCAAACCCGCAAGGATTGTGATAGGCAAGGTTCTTTTAGACGAGAAATTGAGGGAAATTCAAGACTGATCTTTGAAAAAGCCGCTTATTTCCTGCGCTAAAACCCCTTTTTCATTCGGCAGCGTCTTCATGCCGTCGGTTATCCAACATGGCAAGAAGCTTCGGCAGTAACTTGTGGAAAAGCGGTAGTCCAAGAAGACTATGGCTCCCATGTCATCCAGCGTTCTTATCGGTCTTCCTGCCGCCTGAGACGCCTTCTTCATGGCGGGCAAAACATAACCGTACTCGCGACCCAATCCTGGAAAACGCTTCTCATAATATTCAATCTGCGCCTTCACACGGGGGGTCGGCTCAGCATACGGGACACCCACAACCACCACAGAGTTCATTTGGTTGCCTGGGAAATCCACGCCCTCAGAGGTTCTCCCGCCTTGCACGCCGAGGAAAACGGCGCCGCCTTTGCCGCCGCACGCCTTAAAATCCTGAACCAACTTCTCGTTGGCTTTTGACGTCATGTCTCTTCGTTCATGAAAAAGCGGTTTTTGCAGCGTATTCTCTAAGCCTTCGGTAATCAGCGAGTTTAGCACTCCAAATGAGGCGGCAAAAACCCCAGTGTTAGTCGGAGTGTTCTCAACCACCTCATCTATCCGCTGAATCATTGTCTGGTACATGGCTGGGGTTCTTTTCTCCAAAGACGTGCTGACGCCACAGCAGACCGCTGAAAAAACGTGTTCCCTTGGAAACGGCGACGGCACAACGCATTCAACTGTGTTCTGCGGCAGCCTCGTTATCCGCTTAAACGCGTCCAGCGGCTGAAGCGTACCTGACATTATCACGTTGGCGTAGGTCGATGAGAAAACGGGCTCTGTGATTTTCGACGGGTCCAACGCGACGATCTGCAGCTTCGCCGTCCTGTTCCTTTCCTTATTTAGGTAGCAGCTTGCGACGGTAATGTACGAGTCGTCTCCCAAAGTGTCGAGGCATTTAAGCAAAAACTCGCTCATCGCATGAATATAAGAACGCGGATTCTTCCCTTCAGCCAACAAACTCTTTCTGATTGCGCCGCCCGCATCATGCAGCTGCTCAAAAAACTCGCGTGGATCCTTGATGCCTTGCTTTTCGATGATTCCAATGATGGATTCGGCGGGAATGATTTCTTCTCTGTTGACATGTTCAAGTAGCTTCTCCACTTCGGTTCTGAAGAATAGGGCAAACTCCTCAGCGTCCTTGTTGTGGAACCTGTTGGCTTCCAGCTCCGCCTGTTTCATCACGAAAAGCGACAGGCTCACGCTTGAAATGTCGATGGCTGTCTCAGGCAAGTTGTGTGCTTCATCAACGACCAAGATGATTTTCCCAAGCTCAGTCTCCAAATTCTTGAGGAAGGCGGTTCGGATTTGGGGGTCGAAGACGTAGAGGTAGCTTAACGCGATTACTTTGGCGTCTGACAACGCCGACTTGACCAGCTCGTAGGGGCAGACCTGTTTTTTCTTGCACACACTGATGATCTCCGACGCCATGTACGGTCGGGTTGCGACTTGCTGCTGAAGCACAAGGTAATCGTATCCTCGCTCGTCCACGCTCCTATAGTAGGGGCATCTGCCTTTGGCTTTAAGAAGCTCGCAGACCTCCATAAGGGACTTCGAGTCAAACGCGCCTCTCTGCGCGAACACGTTGAGGCACATTTCGTTGCGTCCGCGTATTGAAACGCCTGAGACACGGTGCTTGTTGTAGATCGCCCGCAGCTCCTCGATGACGCGGTCATGCTGCCGATGCGTCCTTGCAACGTAAAGAATCTTCAAGTTCTTCTCTACGGCTACTGGAACGCAAGCGGAAAGAGCCGAAATGGTTTTTCCCAGTCCGTTGCTGCCTTCAATCAGAACCGAACGACGCTCGTGCACGGCGTTGTAGACGGTGCTGACGAACTCGTCTTGGTGCGGTCGCACGCTGCTGTAGGGGAAGAACTCGGACACTTGGCTCGGCAGCTTAATCAAACCTTATCCCCCAAACAGTTTGACGGGCAGTAATCGTAAACTGGGCATTCGTGGCAGCGTGGGCGCTGTGCCTTGCAGGTTTTTCTACCGTGAGCAATCAGAAGCAGATGAACCGCGAGGTAATCCTTCGGCTCGAAAAACGACTGAAGGCTGAGGCGAACAGCCTCGTAATCGCCGTTTGCGGGTGCCAAGCCAAGCCGTTTAGACACGCGGTTCACGTGCGTATCCACGGGGATGGTGGGCTGGTTTGCTGAGAAGAGCAAGACAACATCGGCTGTTTTCGGTCCAACACCAGGCAACTCCATAAGCGTTTTTCTCGCCTCGTCCAAAGGCAAAGACAAAACAGGCGCAAGAGAGCCACCGAATTTTTCAATAATGATTTTTGAGGTTGCCTGTATTGCTTTGGATTTTGCTTGGTATAAGCCTGCAACGTGAAGGCAAGCTTCAATTCTTTCTGTTTCAGCATTAGCCAGCGCTGAAGGGGTTATTTCGAACTGCTTCGACAGGGCTTCGAAGGCTCGCTCAGTGTTGGTGTCAGCGGTGTTCTGTGAAATAATCGTTACAATCAAGGTTTCGAACGGGTCAACTTTTGGCTTAACCAGCCTCGGCATCGCTAGGGCGCCTTTTAGTATTCGCAAGATTGTTACCGCATGAGTGTCAGTCATTATCGTGCCTTCATAGGTCTCGAAAATATTGACCTCCAACTATTAATTTGCCAAGTTATAAATAGCATCGGAATAAAAACCCGAAAATATAGATTTGGGATTCAGATGAATAAAAAACCTTGCTTTACTAATTGCACTCAACTTAGAATAGTGCTAAAAAGTTTTCATCGCCAAGCTTGCAATATTCCAGGCATCTCTGTTACGAAGGCAAGGAGAATGTTTATTGCACCACAAGTTTGCTTAAAATCAGGCGAAAAATTGTGATGAGCAACATTAACTCTAATTTCATGCCATAGTGTTCCAATAGAAATTTCGTTGCTCTTGTTAATTTTAAAGCCAAAAGTTTCTAGTTGAGTGCTGTATGCCTTAGGTTTTCCTTCTTTTCTAAAAACGTCTCTTCGTTGGATATTTTCAGAGATAATTCCTTTAGTGGCTGCATCTATAGTTTGTTCCATTGTATTGCATAACCATAGAACCGCAAGATTGAATGAACCTCTATCGAATAAGGTGATAACGTAACGGCAATCGTCAACACTACTTATTAGTTCTTGGTGATTTGGAAAATCAACCAAACTTTCTTTCCATATTTTCATTTGCTTATTGAGGGCTTCCTGTGTTAAGCCCAAGTTTCTTCTGACTGAATATCTTTGACTAGCTACTGATATTTCAATTATTGAAATGATTAGCGTAAGAGTAGAAACGGCATATACCAAACTGAATTGAAGTATCCCTAACGCGTTTTTCTGATAGAGCACAATAAAAGTGAATGTAAACGCAAGGCAGCTTGATACTAAGAAAAAGTAGCTAATCCAATTGTTGAGAGCTTGGAATTCATGTGGTTTTTTAGAAAAAGACAAATTTTTGCTGAATATTGCTGAAGATATTATCGCTGACAAAAAAACAAAAATGTACATAGCAAAGGGCAACCACCCAATAGAAGTTCTAGTTGCCAAAATGTAAAATATGAAAGAGGGAATAGTAAAGCCAAAAGCCAAGAAAAAAAGACTGGCTATCATAAATCTATTGTATAATCTTATGTCAAAAATGGAATAAAAAACCTCGAGCCAATTTACCTTTCTCTTAAATTGTGGCATTCCATATGCGCCTATTCTGCTCTTTACTTGGTTTTCACTTTGGGTATAGATTTAAGATTTGTTGACTCCGAAATAAACCAAGAGTCCACCAGCGACCATAAAAGCAATCGCAATAGCAGCCTCTATCAAGTAACTGTAGACATGAGAAAACATGTTTGTTACAGTTATATTGGTTATTAATTCCCTTCCAGCAAAGTAAGCTATAATTAAACCTATCAATAATAGCAATATTCCCAGACCAGTGAGTATTGCTTTGTTCATTTCGACTCGATTCTACTTTAACCTATGTACCTTTTTAGTTTTTGCGTCTCTCAGCTTTTGACTATTTTCTTAATTTTGTTAGGTTACTTTTCAGAAGTTCTATCTCATTTAATGGTGGTAACTCTTTTCCTTTTTTTACCGATTCCATCATTTTTGAGATTTCTTTAAAGCCCTTATCGTAATTTTGCACGACCAAAATCAATCCGCTAATAGACATAACCAAAAATATAACAAACAGAGATATGGACACAATGTCAGCAAAAGGAATAGTTGAATAACGGATTGTCAATGCTAATACAATACCGCCAGCAAGAAGAACCAAGAAAAAAGACGAAAATGTTGTGAATGTTGCATGAACATAGTCGGCGCAGATTTGAACTTTCATCATTTCTAACTGAAATTCTCTTTCATCTAATCTCTTAGTTACATCGTTATTTTCCTTATCTGCCATGTTTAGGCTATTTCTGCGCGATGCAGATTTAAGACTTTTTACCATAGGAAAACTTGCGATGCGAGGCTTATTCTAATTCAGCTTTTTGTAAAATTTTTTCCACAATGGTCACATTCGAGTGCATTAGGGATTTTTGTTGAGGGATGAAAATCAATCCCTCCACAATGATCACACACCAAGGGTATAAGCCCCGCACCTTTCATAGCTAAGAACCTTTCAATTATTTCCCTCGTAGAGTATGACAACTTTAGATCTGAACCATTTTTGAAGAAAGCTATATGTTTGACTTCTCCTTGAGGCTTTGGAGTGCCATTAACCGTAATCAAAAAGACCTTGTGGTAATCTCGGAAATGCCCTTTACCATTATAAGTTTTATGGAGTCGGCCTTCATGAGGAAACAATAATATAGACTCTACTGGCTTTAGACCTGTTTCTTCCTGAAGTTCTCGCATTGCCGCACTTTTTCGGCTTTCACCTTTGTTTGCTCCACCACCTGGAAGCATAAAAGTTTCACTGCCTTGACTAACAACTAAAATGCCCTCGGGAAACTCGACTATAGCAGTACCTCGCCTGCGGTTGTAAACCATTGATATTTCCTCTTTCTCTGTTTACTATCTTCAGGAACTTAATTATTTTCTGATAGCTGTTTTAAGTTTTTGCCAAGCTCGATGACAACCATGTTTGAGTATTTCTACGCTATCAAGATTTAAAATTATCACCATGAAAAGTTAGACCGCATTCTAAGTTTATAGCGTTGTTGTGTGCACTAATTTATCCAAACAGAATAAGTGGTAAGGGAATCAGCCGTACTACTCCCTGTCTCAAGGTAAAGAGTATATATACCGTTTCCATAAACCGCTATAGCTTGTGACAACGAGAAGCTAATCTGAAAGCTATTTCCATTTTGGTTCCAGTTATCGGCTGCTATTGTGATTCCTCCAGTTGCTTGCCAATTTGGAGGCAAAACTGACCCAACATAAGTTCCTGCGTCATACCCGTCTTGATATGGTGCTTGTTCTAATTGGTTTACAGTCAAAGGTGAAGGGTTGTCATAAAAAATACCAATTTGTTGAATGTTACTTGGCTGTGTCTGTATAGTTCCTTGCATAGTCACTTCGTTACCATTAACGCTCAGTTGGTTCCATGAAATATAGTCATTTATAAAATCTTCAACGAAATACACGTTATTGTTATCATATGCAATTCCAATGCTCACTTCGTTATGCAACGGGTTTAATATGTTGTCTCTGTGACCCCAATTTGAAGCCAAATCATTATACATCATACTGTATTCCATGCTCTTAAGAGCTGACTCGACATTAATGCCAACAATATTACCAGTTTCCCCTTGCCAAGCACAGTTTTCAGAAACTGCACCTTCACCGCCCGCTAAAGTGTACCTCATATAGGGTTTGTAGCCGTTCATGTCCCAATGGCTGAAATAACCGTTTTTGAGCATATCCTCAGCGTGAAGCTGTGCTGAGTCAATGCTGCTGAGGGTAACATTTTGGAGTCCCTTTGATTGCCTATCAGAATTGATTAATGAAAGAGCGTAATTTACTAAATCTGAATAGGCGTCTGTATTCGGTGTGGCTTGTGGTCCAGTCGTAAACGATGGAACCGCAGAAGGCGAGGTAATTGGGTTCTTAGTTGAAATGTTATTTTGGTTTAAGATGTTTGGATTTATAAAAAGAAAAAATATAGCAACAAAGATTATTGCTGTCAAGAAACATGCAAAAGCAATGTTTCTTTTTCTTGCTTTTTCTTTTCGCTTTTTTTCCCAACCCCCTCCTTTTTCGAAGTGAAGAGGACCTTGGCTGACATATTCAACGTCTTTGTTGAGAGGCAGAGGTTGCTTTCGAGGTGCATCTTGATTTTTTTCGGGTAATCTTTCCTTCAGATACTCAGGGGATTCTTTGGGTAAGTGGAGACATTGATGACTTTCAGGGAGCCTATGTTCAGCACAAAATAGACCTCCGCAATAGTTGCACCTGAACGGTAAATCTACTTGTTTTCCACACACTTCACATTGAACCATTACTGTTCAAATCCATTAAACATTAGAGGACGCTCGGCACTTTCTACTTGTCGACTACAGCTTAAAAGACTAACTCAAGGGTGCTTGCTGGCTAGGTTTTGTAAATTTTTCATCCATCTGAGTCATACTTGCTTTATGATG